>ERZ808259.498-NODE-498-length-16248-cov-3.892978_pt1 | contig 16248 bp, 15 predicted proteins | sample MGYA00521279_ERZ808259 | MGnify/ENA primary metagenome ERZ808259 (study PRJEB31516, sample SAMN03275586) | gut metagenome | biome: mammalia-associated habitat; material: feces | host: Papio cynocephalus | place: Kenya | collected 2012-07-27 ... | reverse complement strand
TCCATACTTTGACCTCCTATCAAATACGAAACGCATATATTTTACTTTATTCTTTTCCAAAGATCAAGATCAACAATGCAAAAAATCGTACTTTTTTAACATCTCCAAACAACAAAAAAACGACCATGTTTCCACACAGCCGTAATTTGATGCATTTTCGACAATCAGCGCCTTTCTGGCAACTGACCTATAGCAACGAACCCTACCTGCCAGGCATACCGTCTTCGTAACAAACTGGAATGGCGGAGGCATAGAGATTCGAACTCTAGCTGGGATATGATCCCACTATCGGTTTTCAAGACCGACCCCTTCAACCGCTTGGGTATGCCTCCATGGTGGTCCATTCAGGGTTTGAACCTGAGACCTAACGATTATAAGTCGTTCGCTCTAACCACTGCGCTAATGGACCAAGAGCTGCAAAGCAGCCTAAACATTATAACTAAGTGAAGATGTCTTCTCAATTATTCTTCAAGAAGTTTTTCAAGCTCCTTCACAAGTTCATCCATTCTGCGTGGGCAAGAATAGAATGTTTCTTTCTTAGTGAAGTCAACGCCTGCTTTCATAACTTCTTGCACCGGATAATCGCTTCCACCCATCTTTAAAAGAGAAATGTGTTTATCGAACGCGCCTTCTTTTCCTTCTTTGACATTCTGATAAAGAAGCATGGATGCGGTGAAGGATGTCGCATATTGATAGACGTAGAATGGGGTATAGAAGAGATGAGGAATATAAGCCCAGACAAGCTCTTTCACTTTTTCTTCGTGAATATCGATTCCGTAATATTGCTTATAGAGCTCAATCATCTTCTTGGACAAGACTTGGTAATTGATTGGTTCGTCTTTCTCAGCAAGAAGGGAGATTTCGTATTCATATTGGGCGAATAGAGCTTGGCGATAGAAGGTCGCACAGATTTCATCGATGGCTTTTTGAAGCAAGAAAATCTTATCATTCTTGCTTAAATCCCCTCTCTTTAAGAGATAATCAAGGAGATTATGTTCATTGAAAGTCGAAGCGATTTCCGCGACAAAGATGGTGTAATTCTGCTTAGCAACCGGCTGCGATTCTTCGGAATATAAAGTATGGATGGAGTGGCCAGATTCGTGAGCAAGAGTGAAAACATCGTCTAAAGTTCCTTCGAAATTAAGGAGAATATAAGGGTGGATATTGGCTCCCCCCGTACTATAAGCACCCGTTCTCTTCCCGGCGCTCGGATAAACGTCGACGTATCCTTCCTTGGTGACTTCTCTGGCTTTCTTTTGATAATCTTCAGGGAACGCTTTCAAAGAATCAAAGAAGATGTCTTTGGCTTCTTCGTAGGTGTATTTCTTATCGGATTTGGCAAGTTGGAGAAAACGATCGTAGGAACGATGCTTTTCCAAGTGAAGGTATTTCTTCCTTAATTCGTAATATTTCTTTAAGGAAGCGTTATCCGTAGAAGCCACTTCGATAAGATTGTGGAAAACGGAAAGAGGGATGTTGTTGCGGAAGAGATGCTCTTCAAGAATGGAGGAATACCCTCTCGCTTTCATTTCCGCATATTCCGCATGCAAAACGGTGTTATAGATTTGCCCGTAAACGTTCTTATGCTCATCATACCAAGAATAAAGGGATTCAAAGATGCGGGCTCTGTCCTCTTCTTTCTCTGCTTTTTCAATAAGCGTGTGCCAATTCGACATATTGACTTCCACTTCTTTGCCTTCTAAGTTGATGGTCTTGGCTTTATAGTCGGCAACCGTAAGCAACGAATAAAGCTCTGCCCCATCCGCCTCAAGATTATTGAAGGAAGAAAGAAGCTTTTCGCCATAGCTAGAAAGAACGTGTTTCTGCCCCCGGAAAAGCTTATCGAAAGCAAAATCGAATTCATGCTTATAATCTGGATTATGATCTAAGAAAGAGTCAATTTTCTCTTTGCCAACAGCAAGGACTTCCGGGTCGATATAGCTGGCATTGCTAGAATAGGCGTTCATTGCTGCAATGACTTTTGCCGCTCTTTCGTTAGCAGTAATATCGCGTTTGTCCAAATCGGAAGCGCCGGCTGCATATAGGTAGAGCTTTTCTAAAAGAAGATTGACCTCTCTTTCGGTTTGCAAATAGTCAATAAAAGACTTCTCTTCGCCTAATTTTCCTTCAAAGGTAGCGATTTTGGGAACATAGACTTCCTTAAATTTCTTTAAGTCTTTCTCGAAGGCGGCTTCATTTTCGTACAGATTTGTCAAATCCCATTTGGTTGTCATAGTGTGTCCTTTCTTTTAACAGGTTGGCTCTTTCATGCCGGTGATATCCTGAAAAATCCAATATGCGATCATTATACCACCAACCGATGGCACAAAAGGAGAAGAGCCCGGTACATTCCTTTTCTTTGTTCTCTCCTCATTTTCTTTTTTGGGCTTTGTAGGCTTTTCCAACGAATAAAGAACGGGGCAGGATTTGATCCCGCGTTTCTTTAGTTCTCTTCTCATGACTTTCGCCAGAGGGTCCATTTCCGTTTGGTAAATATCGGCAAGGCGAAGCTTCGATGGATCGAAACGATTGCCACACCCCATCGAGGAAATGATTTTCTTCCCCGCTTCCTTTGCTTTCAAAATAAGGTCGATTTTGGCCGTAACGGTATCAATTGCGTCTACAATGTAATCATATTCTTCGAAAGCAATGGGTGCCTTTTCCTTTGGCAAATAGAATTGGCAGACGGTTTTCACCTCAGCGAGAGGGTTAATGGAAAGAATCCTTTCTTTAGCCGCCTCCACTTTGCTCTTGCCAAGGCTTTGATGGGTAGCGAGAATCTGGCGATTCAGGTTCGTTAAGGAAAAATTGTCATTATCAATCAAAGCGAAATGAAGAACCCCCGCTCTTGCAAGGGATTCTAAAACATATCCGCCCACTCCCCCAACGCCGAAAATAGCGACTTTGCTTTGCTGCACTTTTTGGAAAGAAACGTCGTCTAACAATAATTGAAGGCGGGAGAATTCATTAATCATTTGCGTTTAGGAGATGCCTTTAGGCATTCTCTTCCCGTAATGATAAGTCAACTCTTAAGGCTATCCAACAGTTTTTAAGAAGTTCGTTTCCTTCTTTCTTGAAGGACATGTTTATATCAAGTTTTTTAAACGTGCGCAACGGAATCGTTCTATTTTTCTTGCCTTCCTAAAACACGTACTTATATAAATAAAAACGGCATTCCGTTTTACCAAAATGCCTACTTTTATTGAATTGGTGGCTGAGGGGGGACTCGAACCCTCGACATACCGGGTATGAGCCGGTTGCTCTAACCAACTGGGCTACTCAGCCAATTATTTGGTGGAACTTACCGGGATCGAACCGGCGACCTCATGCTTGCAAAGCACGCGCTCTCCCAGCTGAGCTAAAGTCCCACGTCCGCTCAATGTGAGCGGGTTCTATTATAAACAAACGTTTCTTTCTGGGCAAGAAGAATTACTCGCTGACTTCGGTAATTTTTCCATCTGGACCGGGTGTGACCTTCATATAGGCGACAATCGGGTCGAAGTTCTTCTCTTTTTTGCCAACTTTACAAGCGGTAACTTTCTTTGCTTTCCCAGTAACGAGGGCTTCCGCCAAATCATGGCAGCCGGCATATCCGCAAGCGCCGCAATTCGCGCCTGGAAGCATATCCTCCACCGCTTTGATGCGTTTATCTTCTTCCACATGGAGGAATTTGGCAGCCAAAGCAAGAAGGAAGCCAAGAACAAGTCCCAATCCCGCAAGAATAAGGATGCCCCAAAGTATGGTCATTGGATCAATTTTCATCTTTTTTATCTCCTTTATCTGTTTCGTTTTTCTTTATCTCTTCTTCCATCTCCGAGTGAAACTCATTATAGAAGACACAAGAAGCTTTATTACATCTTTCGCAAAGCTCTGGGTCTGGTTTCACATCTTCACAGCCCTTAGGCGCAGGCGTCTTCCGATAAGCGATAAAGCTTATCACGAAGATAGCGACAAGGGCTATAAGAATGGCGATTGCAATGAGAATATAAGCAACCTTTGGCATATTAGGCAATCATTCCGCTTAAGCCCATAATAGCCATGGCCATGATGGCGGCGGTGATTAAGGCAAGAGGAAGTCCTTTCCATGCTTTCGGAGAATCATAGGAATCTAATCTTGCGCGAATCGTAGAGAAAAGAACGATCATCACGAGGAAGCCAAGGCTTGTGCCGATAGCGTTTGCCATAGAAGAGGCGAAGCTAAGGGCGTTATTTTCTTGTACGACGCCAAGAACGGCGCAATTGGTCGTAATCAAAGGAAGATAGATTCCTAAGCTCTTATAAAGGGATGGGGAATATTTCTTGATGACAAGGGCGACAAGCTGAACCAAAGAGGCAATGACTAAGATATAGACGATTGTATCAAGGAAGCTTAAGCCAGCTGGAACAAGAACAAAATTGTAAATTGGGTAACAAACCAAAGAGGCAAGCATGATGACGAAAACAACAGCAACGCCCATGCCCGCAGAAGATTTCACTTTGGTGGAAACGCCAAGGTAAGAACAAATACCGTAGAAACGAGAGAGAACGACGTTGTTAATCAACATCGAAGAAATAATCGCAAGTAAGAATGCGGTAAAGAGGTTTGTGGCAGTCATTATTTGGCCTCCTGTGCTAATTTCGCTTTCTGAGCCGCGGCTTTTTCAGCTTGGGCTTTCAATATAGCCGCTCTCTTCAAAGCAGCTTCTTTTTGGGCTTTGCTAACGTTGACGGCTGCAATAATCGCTTCAATCACGCCATAGACAATGAAGCCGCCTGCTGGTTTGGCAAACAAAGAAATAGAAAGATCGACGTTATCAAATTTAAGAACAGGGATGCTCACTTTCGGAATAAAGGTGAAGACGGCACCAAAAGTGATTGTGCCCGTGCCTAAGATTTCACGAACGACAGCGATAATAAGAATAGCAATGATATAGCCAATGCCATTTCCAAGAGCGTCTAAGAAAGAATCGAAGACACTGTTCTTTTTAGCAAAGGCTTCCGCTCTTCCTAAGACGATGCAATTAACAACGAGCAAGGAAATGAAGACGCCTAAACCAGTATAAAGTTCTGGAACGAATGCTTCAGCCGCCATTTTCACGATGGTGACGAAGGTCGCAATGATGATAATGAAGGCCGGAGTCTCCACTTCTTCAGGAATCACTTTGCGAAGTAAGGAAACAAGCACGCTTGATCCCACAAGAACGAAAGTGAAGAGGATGCCCATACCAATGGCATTCTCAATGGTAGTCGTAACCGCCAACGCAGGGCAGGTTCCAAGAAGCAAAACAAAGAGTGGGTTCTGTTTCCAAATAGGATTCAAGAAGTTTTCTTTGTGTTGCGAACGGGAAAGAGAATTATTTTTCATATCGTTTCTCCTTTATTTTGTTTCGCTATAAAGGGCTTTGGCTTTCATAACGCCATTCCAAATGGCCTTGCAAGTATAGGTTGCGCCAACACCTTTTTGCGGCTCGCCTTTGCTCGCATCGAAATTATTTACGTATTTTTCGACATCGCTATCAAGTCCGCCTCCGACTTCATTAAGCATCAGCGTCATTTTACCAACGGATGGGTTGGATTTATCGCCAGAAATCGTAACGAGGAAGACGGTAGTCGATTCAATATGCGTGAAAGTCTCTTTATCTTCTTCCATCAAAGATTGGATTTTGTAGATCTTTGCCACTTCTGTTGTCTTTCCTTCATCGGAATACAAGCTCCAATAACGAAGGACATTGATTTTCTTATCGTCTTTGCTAAGAGCGACTGGCTCACTCACAGAAACGTAGGCGCCATCAGCGACGATGTTCTTGAAATAGCTTCTAGAAGACTTCAAACCACCATCGGTTGTTAAAGTGGATTTTGCTTCGGAGACCATGGCCTTCACTCTTTCGGAAGCGGCACCATTGGTCGCGTTTAACGTCTCTTCGCTCGGATTGGCGTTATAAGCAGATACATAGGCGTTTAAGGTAGAGGAATCCGTAAGCGTGTTCTTTGTGATGACAAGCTTTCCTAAATCGTTAACGCCAGTGAAAGAAACGGTGAGGTAGATGTCACCGGTTTCGTCTTTGGATTTTGCGGAATAAAGACGTCCGATTTCACCTGTGTTGGTGTCATCTTCAAAGAAGGAATAGGCTTTCTTGACGTATTGAGCTCCGGAAACATTGCTTTCTTTGGAGTTTTCAACCGTATAAGCACCTCCTTCGCCCCATATGTCTTTGACATCTTGAGCCAGATCTTCTTTGAAAGGATCGCCGATGGACGTGTAATGGTCTCTTGCGGCATTAATCATCCCTTGAAGAGTTTCGGCGCCATAAGTAGCACCGCATTTGACGTTATTTAAGGTTGCATCAGATGGGTTTTGATTATATTTCTCAATATAGCGGGTCTCTAAAATGCTTTTAAAGGAAAGGCTATTTTCAAGCATATAAACCTTTCCAAGAACCGGGGAATCGGTATCTCCACTAATGCCAATCATGGCTTGCAAATTGCCATAAGACTTCACAGCCAGGGTTTTTGTCGTATAAATAAATCCGATTTGCTGAGTCTTGGCAGCATCCGAATAAGCAATGCAATACTCAGTAAGATTAGGGTTATCTTCAATGGCGATTGTTTCGCCATTCGCAGCCCAATTGCTAAAGACTTGTTTATAGCCAGCATTTTGTTTGTCATCCAAATGTTGTTGGATAACAGGAGCGGTCACAAGATTTAAGGCGGTTAAAAGAAGAGCGCTGCATCCAGCGATAGCGCAAAGGATGCCGCCGATTTTGAGCCATTTTCCAAGGCCATTCTTCTCTACTTTCGGAGATGGAGAAGGAAGCGTATCTTTTTTGATTTCTTCGCTCATATCAATTTCCTCCATAGTTAAAGCCATTCATGCACCAGGCAAAGATGCCTAAGCCAATAACGGCAATGGCCGCAATCGCCACCCAGCTCTTCCAGCTGAATTTGGTTTGGCTCCATTTGTAATAGTCAATGAAGCAACCTAAGGCATTGCCCATTAAGATAGCATAAGCCATTCCTTCTGGAGCGGAAGCAAAAGTGCGAATAAAGGCCACGATGAGAGCAATGATAATGCCATACATCACGCGGCTTGGCGAGGTAAGAGGCATGGTGACTGGCTCACTAATCATATAAGTCATGCCAAAGAGAACTCCGCCGGAAAGAAGCTCATAAAGCATATAGATTCCAGGATTGACGTCATGGCCCATAAAGAAGAGGCCTGCGATTAAGCTTGTCGCTAAGAAAGTGCAAGCAAAAGAGACAATTACTTTCCAGTCGATATCTCTTCTAATAAGAAGGTAAATCATTCCGATAAGGAGAGGAATCTTGCAAGATTCGCCAATACCGCCATTGATTTGGCCAAAGAAAAGGGCTTGCACATTATCTAAGGTATAGAAAGAGGTGCTAAAGCCGTTGGCCAAAGGGGTAGAATCGGTCGCGAATGCCGGATTCCCTAAGAAGGAAAGGCCCCAGGTATTATAGTGATAAGCGCCGGTGAATTTGCCGCTGAAGCAAATCAGCATGAAGACAAAGGAAACGGCAGCCGGGTTAAAGATGTTTTTCCCAAGGCCACCAAAGCAGAGCTTCCCGAAAATGATGCCGAATAAAGCAGAAACGATAAGGATGAAATAAATCAATCCTTCTGGATCGGTGTCCCTATTCGAAACCATTAAGCCAAAGATGATACCGGAGATCAAAGGAGAAACGATATCCGTTGGTGCAAGAACATCAAAGAATCCTTTCTTCGTTTTCTCGTCTTTGCTAAAAAGAACCTTACGATTTTTAATCAGCACGAAGACCATTTCCGCTACAAGCATCGTAACGGCTGGGAGGAAAATATTCCGAATTGCGTAGACCCCATAAGCCAAAATGGCATAAATCACGGTTGGGGCTAAGGCAATCAAGACGTCATAGAGCATCCATTCGACAGATTGCTTATGAACTTTCTTGGGAGCTGCTGCAACCGCAGCTGTTTTCAAATTAGTTTGAATGTTTGGTTCACTCATAAACGTACCTCATTAAGGAAGCTTCGCAACAATCTTCGCTCTTTTCACGATTGTCGCTAAATCAATATTGCTTGGGCAAACATCGTTGCATTTATCGCATTCATCGCAAGCGCAAGGATTAAGAAGCTTAATCTTTGCTTTGTCCACGGGCATGGTTTTCATCGTTGTCATGATATTGACAGGATTCAACCCCATAGGACAAGCGTCGATGCAACGAGCGCAACGGATGCAAACCTGAGCTGTTTTTTTACTCGTTTCCATAGAAAACATCCTTTCAAAACGTGATTATTTTACTATGAAAAAAGAGGTTGTTAACACAAAGAAAAAGACAAAAGTCGGCATACCTTCTATATGTTTAGGTTATCTAACTTTTTTCTAAACAAAAAGAAAAGGCCTATTTCAAGCCTATTTCTTTGTAAATGCAATCAATGTTTTTGAAATAATAATCAACACTAGTTAGCGAGGCAATCTCTTCGGGAGAGAGATATTTCAGAATGTCTTGATTTTCTAAGAGCTGGGGAATGAATTCCATTCCTTTGGTGACGGAATTCATAGCCAAAGGCTGGACTAAATCATATGCTTTTTCCCTCGAAAGTCCCTTTTCGATTAAGGCGTTCATCGCCCTTTGAGAATAAATGGCGCCATGTGTCTTTTGGATGTTTTCTTCCATACGGGTCGGGAAGATGGAAAGATTCTCAACCACTCTTGCCATTCTCATAAGCATGTAGTCGAAAAGCTCAATCATATCGATGAGGCTGACGCGTTCGACGATGGAGTGAGAGATGTCTCTTTCATGATAAAGGGCGTTGTCTTCCAATATAGGAAGAAGGTAGCCCCTCATCATCCTTGCGGCGCCGGTGAGGTTTTCGGAGGAAATCGGATTTCTTTTTTGAGGCATAGCGGAAGAGCCTTTTTGCCCTTTTGAAAAGCTTTCTTCAACCTCCCCTATCTCCGTGCGGGAAAGATTACGGATTTCCACGGCTACCTTTTCAATGAGGGAAGAAGCGATCGTGATGGCGGAAGCGTATTCTTCGTGACGGTCTCTTGAAAGGACTTGCGTGGCGCAAGAAGGCTTGTTTAGCCCTAGTTTCTTTGCGACGTATCTTTCCACTCTTGGATCGATATTCGCATATGTTCCCACCGCTCCGGAGAGCTTGACGCATTCGATTTGCTTTCTCGCCTCTTCAAAAAGCGTCAAGGAACGCTTGGCTTCATCATAGAAGCTGGCGAATTTCAAGCCGAAAGAATATACTTCCGCATGCATGCCATGCGTTCTCGCGATGCATGGCTGAAATTCATATTCCAAGGCTTTCTCTTTCAAGGCTTCCATAAAGTCGAGATAATCTTTGACAATCAAATCATCCGCTTTCTTATAAAGAAGCCCCAAGGCAGAGTCCACCACATCCGTTGAAGTCAAGCCATAATGGATCCATTTTCTTTCTTCCCCAAGGGTTTCAGAAATCTGACGGGTGAAAGCGACCACATCATGTTTGGTGATTTGCTCCAGTTCTTTGATTCTCGCGACGTTTGTTTTTGCTTTTTCCTGAATGGCTTTCAGATCTTTTTCGGGAACGAGGCCGATTTTGCTCCATCCTTCGACAACGGCAATTTCAATCTCAAGATAGGCGTCGAAACGGGATTCATCCGTGAAAAGCGCTTCGATTTTCTTTGGGGCGTAGCGCTCAATCATTGAAAAGCTCCTTGCGAATAATGGTTTGCTCGCGGTCTGGTCCAACCGAAATTAAGGCAAAATGGATGCCGGTAAGCTCTTCGATTTTATTGACATAGTTTTTCGCATTGAGAGGGAGCTCGTCAAAGCTCTTGCAAGAAGAGATATCTTCTTTCCAAGACGGGAGTTCGATATATTGCGCTTTGATTTGGCCCACTTCTTTGACTGTGGATGGCATCGTGTTGATTGCCTTTCCATTTAAGGTATAGCCGACGCAGAGTTTAATTGTGTCCACGGCAGAAAGGACATCCAAAAGCATCAAAGCGCTGTATTTGACGCCAGTGATTCTTTTCACGTATTTCAATTCCATGATGTCAAGCCAGCCAATGCGTCTTGGACGTTTGGTGACAACGCCGTATTCATGCCCTTTTTCGCGAATGGCGTTCGCCTCATCCCCCGTTATTTCGCTTGGGAATGGACCAGCGCCAACGCGAGTGCAATAAGCTTTGGTAATGCCGCAAATGGTCGGAGCCATATCGAATGGGAGACCGGCATTAAGAGGAATAGCGGTCGCTAAAGGAGAGGAGGAGGTGACATATGGGTAAGTGCCATGAGTCAAGCAAAGCATAGCGCCTTGAGCTCCTTCGAAAAGCACTTTTTTGCCCATGGCAATCTGCTCATCTAAATAAAGGGATGTGTCGGTGATTAAACCGGCAAGGCGTTTTCTTACAGGGACGAAATAGGCCATCAATTCTTCGACGCTATATTTTCTAGCGCCGAATGCGCTTAATTCCAAATTCTTGATCGGAAGGACTTCTTCTAATCTTTCGCGAAGATAATCTTCGTCAAGGATATCGCCCATTCTAAGTCCAAGGCGAGAAGCCTTATCTTCATAGGAAGGGCCGATGCCTCTTCCCGTCGTGCCGATTTTCGCCTTTCCCAAAGCGTTTTCACGGGCACGGTCCAAATCGATATGGTATGGCATTAAAATCGTGGCACGATTGGAAATAAGAAGCTTGATGTCTTTGATCCCTTGCGTATCTAAAGTATCCATCTCTTCGATCAATGCGGTTGGATTGACCGTGACGCCATCGGCGATAACGTTTACCGTGTTTTTGTGGAAAACGCCGGATGGGAGAAGCCTGCAAGCAAAGCGTTTTCCATCAACGACGATAGAATGCCCCGCATTGTTTCCTCCTTGGGAACGAACGACAATATCGGCTTTCGTGGCAAAATAATCCGTAATTTTGCCTTTTCCTTCATCGCCCCATTGCATGCCTTGAATTGCGAGAGTTGACATATAAAAATCCTTCTTTCTTTCAATGTAATAAGGATTTTGACTTATTACTTATAAAGTCTATCCCCATTTTTGAAAAAGGAAAGAATATCTTTAATGAATAGGCGTCATCCTTTGTTGGTGACCTCTTTGCTCCTTAGATTGGGAGTGACGTCCTCTTGAATTTGAAGCACTCCAAAGGCGTGTTTTTTAACTTTCAGTGCCAAGAAATCGTTAAAGATTTGCAAAAATTCGTCATCCTCTACGGAGAATGATTCTAAAATATTTTCCGAGAGGCAAATTCTATGAATTTTTCCGAGAAAATAAAAAATCTGTTCAAACCGATGGATCTGACCAAGGGGAATCCGCTCAAATCCATTCTCATCTTCATGTTGCCGATTCTTCTTTCTCTTCTTTTTCAGCAAGTTTATACGATTTCTGATGCGGCGATCGTCGGCCAGAATCTTTCTTCTAGCGAAGTAGCCGGCGTCAATGACGTTTATGGGCTTTTCTATATCGTCATCCAGTTTGCTTTCGGCTGCACGGCTGGTTTTAGCGTCGTCACAAGCAACAAAGCCGGAGCCAAAGATGAAAAAGGGATGAGGAAAAGCTTTGCCGTGCAGATATTCCTATGCATTTTGATTTCGCTTATTTTGACCATCATCGTCCTTCCTTTGACGGAGAACCTTCTTGGCATCATTGGAATAAAGGAAGATAGCAGCGTTTATAAGTACGCCTATGGCTATCTCTTTATCATTTATGCCGGCCTTTTCACGCAAATATTTTATAATTTGGCCGTTTCGGTTCTTAGAAGCATAGGGGATTCTTTGGCTCCCCTTATGTTTTTGATTGGCTCAACAATCATAAATATCATCTTGGACGTCCTTTTTATCGTCGTTTTCCATTTTGGGGTGGAAGGCGCTGCTTTCGCGACCATCCTTTCTCAGTTTTTAGCCGCCTTTATATCCTTTATTTATATTTACTTCCGCTATCCGATACTGAGATTAGGAAAAGAGGATCTTCGCTTTTCTCTTAGCGATATTTGGCTTCATATAAAGCTTGGTCTCCCTTTGGCCTTTCAATTCTCCATCCTTGCGATAGGCTTGATTATTTTGCAAAGCGCCGTCATCCATTTTGACCTGTCCGGTGTCGAAAATTGTCAAAACGGATATGGCGTAGCCGTTAAATTCAACGATTTGATGATGACTCCGTTTAACGCTTTAGGGGCCGCCATTCTTTCCTATCAGGGGCAAAATTTTGGGGCCGGTGACTTGAAACGCATCCAAAGAGGCTTCAAAAATTCCATGGTTTTGATGCTCGCTTTCTATCTCATTTTCGGAGGAGCGGCCGCTCTTTTGGCGATTAATGGCACATTCGCCTCTTTCTTTTTGAGCGCCTCTTCTTTAAACGATCGCGTGCGTTTCTACGCTTCCACCTATATCTTCATCGATTCCGCTTTCTATTTCTTTTTAGGAAGCCTATTCGTTTTCAGAAATACGTTGCAAGGAATAGGGAAATCCGTATTTCCTTTGCTCAGTGGCTTTGCGGAATTGATTGCTAGAAGCCTCATATGCACTTTCATCCCTAGGCTTATCGATCCTGCGAATCCTATTTCGGATAAAGCTTATATCGGTCTTTGTTTCTCGGACAGCTTCGCCTGGTGCTTGGCTGCTTTGGTAATGCTTTATGGCATTATTCATTATGTTATCAAAGGGAAAATAATGCCTGAAGGAAAAGAAATCGACTGACGTTCTTCCCTCTTCTTCATAAAAGAAAAAGCATTTATCAATTTTCCGATAATGATGCCATGAGGCCGAGGGTCTCTAAAGCGTTCTTGAAATCCGAGGGGACTTTGACGTTTTGATACGCATAGTCTGAGGGAAAGACTCCGTCATCCAGGGTCGTAACAAAAATGACGCACTCACTTTAAAGTGCGCCATCATTTTGCTTTTAGGAAACGAAAACGATTAGTTATCTTCTTTTGAATTCAGCGCTTTAATGGCTTGGAAGGACTCATCGGAGATAAAATGCTCCATCCGACAGGCGTCTTTTAGCGCATTCTCTTTGCTAACGCCAATGGAAATGAGCCAATTGGAGATAATCTGATGTCTCTCATAAACCTTTTTAGCGATTTCATAACCGGCTGGAGTTAAATAAAGCTGACTTTTTAATCCAAGGGCAACATACCCCTTCTCCTCTAATTTGTGGAGGGCGATTGAAATCGATGCCTTAGAGTAGCCAAAGGAAGAAGCCAAATCAACGGCGTGTATTTCTTTCATCCCCTGTTCTTGGAGCATCAAGATTCTCTCTAAATAGTCCTCTGCTGATTCTAAAGCGTCAATTGCCATAATTCATACCTCTTTCTTTAATAGGATAACATCATTCTAACAATTATTTTAGTTTTATGGTACTAACTTTTTATTGATTTCTTAATAGCCGAGATTATAATAGCGGCATAAGGAGTAACTAACTATGCCAATATTGATTGCACCACTGAATCAAGAATTAACGGTAATGAAAATCACCGGGGGCGATAAAGCAATGAAACACCTCCGCGAATTAGGCATCGTTCCCCAAATGAAAATTACATTACTTTCTCAAGAAGCGAGCGGCGTTATTTTGCGTGTTGGGGATTCGCGTCTTGCTATTGATAATGACATTGCCCGCGCGATTTTAGTGGAAGCTTTGTAATTGGATAGGAAAAACTATGGAAGAAGAAAAGAAATTGAACCCTAGCGACATTCAGCTAGGAGATGAGCTTTCTTTAAACCTCCTTGGTATCGGAATGAGTGGAAAAATCATCCGTATCGAAGGCGAAGGAAAGATCAAAAGACGTCTTTTTGACATGGGATTGACTCCAGGAGCAGAAGTTTTCTTAAGAAAGAAAGCCCCTCTTGGCGACCCTCTCGAAATCACGTTGCGTGGCTATGAATTGACATTAAGAAAAGAAGAGGCCTCGCATGTAGTTATCCGCGTCACTGATTTAAGTGCCAAGGATCCTATGCAGAAAGGGAGAGATTATGAGCGAAGAAAAAACATTAAGATTCTGCTTAGCCGGTAACCCAAACTGCGGTAAAACCACTCTTTTCAATTCTTTGACAGGGAGCACCGCTTATGTTGGCAACTGGCCAGGCGTCACCGTTGAAAAACGTTCTGGCATCTATAAGAAGAAAGGAAGCAAAAACGGGGTGGAAATCGTTGACCTCCCTGGTATTTATTCCCTTTCCCCATATACGCCAGAGGAAGTTATTTCCAGAAACTATATTTTGGAAGAGAAACCGGATTTGGTGATTAACGTCATTGATGCGACCAACTTAGAGCGTAACCTCTATATGACCACGCAAATCTTAGAGATGAATGTGCCAGTCGTCGTCGCGTTGAACATGATGGACGCCTTGAAAGAAAACAATCAAACCATCGACGTGGATTCTCTTTCAAAGAAACTTGGCGTTCCAGTCATTGGCATTTCCGCTTTGAGAAAACGTAACCTTGATGATTTAATGGATTTAGCCGTGAAAACGGCGAAAACCCCAAGAAAAGGCGTTTCTCTTTGGGCTGGAAAAGAGGATGAAGCCTTAATTGAGAAGGCCATCAAATCTTATGAGGAGATGGGAATTGAAGATCCTCGTTTCCACGCCATCAAAGCTCTTGAAGGCGATGATTTGGAAAAAGAGAAAAACGCTACCCCCTACAAAGAAGTCGATGCTCTTTATAACCAACACGAAAATTATGAAGCCGATAGCGCGGATAAGCGTTATAAATACATCAGCTCGGAACTTGCCATTTATCGTCATGGCGCTCCGGTGCAAGAAAAGGAAAAGCTCTCCAAATCCGATAAAATCGATAAGGTTTTGACGAATAAATGGGCTGCAATCCCAATCATGATCGTCATTCTTTTCTTGATTTTCCACCTTACATTCTCTGATGATTTGTTCTATTTGGGCGCAATGGGCGTCAATTTCGGTAAAGGCTATCAAGGCTTGATTCACTGGACCTATACGGAGGGAGGAGAGGCAGTCGATGTCGTTCCTTTCGCTGAGTTGTTCTACACAGATGGCGGCATAAATAGCTTAGGCGCCATCCTGCAAGGCCTTTTCGGCAGCGGAAACGATGCCGGACTTCAAGGGATGATTTGCATTGGCATCAAGCAAGGTTTGTTGATGTGCAATGCCCCTGAATGGCTGATTTCCTTCGTTTATGATGGCGTTTTAGCCGGCATTTCCTCGGTTTTAGGCTTTGTTCCTCAGATTCTTCTCCTGTTTGCTTTCTTTAGCATTCTCGAAGATTCTGGCTATATGGCCCGTATCGCCTTCGTATTAGACCGTATCTTCCGCCGTTTCGGCGTTTCCGGAAGAGCTTTCTTGCCAATGATCATGGGTTTTGGCTGTGGCGTCCCTGCCATGATTAACACCCGTACTCTTGCTTCCGACAAAGAAAGAACGAAGACCATCCGTGTCATTCCTTTCTTCACTTGCGGTGCTAAAACGGAATTCTTAGTCGTCATCGCCGCTGCCGTTGCTCAATTCGGCGGGCTCGATGCAGGCGCTTTCACCTTCTTGATCTATATGTTCGGCGTCGTTGCCGCCATTGTGTCCGTTATCGTGATGAATAAGACAACTCAACGCGAGAAAGTCCCGCCATTCATCATGGAGCTTCCTGCCTATCATTTCCCTCAGCTCCAAGCTCTTGCTTTGCATGTTTGGGATCGTGGTAAGCATTACTTAAAGAAAGCCTTCACCATTATCTTTGCTTCCACCGTCATCATTTGGTTCTTGTCTTCCTTCACGCCTGATTGGCAATTTATCCCCGTCTCCGATAAATTGACGGAAGCGGATTGCATTCTCGCTCATATCGGCATGATCATCGCCCCATTATTCACTCCGATGGGATTTGGCAACGTCCAAGGCGGACAATTCGCCTGGATGTATTCGGTTGCCTCTGTTCAAGGCATTGTCGCTAAAGAAAATGTCGTTGCCACATTAGGCCAATTAGCCAACCTTCCAGGAATTAACGCTGCCATCGAAGATGGCGAGAACTTGAAAGCCTTGGAAGCCATCATTGCCGCTTCTAACGCCGGAAAGGACCTCGTTAGAGGAAACTACATCTCAAACGCTTCTCTTACCGCGTTTGCTATCTTCAATATGACGACCATCCCTTGCTTTGCATCGGTTGCAACCGCAAAAGGCGAATTAGCCAATAGAAAAGACTATCTCGGAACCATTGCTTTCTGGCTTATCGCTTCCTATCTCTTAGGTTGCATCACCTATGTTACCTTCGAATGGTATGAATGGGGATGGATACTCCCAGTTGGACTTATCATT
>ERZ808259.491-NODE-491-length-16394-cov-9.544648_pt1 | contig 16394 bp, 21 predicted proteins | sample MGYA00521279_ERZ808259 | MGnify/ENA primary metagenome ERZ808259 (study PRJEB31516, sample SAMN03275586) | gut metagenome | biome: mammalia-associated habitat; material: feces | host: Papio cynocephalus | place: Kenya | collected 2012-07-27 ... | reverse complement strand
TATATAAGTTGTGCATACGATGATTTATATTTAATAGTTTGGACGCTACTAAATTTCTTAAAATCAACGATATGTGCAACTTTTTAATCATAAATATTTTTAAAATTTAATTCCGCCAACGAGTAAAGGATACTTTACTATCCAGTCCTACTATTAATGCTGTTGCTCTATGGCACTTAAATAGACTAGGACGAGTAGAAAGTAAGTTACACGAAATGAAAGAGTTTTTTGTAACCAATAAAATACAAGTATATTGCAAGAATCCAGACTTTACCTTACTAGATGATGAAGGTAATGAAAGTGCTACTGGTGGTATAGCCTTTTCTGTTTACGCTTCTATGGTGAAATATGAAACTGATGAAATGTTTGCCAAGATGAAGCGAGGAAAAGAGCGTAATAAGGAAAACGGTTTCTTTGCTGGTGGTAGAATCAAATTCGGATATACTTTGGATGATAATAGACGCTTCATTATAAAGGAAGATGAAGCAAAAACTGTCAGACTTATATTTGAACTCTATGCTAGTGGTAAGTACAGCTTCTATACTTTAGTAGAGGAACTAAGAGCCAGAGGTATCACTAAAGACGGTCAGAAGATAACCTATGAAATGATACAGAACGCTCTAGCAGATGAAGCCTATTATAAGGGGATAAATGGGAAGATACCTCTAATAGACAAGGAACTGTTTGATAATAGTGCTGCTATCAAAGCTAATACTGTAGCAGTTAAGAAGACTAAGGAAAGTAGAAATGTAAACTTTGCTGTAGGTCTTCTAAAGTGTAGCTGTGGTAATAACTTTGTGGCTTGTGGGGACTTCTATAGATGCTATTCTAAGATGAACAACTACAGAAAGAAAAAAGTGATAGAATGTGATTCCCCTACTATTAGAAGGGATATTCTAGATGATGTGCTATGGCTAGTTACCAGACCTCTACAGTAAAAGTTCTTAATGGAAAAGGACACTGTAAGCATAGAAGAACAGAAGGATAAGATAAATGTGCTTACTGTTAAGGTATCTACTGCCCAGAAAGAACTATCTGACATTAAAGGGAGAAAAGAAAAGCTGGAAGATGCCTATTATGTAGAAGGAGATATGACAGAAGCCCAGTTTAAGAAAAGACTGGCTAGCCTACATTCTAAGGAACTACAGACAGAATCTCTTATAAGGAACTATAAGGTAGAAATAGCTGATATAGAAAAGATAATTAGGCAGATAGAACTACCTACTAATGATAGATACTTTCAATCTCTTTTACTATCCGAATTAGATGAAAACGAGCTAGAGGATAGAAAGAAGATTAAAGAAATGATGTTTATGCACATTGATAAGGTTACTGTAAAGAAGCTGATGAAAGGTAATCATAAATGTGTAGAGATAAATATCACTTCTAAATCTGGACTATCCTTTGTATTCCTCTATGATTCTTGGCTAAACTCACATAGAAAGGGAGAATGTAACATATTCTATGCTGATAAGCCAGTGTATGAGGTAAACGGAAAATTTATAGGATTTAATCAGACTGTAAGAAAGATGCTGTATCAGAAGATAGGGCTACCAGAACTTACAACTAAAGAACTAGGTGAAGCAGCTATTAGATACGCTAAATTACCAGAGCCACCTTCTAATGAAGCCGATATTAAGTCCTATAATCATAAATAACCATAAAATCCAGCCTAAAAAGCTGGATTTTTGCGTTTTAAGTCGTATTTTTGTAGTTAGATTCATTAAATTGAGGTATAAACGGTAAAACTATACCAGCATGAAAAAGGTACTATTATTTCTTGTAATGCTTACTATCAGTATAGTAGGCTTTGCGCAAAGTAGCGAGCCAGAAACGGCTAAACCAATGACAGATACAGAAATTGTCCGTAAATGTGCTATTCTTGATGTTGAGGGTAAATATTATGAAGATGTTACAGTAACAATCAAGTCTAATCAGCCAGATTATTTCTGGACTGATAAGTATAAAGTTAAGGTTACTGTTACAGATGCTTCTGGTAATAAAGTCTGGAATAAGACCTTTAAAAATGCCTTCTTGTATGTCTTTTCTAGCGGTCAGATTCAGATAGGTAAAAAGAACTTTGACCAGATGGTTATTAGCAAATCCTCTACTTCTGGAGATTGGATAGGTATAGTAAGAGAAAAAGAAGGAGTTTATTAAACAAATAAAAGCCAGCCAACTAATAGGACTGGCTTTCTTTTATTTTAGAGGTAAGATACTTATACAATGTTTCTGTTTTTACAGAAATTATGATAATGGGATGTTAAACTCGGCATCCCATTATCGTTCGTATTTTATTTCTCTGTTAGTACCTGCCATTCTCCATACTTTCTGCCACCCACACGTTTGAGCAAGCCTTTTTGTTGAAGCTTGCCAATGATGAATTTTACACTGCCAAAGGAAACGCCATCTATGGAATCTGCAATTTCTTCTCTAGTAGCTTTTGGATGTTTCATTATATATTTCAGTACTTCTGATTGAGATGGCTCTAATGCCTTAAGGACAGTATTACTATTCTTAAGAGTCTCCTTTTGGGTAGCGCATTCGCTCTTAGGGACAGTATTACTATCCTTTAAAGTTTCCTTTGGGGTAGTATTTTCACTCTTAGGGATAGTATTGCTATCCTTTAAACCTTTCTTTTGGATAGTAGGATTACTCTTTTGGGTAGTTCTCCAAATGGTAACCTTGAATTGGTTGGCAGAAACTTCGTTATCGAAGTCAATATGATTGTCCTCTCGCATGGCACGAACAATTCCAGAACCTAAACCACGATAAATCATGGTCTTTGCAGCAAAGTCTGCCATCAGTGGGTTACGCTGGCGGGACACACCAAGCTTGGTGTCATCTACGGTTAATCTACCGTATAGGCATCCTGGGTTGATGATTTCTATGCGGTTGTTGAATATCAGCAATCTGATGGCGGCATGATTCAATAGGTCGAAGTGTACCAGTTCGTTCTTTTATAAATTTATGGGACATATATGAAGTACCACGCAAAGATAATGAAATTTCTTGGTATTCGAGCATCAATATTCGATTATTCTCTAAAATTAACCTAATTGCTCTCTCTGACCTTATTTAGAGCCATTGCATCCAATTGTCGGGAGTAACAATGGCTTGTCACGTAGCGTATGATTGATGATGTCAGGATAGGAACCATAAATACCAAAAATATCTCTAATCCTAAAAATAATACTAATTTTTGGGATTAGACTAAAAATATCACTGTTTATCCGCAAGTTTTTTTGTTACTCTGCTTAATTTTTGGCTCTGGGTTTTCTTTTAAGGGATATAAGGGGGCAAGGAAACTGGGCAAGGAATGCCAAGCGTGCCTCTTCATGATAAGATTATAGAAAATATAAGTTGAACAAATTAAAATTATAGGAGAAACAAGTTATGAGACAAAACAAAAATCAGGCTGCAAAGCCAAATGGGAAGACGGGTGTGGAACATATCATTGAGCCAAGTGCAAAGCGAGTGTTCAATCTTTTGGTGGTGGATGAAAGTGGCAGTATGAGCATCATCGAACGTCATGCCTTGGTGGGCATCAACGAGACTTTGACCACCATCCAGAAGATGCAGAAAGCTCACAAGAATTTGGAGCAGCGTGTTACGCTCATCACCTTCGACAGTACCCACAAGAATCTGTTTTATGACAATGTGAGTGCCTATCGTGCCAAGCCTTTGAAGCCTAAGGATTACAACCCTTGTGGTGCCACTCCGCTCTATGATGCCATCGGCATGGGTATCGCCAAGATTAATGCTCAGGCTGGGGAGGACGACTGTGTGTTGGTTACGATTATCACGGACGGTGAGGAGAACTGTAGCGAGGAATATAGCTTGCAGATGATCAAGAATCTCATCGAGAAACTCAAGAAGCAGAACTGGACCTTTACTTTCATCGGCACTGATGACCTCGATGTGAAGAGCATTGCGATGGACATGGGCATCGACAACCACCTCCAGTTTGCCGAGGATGAGGCGGGCACCCAGGCAATGTTCGCTTGCGAGAACAGAGCAAGGGAGAGATATAATAAGTGCAGGGCTGCTGGGGAAGTTATGGAAGAAGGTGCTTATTTTAGGGAGAAATAGAATGAATAGAAAAAGCAATATGGTTCTTGCCATATTGCTTTTAATTTATATTTCCACTTCCTTCAATCTTTCCAACTGTCTGTCCAAGAAGTAATCGGCATATTGAGTGTAATCTCCAGTCTCATAGAAAGCTATCAAGCCTCTACGATAGTGTAAGATGTCTGCGTCTTTGGCGGAGTAGATGGGGATGAGGTCGTTGTTCATCATCACAATACTTTCCACCATTCGAGAGGTTCGCTTGTTACCATCGATGAATGGTTGAATTCGGGCAATGTTGCAATGCAAGAAGACGGCTCGCTCCAATGGATTGGCATATTGCTCTTGCTCAAAAAGGATAATTCCTAATTGTTGCATAATGTCTTCCTTGCTCTTTGGTGGAATGTACTCTGTACCACTAATGCGAACCGGACGATTTCTTAATTGCCCTCGTTCCTCGGTTGATACTAAGCCGTCGCTGATGGTGGAGTGAATGCGGAAAAGCGTGCGCTCGTCTATGATTTCTTGGTTCTTGCCTTTGTTGATATACTCCATTTCTCCAACAAAAGTGTTGTGAAGATTTTTGAGCATCTTAGCATCTTCATATCGCTTTTCTGGGGTGATTCCATCCTTTAAGAGTGTCTCTGTTTCCACGTAAGTATAAGTGTTTCCTTCTATCTTTCCGGAATAGTAACACCACACCACAGCAAGGTTTCTTAACTCGGAAGAGGAAAGGCTCGACAACTTGGACAGAGGGTTAGACAAAATATCCTCAGCCTTTGCTAATTGTGTGGTGTTAAATATATGTTTGTTCGTTCCTACCATGTTTTGTAAATTGAATTATGCTACTTTGTGATTCTTTTCCCATTCTTCTTTTACTAGCGCAGCTAAATATCCATCGCTTCGGCAATGCATATCAGCGATGCCTTTGCTCATCATGCGATAGATGGAGGAATTGTAGAAAAAATCTAAAGCATCTTCTAAAGAAATGTGAACTTGTTTGGCAAAAATCGGTACGATGCGAGCATATTTCATTTGGAGTATAGTCTTGTTTGCTTCCATAATTGTAACCTTTTTATTTTATTTCATCCACTTTCAAAAAATGTAAATGCTTGTCTAGTATCTCTTGATTGAGAATACAAATTTGGTGATTGGGGTGAATGAATTTCAAACGTTTCAATGCTTCTTCCTTGCTGATATTTCCTGAGAAATATAGATCAACGGTATTGAAGACTTTGTCATCGGCGATGCCTCCTGCAACCAAATCATATTTTTCTGTTTGTTTGCCAAGACGGCATAAAGAAACAAAATCCAGCCATTCTTCGTTGTAACTGGCAAACTCTTTTATTTTATATTCCTGTCTTATTTCTTCGTCTAAAATATATTGATTAAGATATGCTTTGTCCCCTTGGAATAAAAAGCGTTGAGCGTATTTCTTCGCTTGTTCGATAAGTGAAGTTAGATAAAATCCCTTGCCGAAATCCAATAAGTCACGAGAATGCTTGACATCTGGTGATTCGATGATATATTTTGAAGCGTGAAATACCTTCATGCCAATGCTCCTTTTTTCTTTAACATAGTTATCAAATCTTCCATAATATATTCCTTGTTGAATGTGTGGAGTACATCATAGCATGGTATGATATAGCCATTTAAAATATTTGATGAGCGAAGCATCTTGTATACTTGACTAGCGCTCATATTTAAACGATCGGCTAAGTTCCCCACGCAATATGTTATGAAGTCTAATTGATATTCTTGCATAATCTTATCAAATTTTAATTATGTTGGCAAAATTATAACTTTTCTTTGATAACACCAAATTATTTCGATTTTATTTTTCTTTTCTCTTCGAATTGTGTATATAGTTGTGTCATGTCTTTCGAAAGGTAATCCATCGCCTTGTCCTTTATATCTTGTGGTATCCCGAAGCGTGCCTCGGCGATACTTCCGACGATGGCTCCGATGGTGTCGCTATCACCACCATGGGATACCGCCAAGCGGATGGCATCCTCGAAACTCTTCGACTTGGAGATGAGGCTGAGGGATAGGGGAACGGCATCCATGCAGGTCTCGTCGAATACTCCTTTGGGATAATCTCTGGTGTCGAAATCTTCGTAGTAGCTTTGTGCTATCTTCTTGAATCCTTCCATAGCCTCGTCTTTTGGTAATTTTTCGTCCTTTGCTTTGCGGAAGTGCCAGATGGCATGAGCTACGGCTTTCGCCCCCTTGATTCCTTCGGGATGGTTGTGGGTTGGGAGGGCTGTCTTCTCTGCCTCTTTCAAGACTTGGGATAAGTAATTGAAGAGCCAAGCGACAGGAGAAACTCGCATCGCCGAACCATTGCCAAAACTGTTGTATGGCTGGGGATTGTCGGAGTGAACCCATGCGGCGAATCTTCCGCCGTATGCTCCCTTGGGATTGGGATAGCGGCGACACCAATCCTGTAAGCTTTCCTGATAACTTCGCTTGTTCAATACCGCATCGGCTATCGCTACTGTGCAAATCGTATCGTCGGTGAAGTCGCATCCCTCGCCGAACATCTCAAAGTTGTAATCGAATGTATTGTTGAACTCATACTTCGAGCCAACAATGTCACCTATAATTGCTCCTAACATAATTTCTTTTTATTTCTAAACTACGCCACAATTAAAACTTGATAATTATTCAACTTCAGAAACTTGAAATACTTATTCTATCACCTCCCAGAAACTCTCTGGCAGGCTGATGTTCTTGACTTCCTTTGCCTCCTCAAACAATGGGGCGATGTCCTCTGGGTCGAAGCCGGCGATGCCACAACCGATTGGGGTGACGAGGAAATGCTGATTAGGATGAGACTTGGCATAGAAGATGAAGTCATCCACGTATGGACGAATGGTATCGACTCCGCCCTGCATCGTAGGGATGGCGTAGCTCTGACCTTGCAAGCCAACGCCCTTTCCCATAATGGCACCGAAGTGCAATCGGGCAGTGCGAGCGGCACCTCCGCCGTGCATGCCAGCCAAATTGCTGCCAAATACAAATATCTCGTTCTCCTTCAGATGCTCTATCCATCGAGGAGTAATCCTTCTAGGCTTTATTTCTTTGTTTAAAGCAAACTGCGGACCCTGTTCTTTGCAAACAGACACATAGCTCATGTAATCCGAAGAGTTGAAGTATTTCTTGAAATACGGTATCACCACATCGTGCATCATCTTCTGGCATCGCTGGGTGACGGCTGAGGCTGTCATGCCCAACTGCTCGGCGACATCCTTGCCCTTGAACCCCTCGATGTAGAGCATCTTGAGGATGATGGCATTCTTGCTGTCCCTGCCATAGTAGAGATTGCCGATGTCCTCTATCGTGTGATAAAGCTCTTGCTCAAACTGGCTGTCGGTCACGTCGAACAGCATCTTCTTGTTTTCCTGTTTCGCCTCGAAACTCTCGAAGCGATGCTCCTTCACCACTTCCTTCAACTTATCCAAGAGCAGAAAGCGGAAACCATTCACCATCCAAGTCTTCAAAGACATATTGGGCTTCCTGTCCTCCAATGGCTTGAAGCGATGGGTGCTGAGGTAAAGGAAGTATTCATGGACCAAAGAGAAGAAGTCCATGCCAGGCTTGTATCGCAGGTCGTATCGCTTATCGTAGATACAATAAGCCACACGGCAGTATCCATAGAAATACTCCCTCACGATTTTTGAGTCGCAATCCTTGAAACCTTGCAGAATCTCATCGTCTGATAAGGCTGATAGTTCCTGCTTCTTCTTGGTGTTTGCTTTCTTCGATGTCTTCATCTCCTCTGATGATTCCTTTTCTTTCTTCATATCTTTCAATATTACGATATTGATAAATTCTTCTGCAAAGAAACTGCAAATGAGTGCAATGAAAGCTTGTTTTCAAATTGCCGAGTGCAGCTTTTCTTCTGCAAATATAAACTTTTTCTGTGAGAAAAGGGCTTGTTGCCGCCTACTTTTTCTCCACCTTATATATATTATAAGAAAAATGTGGAGAAAAATTAAGTTGGCTTCGAAAAATAATAGGGATTTTTTTGCTTTGTTGTGGAAATAAAGCGACTCGTCCTTGAATCTACATCGAAGTGATGCTGATTCAAGAACGAGTCTTTTTGATGTATGAAAAGAGTTAGTTTTACTATATGAAAAAAGTCATACTGCATGGCTAATTGTTAGTTTGCGTTGCGAGGCGCTGGTCTGCGCTGACCTTTTCCACGTTGTCCTTGACCTCTTTGGGCAAGGCGCTTCATCATCTTTCTTTCTTGCTCATAAACTTTCTCTATCTGGGCTTGGGTGAGGAACTTGGAATATTCCTTGTAGTATTTCTGACGGATATTGAGAATCTTCTCGCTTCTGGCAAAGCGTTGCTTGATTTGCTCCTCGTTCTCCTGCTCGCTCATGCCTTGCTTGTTAGGCTTGATGCGAGGTCCCAATGCCCAGATTTCCTTCTGATAGTTGCAGTAGGTCTTGATAAACTTCTCGGTGACGGCATCGCTGAAAGCCAATTCTTGGGCGATGTGCTTGGCCTGAACCTCGGCAAGTTGCTCACGAGAGATGCGCTGCTTCTGGTTGGGACGCTGGAAGTTGGAATACTGTTGTGCGAATGCGGTGGCACAAGATGCAATCATCATGATTGCGATAACGAAAGTTCTAATGATATGTTTCATAACTGTAAGTTTTTGAAATTCAACTTTTTGTTTATAATCTCTTATTCATTGATAAAGACATCATCTTGATAGACGCTCATCAAGTAAGCCTGGTCGGCAGTGGTGAGCTGGCTGAAGGCTTGATCTACGTCGTTGAGGGTTGTAGGACTTGGCTTGAAGAAGCTCAAGTTGATGATGAATCCAATGGCTACTGCTGCGGCAACGGCGATGACGCTTCGGATGAGGAGGCGTAACTTGGCAGGCTTACGAGGCTTCTCGTTGTTTTCTTTTTCTAGGTAATCGTCCTTGACCTTGTTCCAAATGTCATCTTCGAGCTTGTCGAAGAATCCATCAGGGGTATCGTAAGGCATTCGTTTGCCGATTTTATCGAAATCAAATTCGTTGTTCATGTTTTTAATCTTTTAAATCGTTTGAAATCTGAAATCGTAATGGCTGTCTTCTTAGTCATTCGAGTTCATGTATTTGATAATCTTCTCCTTGGCAATGTGGTAACTCATCTTAATGGAAGATGCTGTGGAACCGGTGGCTTCCGCTATCTCTTCATAACTGAGTTCATCGTAATAACGGAGGTTGAATGCTGCTTGCTGCTTGGGCGGCAGGGATTGGATGGCCTTTTGCAGTTTTACGGCTTCCACATCGGTGTAATCCACGTAGTTTTCTGCCATGATGCGATTGGCTCCATTGTTGTCAGCCTCCAGCGAAACATTCTCTTGCCGACGAGAATCTATCAGTCGAAGTGCCTCGTTGGTCGCTATTCGGAAAATCCAACCACGGAAGGAATTCTCGTCCCGGAACTTGTCGAAGGACTTGAATATGCGTATGAAGGCTTCCTGCGTGGCATCCTGTGCGTCATCGTGAGCAACTACCAATCGGCGGATGTGCCAGTATATCGGTTGCTTGTATTTCTGCATCAAGAGCCGAAAGCCCGCTTCGGATTTCTCCCGAATCGCTTGAATGATTGTCTTGTCATCTATTGTCATCTGACGTAACCTTGTTTGTAGTTTACAATGTTTAATCAGTCCTCACGATACATCAAGAGTATTTCTTGATGGCTTATGCAAGGACATATAGTTTTTTCTTTCCGTTGAAAACGACTTTGATAGGATTCTTCTTGCTTGCCACGAAAGCATCGAGTTCTGCTTCCGCCATGTTACTGTTCAATCCCGTCATCTTGCTATACTTCGAGATGGTGAGTGTCTTGTTGTTGTGTAAGTAAGCCAATGCCATCTCCAAGCGGTCCTTCTTGCTCAGGCGATTGCTGATGTGAGTTGTTACGGCAGGACGAGTCACTACTGTGGCGATGAAAGGTCTGTGGTAAAGTCCATAATGATGGAAATGACCATAATGTCTATATTGTGCGGTAGCGGTTGTGCTAACCAAAGCCATCATGGCGATGAGCATTCCTTTCTTCATAATTTTTATTGTCTTCATAACTTTTTCTCCTATTTATTATATTATACGTTCTTTCTTGTTATATGTTGCATTGTTGCATAATAACTTGTTCCGTCATTTCTCCTGAGCTCAGTTTTCAGTGACGTTACGACTATATGACCTATTGAAACTGGAAAAGTAAAATTGGAAGGCTTTTTTTTGAAAAAAATGAATGAATTAGAAATTGTACTAAAAAAATGTACAAAAAAAAAGTGTGTCTGTTTTTTACTTTCCGTAGTTCAAAAGGTCGTATAATCACATGTAGTTTGAAAATATTATAATTCAAATAAGGTATAAAAATATTAGTTATGAAAAGAACTATCAATTATTTATTTACTTTATTGGCAGCCATGTCTTTGGGACTGTCATCTTGTAGTAGTGATGACGAAGCGTTGGGTAATGAAAATGAGCCACCAGTAGAAACGCCTCAGGACACACCTCAGCAGGAGATGGTAACTGTTACAGATGCCAAGAAGTCGATAAGTACAGATGTCATGTCGCTCCCTTATCATGAACTGACATTTGCGTCTAAAAATGATGTAGAGAAACCTTGTTTGGTTCTCTATCTTCATGGAGGATCGAGCCGAGGTGATGACAATGAAACTCAGATGAAAGAGGCTGGCATCGACTCTATCTCCAATTACTTGAAGGCGCATCATAAGAATGCCATCTTCTTGGTTCCTCAGTGTCCTTTGAAAGGTGCTTGGCTTGGACCGGCTCAGGGTGTTCTTGGCACATTGATAGCCCAATATGTGGATGAGGGAAAGGTGGATGGCAAACAGATTTATGTATTTGGCGGTTCCATGGGAGGAACTGGTACTTGGGGGATGTTGGCTGCTTATCCCGACTTGTTTGCAGCTGCCATGCCTGTGGCTGCCGACCCTACGAAAGTGGGTGACTATACTAGTAAGACCCCTGTGTTTTCGGTGATGGGAACGGCTGACGTAATTATGAGCCTTGAGACAGCTCAAACTTTCGTGGAGAATTTGAAGACGCAAGGTGTCGAGACTCGTTTTGAAATCGGTGAAGGATGGACCCATGAGGTAACTTGTATAGAGAGCTATACAACTTCACGTTTGGACTGGGTGTTCTCTCATAAGTGCAATTAGTCATCAAGTATTCTTGTGTGGATAATATAACGATCTTATTTTTAATTAATATGTATAAATTGTGAATCGTCATGAAAAAGAATTTATTTAGAAAAATGTTGGCTATGACGGCTTTAGCCTTCTTGACAAGCAGTTCTGCTTTGGCTGAGGAATATAGTTACCTGACCTTTGAAACCAAGGATGGTGCCAAGGCTTCTGTGGAAATTTCTGCTCTCACGATAACCATCAATGGTGCAACCTTAATGGCTGGTGACCAAACTTTTGTGTTGGAAAATTTGAGCAAGATGTATTTCTCAGTTTCTGATGAGACGACAACAACGGGAATCTCCCAATTAGAAAACGTTGCCTCTCAAGACATACTTGCTATTTATGATTTGCAGGGACATCAAGTGGAGAAAGGCACAATAGGGAAAGGAGTGTATATTATAAAAACTAAAGGTGGAACTTATAAAATTGCATCAAAATGAAAAAGATATCTTTGGCACTTTTTGCTTCTGTTTTGTCGATGTCTGTAGGGGCTCAGACATTAAACGTGAAGGTGGGTGGTGTGAACTATCAGTTTCCTGCATCCAAGACAGGGGTGATGACTTACGAAAATGGAAACAAGCTTACAGTCATGGACAAGGTCTTTACTTTAACTGACCTCAAGAACATGACAGTCAATTCAAAAGACGGCGATGAATCGGTGGTCAAGGTTTCTTATGATGGGGAACCTACAGAAAATGTGTATATCCAAACAACTCAAATTGCTTCCGATGACTTGGGGTATGAAAAGGAATCCAACCAATCATTGCTGCAAACCTCCATCGGTGGCATCCGTCTTAACTTTCAGATGGCTGGCATTGACCATGTAGAGATAGAAAGCGTGGATGGTTTTCCTTTGGCGGGCAATCACGACCAAAGCATTCTTACTTTCTATGCACCAAATGGAGGAACGTTTGAGCCGGGTAAGGATTATCTTGTCACCACTTTTCCTTGTGACGTAAGTAGTGGCTATCGTCTCTCTATCTATAAAGATGGCTTGGTGGCACCATACTTTGGTGTGCATCAGACTATAGAGGCTGGTGACTTTATCTCTCCCCTTGATTTGGATGAGAGCGAATTGGAGTTTGATGAGCCGGATGCTCCACTTGTAGAGGAGGAGCGACCTGAGTTGGATAATAAGACGAAGGAGTTGTTGGGGGAGTATAAAAAGAATCCTTGCTTGGAAACTTACAATGCCCTTTATGAACAGATGGGAGTGCGTTATGATAAAGTAGTGGCTCGCAAGAAGGCAAAGTTGCGTGAGTTGGAGAGGGAGGCACATACCCAAAATCTCATTGATGAGATGCAAGGCATCGTCGATGAGATGGTCAATAATCGTGAGGAGCGTTTGCAGCAGCGATTCTTGAGCCTTGTGGATTCACGCACGGATGACAATCCTGATGATGAATGGCTGGTGTTGAAAGGTGCTACGGAAGGAAATGCTTACATAGGGTATGCACCTGTTACCAACGAGGAATATGCGGCCTTCGATGCCAACTTTACGTATGCCGAAGGACAGGAACGTTATCCTGTTGTCAATGTGAGTTATGATGACGCCATTGCCTATTGTGTTTGGCTTGGCTCAAAGGATGACAAACATGCCTATCGTTTGCCTTCTGAGTATGAATGGATTTTGGCGGCAGGCCACATGCCTAAGGATGTGAACATGAACGCCAACTTCGTGGAGAGCGGCTTGACCTCTGTTGATGCTTATGCCGACTCGAAGGGCAATTGTGGTGGCATTGACTTCTGGGGCAATAGTTGGGAGTGGACTTCCACCCAGAATGATGCAGGTCTTTATCTTGTCAAAGGTGGCAGTTGGGATTCTAGCCGTGATGCTTGTCGTAGTGAGTATTCTGACGATGCCCGTGATGGAGTTGGCAAGTATTCAAATGTTGGCTTCCGAGTAGTACGGGTTGATAAATAGATTGCTTTTGAATCATGGGACAAACAGAGTTTTTATAAAAAATTACTTTTACTCAAATGTATGCAAATAGCGTAAAATGCAAACGGTTGATGTGTGTGGACATGTCAACCGTTTTTCTTTTCTTCCCAAGCCAAAATCAGAGCGATGACTCCCGAGTAGCTCTTCCTTCCCTCTGCCACATGGTTTCCCCTCAGATAGAGGTCGAAGAGGAAGTCTTGGGCTTCGTCGAGTGCCTTGCACCGCTTGTCGAGCCAATACTTTCTGTCGCTTCTTGCCAACTGGATAATTTCAGGGCGGATATACTTCAGGTATTTCACGCCTTCCTTCTCTCCGAGAATATCGAAGACATTGTTGAGTACATGGAAGAAGATGTGGTAATAGCCACTGAACTTCACATTTTTATTAGATGAGACTGTGCATACGATATAACTGTAGAAGTTGGCTTCTCCCTCGTTAGCCACTCCCAGAAAATGGGCGAACTCATGGGCGTAAGTGGCAGGGTAGTCGTGTGGACGAATATCACCATTCAAGGTAAATTCGCAGAAGAATGGTCCCATGCTACCAGTCACTCCTGCCATCGAACTGAATCGGGAGAACATCATCGTCTTGACGTGGGGATGATTGTTGAAGGGAGCATTGATTCCTAAAGTTCCCACAGATTCCACGGATTTCACAGATTTTTCATTGCTTCCCAATTGGTTGTATCCTTGCAAAATAGCTTCGGCAGTTTCTTTTTTGAGCTTTTCGTCTATAAGAGTATTTGATTCTTCACTCTTCACTCTTCGTTCTTCACTATAAAGGTTCAGACTGTCTGCGTATCTATAGGCAAAAGCCTTGAACTTTACAGAATCTACTTTGGCAGGCATCATGTCGATTCTGTAGTAGATGTTGGGCTGGGAATAATTTAAGCCCCAAGCGAGATAGAACCAGACATATATCCATAATAGGTATTCGACAACTCTGCCTAGAGCCGCTTTCTTTCTCTTCCATATCGGATAGATGATGCACCAAGCAATGCTCAAGGCGATGAATAGGTCGCCAATGGCGAATGGGAAAACTCCCGATATGGGGGAGAGAAGACTTCCGATATGTGGGTATATATATAAGGTATAGAAATATCCCCACCCTGGAATCGACCGAAACAGGGTGACGATGAGGAGCAAGGAGATGAGTACCCAGTGTCTCCATTTCAACTTGTTGAGTTGTAAACTCTTGCTATAGAGTTGTAAAGTCTTGAACATTTTCATCTTTCTTACTATCTTGTTATTTGGTGAGATGTCGGCTTACGGGGATGTAATGCGAATCCTTGATTTCGCCGATGACGATGATGCTGTGCAGGCTTCCGATGCAGTCGATGTTGCCCAAGGTGTTGAGCATGAAGTCTTGGTAGTCCTTCATGTCGTGGGCATATACTTTGATTTGGAAGTCGTAGTCGCCAGTGGTGTTGTAACATTCTGTTATCTGGTCGATGCTTTGCACGGTGTCCATGAATTGCTGGATAAGGTCGTGGGTGTGCTGCTTCAACCGAATGTTGCAGAGCACGATGACGTTGTGCCCCATTTTGTGGTGTTCAACGATGGCTCCGTATCGCTGGATGTATCCTTCTCGCTCCAGGCGTTTCTGGCGCTCGAAAGTTGGAGAAGGGGATAAATGGACTCTTGCGGCAAGTTCCTTGACGGTGAGGCGGGAGTTTTGCTGCAATAACTTTAATATCTTGATGTCGATTTCGTCGAGATTTTCTTCTGTTGTCATATTTCTCTTTCCTAAGTTTATGCTAAATTGCAGAATAATATTCTGTGAAAAATACTAATCCGCTGCAAAGATAGTATATTTTTCTGAATTACGAAGAATATTTGGCGGATAAAATTCTTCTTCTTACCTTTGCAACCGCAAATCCGGAATGCAACGAGTGATAAACAGATTAAAATATATAAGGAGATAAGAAAATGAGCAATACAAGAAATATTCGTTTTGAGGCAGTGGGTAGCTATTTACGTCCAGCAGAATTGAAAGAAGCTAGATTGAAGTTTGCGGAGGGACAGATTTCCGCTACCGACCTTCGTGCCATCGAGGATAGATTGATAACAGATGTCATCGCCAAGCAGAAAGCGCATGGCTTGCACTTCATCACCGATGGCGAGTTCCGTCGCAGTTATTGGCACCTCGACTTCATGTGGGGATTCAATGGGGTGGAGCATATTGAGTTGGAGCATGGTTATCAGTTCCATGGCGAGGAGACAACCAAAGGATCTATTCAGCTGACTGGCAAAATCTCTGGCGAGAACCATCCTTTTATCAAGGATTTCTTGTTCGTAAAGCAGTTTGAGGAACCTTCTGGTGAGGCAATGGTAGGAGAGGGCGAATTGAAGTTCGAGGCGAAGCAGACCGTTCCTGCTCCAGCGCAGTTCCTTGCCGAACTCTTCCGTGGCAAGAATTCCGAGAACACTCGCCAAATCTATCCTAATACCGAGCAACTCATCGCAGACATCGCTGAGGCTTATCGTACTTTCTTCCGTGAGATTTATGCAGCTGGTTGCCGTACCGTCCAGTTGGATGACTGTACTTGGGGTATGATCGTGGATGATGATTACTGGAAGGCGAAGCAGGGCAACGGCTTCTCGCTCGAAAAGGAGGCTTTGCAATATCTCAAGGTAAACAACCTCGCCATCGAGGGCAAGCCAGAGGGTTTGACCATCAACACTCACGTATGCCGTGGTAACTATCATTCTTGCTATGCTACCAAAGGGGCTTACGACCCAGTGGCTCCATATCTCTTTGCCCATGAGAATGTGGATACCTTCTATCTGGAGTATGACGATGAGCGTTCGGGTGGTTTCGAACCATTGAAGTATGTGGCTGATGGCAAGAAGGTGGTGCTCGGATTGATTACCTCCAAGTCGCCTGTGCTGGAGGACAAGGCTGCGGTCATCGCCCGAATCAAGGAGGCTGCTCAGTATATCCCGCTCGATCGTTTGAGCCTCAGTCCACAATGTGGCTTTGCCTCTTGTGAGATTGGTAATAAGTTGACCGAGGAACAGCAGTGGGCTAAGCTCGACTTGGTACGAGAGATTACCGAGGAAGTTTGGGGAGAATAGAAAAATGGCAATAGAAAAATAAAAAGAGGGTGTGTCATAAATCACATCCAATGCGCCCTGAAAGGGCAAAAGCATTGATA
>ERZ808259.489-NODE-489-length-16457-cov-7.394586_pt1 | contig 16457 bp, 16 predicted proteins | sample MGYA00521279_ERZ808259 | MGnify/ENA primary metagenome ERZ808259 (study PRJEB31516, sample SAMN03275586) | gut metagenome | biome: mammalia-associated habitat; material: feces | host: Papio cynocephalus | place: Kenya | collected 2012-07-27 ... | reverse complement strand
TGAAAGAGTTTGCCGATACTCTCGACGAACTTGAAAAATCATTTGAATAAACAAACAGAAGTATCATAGACGAAGCGGCAAAATTGCCGCATAAAAGCGAGAGCGCACTGACCAAATGAAAAACAATCGTCGAAAATACGCAATATGTACGTTGCTGGCGTTCGTGCTATGCACGATAACCGCATTGCTTTGCGCCTGTTCTCAAACGGAAGAAAGCGACGTCGTCGAGAGAGAAATTTATCTCACCGGCGATATCGTTTTCACGTCCGCGGAAGACGACACGGCGTACGTTCACGTCTCTTTTTCGGGAGACGGCGAGTGCGTAGGCACGGCGACGTGGTCAAGCGAAATTGAAAACGTCGATTTGTGGTACAAGCAGTCAACGAGCACGGTGACTTTCGACCCGTCTCGGATATTTAGTGCGGTGAAGGAAGCCGTACCACAAGAAGACCTTGAAAACGAAGAGCATATTTACAATCGCTTGAAAGTGGTCTTGTTATATGATACGATATATAAATCTATAAAAAGCGACGGACAAATCACCAAAAACGGACGCACTTATACGCACGCTTTTGAACTTGACGAAACGCTCGACGAGCAGACGATAACGCTGACGATGCGTTCGGCAAGGTCTGAAAACTGGTATACGGCGTTGATTGCGGGCGGCATCGTGCTGTTTGCGATTGCGACGGGGATTTATCTCGCTTACAAGGGTAGATTATGCCAAAAGAAGAAACTAAAAGAGTGACAAGGGGTATGCCCAACAACGTTGACGCCGAAGCCAACGTATTAGGTTCTATTCTCATCGACAGCAAGTCGGCGGATCTCATCGTTCCGCTTTTGAGTGCCGAAGACTTTTATCTTGCGCAAAATCGCATGATTTTTGCCGTGATGAAGCAACTTCAGACGGAAAGCAAGCCTATAGACGTGGTGTCCGTAAGCGACGCGCTGGAAGTCAAAGGACAACTTGACCAAGTCGGTTCTGTCGCATATCTCAGCGATCTTGCAGAAGGGGTCGTGTCCGCGGCAAACGGCGAGTATTACGCACAAATCGTAAAGCGTGACGCTCTCACCAGAAAAGTCATATCCGCAGGCAACGAAATTGCGAAATTCGGTTATGAGTGCGAAGACGGAAAAGACGCTTTGGCAAACGCCGAAAAACTCGTGTATTCGATAACCGAGCAATCGAGCGAATCCGCTCTCAAAAAGGTTGATGACGCGGTTGCCGCCGCGATAAAAAACATACAGGACGTGCAATCTGGCAACGTGCCGAAAAATACGGTGTATACCGATTTTCCGACTTTCGATGCGAAAACACACGGCTTGAAGCCCGGTGAAATGGTGCTTATAGCCGCTCGTCCGTCCGTCGGTAAAACGGCGTTTGCGCTCAATATTGCGGCAAACGTAGCGCTCAATCATGGCAAAAAAGTCGCTATATTCTCGCTTGAAATGCCTTCGGCGTTGCTTGCAAAACGTATGCTCGGTTATATCTCAAAGGTTTCGTTCAACAAAATGGACACTCGCGGCGCATTGAGCGGTGAAGACTATAAGAAGATTATGAACGGCTACAAGGCGTTGCTTGCAAGCGGCATATATATCGACGACTATTCGATGAACGGTCCGAGCGAAGTGCTGTCAAAATGCCGCAGATTAAAACGCGAGCAGGGACTCGATCTCGTCATAATCGACTACTTGCAACTTATGACTTCAAAAGTCAACGGAAAAGCGGCTGAAAGCAGACAAGTGGAAGTCAGCGATATGTCGAGAAAAATGAAGATTTACGCAAAGGAACTTGATTGTCCTATCATTCTTCTCTCGCAAATGTCGCGTGGCGTGGAACAGAGAAACGACCACACGCCCTTGCTTTCGGACTTGCGTGAATCGGGTTCTATCGAGCAGGACGCGGACGTCGTAGTGTTCCTTAACAATCCGCATAAGTACAATTCCGCACTTCCCGAAAACGAAGTCATTCTCGACGTCAAGAAGAACAGAAACGGTCCTATCGGAGAAATCAAACTCGACTGGGACGGTTCTACGACTACGTTCAAAGAAATGGTCGACCAGAACGCAAACACCACCGAGTACACTTATCAGGAAAACAAGGCGGACGACGAAGATAAGGTTGCGGACATCAAGTCAATATCCCAAGTGGCAGAAGAGTTGCACGAAGTTGCGGCAAGCAAGGAAGATATGCCTTTCGATATGCCGTTTGCAAGTGAAGAGCCAATGCCGTTTGACGACGCACCCGCGCCGAGCGACGAAGATATTCCTTCACCGAGCGACGAAGATATGCCGTTTGAAGACGACGAATATTCCGATGACGAATATATCGACGACGGAGATGAATACGTTGACGGCGAAGACGAAGATATGCCGTTTTGATTGACCTGAAATAAAAAATTGCAAATCTATGGACACACAGCACCGAAAAATCGGTGCTGTTTTTACTTGCAAATTATATTCTTCGATATGAAATCGTTTTTTCGGTATGACAAGGATTTAATTTATTGATAAAATGCGTTGCAATGCACGAAGATTTGTATGCAAAAAGGTTTTGAACCGCTTGGCAAGTATCGTTAATGTTTACACGGTTTTCGCATAATAGCGATATAGTTACAATAAAATTTTGTATGTTCAAAGACGAAATAAAGGATAAATTCGGTATTAAAAGCGCGGTTTTTCCGTATGTGGTCACGGTGACAAGCGGAAAAACCATGATAAGCGGAGTGAAAAAAGTATTGTCGGCAAAAGAAGACGAGATTGCTATAAGCGTGTCTTCGTGCGTTGTGAGAGTGTCTGGAAAAGGACTTGAAATCGTCGAAATAGGCGGTGGCGACGCATACGTTAAAGGCGAAATTTATGGGGTGAATTTTGAAAAATAGAATATCGAAAAAGAATGAGAACGGAAAAGAAAATATCGTGTTAGATAGTCTAAAAAAGAAAAAATCTCACAGGAAACGCGAGACGATTTCTTATTTCGGGGACGAAGAGACAACAAACGTAAAAACAAAGAAAAAACGCACTTCGAATAGTGGAGATATCGATGATGAAAAAACGGCAAAAAAAGTCGTTAGAAAGCCTAAAAAGCCGAATAAACTCGTTGAATTTCGCAGACAAGTCGGCAGAACTACTCTGAGAGTGTCGGGTGATAATTGCGAAAGGGCTCTCAGTGCGGTTATGAAAATATGTCGCGTAGAAGACGTGAAGAGAAGTGCCGACGGCTGCACGTTCAGGGTCAAATCAAAACATTTGGGCAAGATTATTGCATTATTAGATAACTTATGCTATGATTATAAAATAACTGATAATAGCGGTATTGCACCTTATGCTTTGAGCGTGGTTATGCGCCCCGGATTGCTCGTGGGGATAATGGCGGTGATATGTGCGATTATCGTTTCGTCGCAATTCGTCACGCGCGTGAGCGTCGTGAGCGCGGGCGCAGAAATAGACGCCGCACTAAAAAACGAGATTTGCGCTATACTAGACGAAAACGGAGTTAAGGTCGGTGCGAAGACTTCGGACGTAAACGAAGACGCCGTGCAGGAAAAACTGCTTGCGCTCGACAAAGTTTCGTTTGCCAGCGTCACGAGAAAAGGAACGCGAGTGGACGTCGTCGTTAAACAGGCACTTCCTAACGAGTACGTTTTCGAAAGAGACGGAACGCAGGTCAAGGCTCAAAAGCGAGCCGTCGTGACTAGAGTCGTTGTGACTGGCGGCACTGCGGTGAAAAAATACGGAGACGTGGTTTCGCCGGGTGACGTGCTTATCGACGGATATATCGAATACGGCGACGAAAAGATACCCGTCAAAGCAAGCGGATACGCATACGGCAAGGTGTATTACGAAAAAACGATGTTTTTCCCGAATGAAAGCATCGTTACGGAATACGGAGAGTCGAAAACGCTCGTGAGATTCTGTATGTTCGGAAAAGTCCCGAAAACGCCCGACGCGCCTTTTGAGAAGTACGTGCTGAAAACGAGCGTTGAAAACTACGGATTTCTTTTGCCGATACTCGTGTATAAATTCGAGTTTACTGCAATCGACGAGAAAAGAGTGCAAAACGCGAGAAGCACCGACGAGATGAAAAGACTTGCTTTTTCGTCGCTTGCAAGCGAGTTTAAGGAAAGCGCAAAGGTGCTCAACGTCTATTACGACGTCAAGCAAAGTGACGGCGGAGTGACCGTGAAAGTGACCGCGGAAGCGGAAGAGTTGATATGAAATTGCAGAAAGAAAAGCATTTTGAAAAATACGATACCATGATGAGCGTGTTCGGAGAACTTGACGAGAACATCGAAAAGTTGACGGACGCTTTCGACGTGGACGTTTTCGCACTAGGCACGAGCGTAAAAGTCAGCGGTGAAGAAAAAGACGTTGACGGCGCGATGCGTGCAATCGACGCGCTTGAAAAACTTTGCCAAAAACAACCGCTCACCGCGCAAACGGTGAATATGGTGATAGGATACGCAAAGGCAGGGCGCGATTTTGACGTCAACGACCTTATGGGGACGGTGGCAATCACCGCAAGGGGAAAAATCATACGTCCCAAAACGCTCGGACAGAAAAAGTACGTTGACGCAATCAAGAAAAACAGCATAGTTTTCGGCGTAGGCCCGGCGGGTACGGGCAAGACGTATCTTGCGGTCGCACTTGCGGTGTACGCGCTGAAAAATCACGAGATAGACAAAATCATTCTCACAAGACCTGCCGTCGAAGCGGGAGAAAAACTCGGCTTTTTGCCGGGGGATTTAAGCGAAAAGGTGGACCCGTATCTTCGCCCGTTGTTCGACGCTCTTCAAGAGATGATGGGGCAGGACGCATACGCAAAGCATATCGAGCGCGGAAGCATAGAAATAGCGCCGCTTGCCTATATGCGCGGCAGAACGCTGTCCAACAGTTTCATAATTCTCGACGAAGCGCAAAACACCACGCGCGAACAGATGAAAATGTTCCTTACGCGTATGGGCGAAAACTCGCGCATAGTGGTGACGGGAGACGTCACGCAAATCGACTTGCCGAAAAACGTGAAGAGCGGACTTATCGACGCGCTCGACGTGCTAAAAGACGTCGAAGGCATAGAAATCGTGAGACTTTCGGCAAAAGACGTGGTGAGACACGAACTCGTCATGAGAATAATTCAGGCATACGGAAAAGCGGAATCGCGCTCTTATGCGGAAACGCAGGAGTGACGATTTTTGGAGATAACTTATGATAGACGATATTAAAGACGTATCGAGAGCGGAGAAAGAAAAAGCCCTTGCGCGCCGCAAAAAGTCGAGATATTTTTGGCAATGTATTTCGACGGCGGTCGTGTTTGCTGTGGGTATGACGTTGTTTTCGCTCTTTATGATCGGAGATTTTATGGCGGCGTTTACCGCCGAGAACGCGCTTGCGACGACGGGACGAATGATAATCGCTCTCGTTCTTATGCTTTTCCTTATGGCAGGCACGTACAGATTTACGAGCGCGAAAGGCACTTCGACGAGAGACTTCCATCTCACGGCGATTATGGTGCTTCTCACGTATCTGATAACCATATCCGCAAGCGTCAAATTCAATCTGTACGCAATGCCGATTGCGCTTGCGACGCTCGTTCTTATCGAACTTATCGACAGAAGAACGTCAACTCTTGCGACGGCGGTTATCGCGATTATGCTTGCAACGTCGTATATGATAAACACCGTCGATTACGACTTGTCGATTGTCGTTGCGTCAATCGTTTGCAACAGCCTTTGCGCGGTGCTCGTCGACTTCTATGAGAAAAAGCATCTCACGAGACTTAAATTCCTGCTCGTGTCGATGGCAACTCCGCTTATCATGCAACCGCTGGTGGTAATGTTCACGCTTTTGTCGAAAGATTTCGGAATGAATCTTTTGTGGAACGTGCTTTGGTCGTACGGCGCAAACGTGGCGGCGTCGCTCATTTTCATGCCGCTCGTTGCGATATTCGAAGGTATGTTCAACATTGCGGACGATTTCAGACTCAACGAACTTTGCAATCTCTCCAATCCGCTTCTCAAACGTCTTGCAAGCGAAGCACCGGGCACGTTCAACCACTCGTTGGTCGTCGGCAATCTCGCAGAAGCGTGCGCGTCGGCAATAGGCGAAAACCCGAATATGGCAAGATGCGCGGCATATTATCACGATATAGGCAAACTCAAAGCGCCGATTTATTTCAGCGAAAATCAATCTTCCTACAATCCGCACGACGAACTTATCCCCGAAGTGAGCGTCAGTATGATTACGTCGCACACGCTCTTTGGCGAAATCCTTGCAAAACAAAACAGACTTCCCAAAGAAATCGTGGCAATTTGCAGAGAACACCACGGCACTTCGCCCGTCGGATATTTCTATCGCAAAGCACTCACGTTGAAAGAAGAAGGCGACCTTGCCGTTGACAAATACACATACGCAGGTCCGAAACCACAGACGAAAATTGCGGCAATCATAATGATTTCGGACACTATCGAAGCGGCAATGCGTGCGTATATGCCAGATACGAAAGAAGAGTTCGAAGCAAGAATCAACAAACTCGTGGACGAAAAAATCGAACTTCGCCAGTTTGACGAATGTCCCATCACGATGGGTGACATCGCAACGATAAAGAGAACGATAATCGAAGTGCTTCCGTCCATTCACCACAGTCGCGTGAGTTACGACAAGAAAAAGAAAGAAAACACTTTCAACAAGAACTGATATGATACGAATTTCGGGTGCGAATCTAAAAGAAAGAGCGTTGGTGCGAAAAGTGGAAAAAGCCACTTTCAAGCATCTCGGGCAAAAGGATTTTTTCCTTATCGACATCACGGTGGTTGACGAAGACACGATAAAGAGTCTGAACGCAAGCGCAAGGGGAGTTGACAAAGTGACGGACGTATTGAGTTTTCCGTGCTTTGAAAAACTCGATTTGCCCGTTGACGAAAGCGAGTTTTCGGAGTGCGACTACGACGGCTCGCATGTGCTTCTCGGCTCGATTATGATATGCAGAAAACGCGCGGAAGAGCAGGCAAAAGAATACGGACATTCTTATGCTCGCGAACTAGGCTTTCTTGCCTGTCACGGATTTTTGCACATACTCGGATTTGACCATATCGACCCCGAAGACGAAAAAGTGATGATTGCTCATCAAAAAGCGATTATGAACGCCGTCGGGTTGAAAAGGGACTAAACGATACAAACGACAAAAGTCAAAATAAAATATCTAAGCAGAGGACGAATATATGAATTTCAAAAGCGGTTTTATCTGCATAGCAGGTCTTGCAAACGCAGGCAAATCGACTCTCACCAACGCGCTCGTCGGTGAAAAGGTGTCGATTGTGTCCTGGCGCCCGCAAACCACAAGAAACAAACTTCTCGGCATCATCAACGGCGACGATTATCAAATGGTGCTCATCGACACGCCGGGTATCCACAAGGCGCGCAATCACCTTGGCGAATACATGATGCAGGCCGTGGAAAACTCGCTCAAAGACGTTGACGGCGTCGTGTACGTCATAGACGCCGCAAAAGGCATGCAAAAGGAAGATTACGAATTTCTTGAAAAGAACGCAAAGAAAGCGCCTATCGTCGTCGCACTCAACAAAGAAGATTGCGTGACGAGAGAAACTATGCTTGCAAGTCTTCAGAAACTCAACGGCATCGAAGGAATCAAGGCAATCGTGCCTATCTCGGCAAAGAAAGGCGACAATCTCGAACCGCTCATGAAAGAGTTGGTCGCTCTCTTGCCCGAAGGCGTCAAGATGTATCCCGACGATATGTACACCGAGAGCAGCATGCGCTTTATGGCAACCGAGATCATCCGCGAAAAGGCGTTGTATCTTCTCGACAAGGAAGTGCCGTACGGCATTGGCGTGTATATCAACAAATTTCAGGAACGCGAAAATCAGCCTATCGTCGATATAGACGCCGACATCATTTGCGAGAAACAATCTCACAAGGCAATCGTCATCGGCAAGGGCGGAGAAATGCTCAAACAAATCGCAACGAAGGCAAGAAAAGACCTTGAACAAATGATAGGCGAGCAGGTTTTCCTTACATTGTACGTCAGAGTCAAGGACGAGTGGAGAGACGACGACCGCATTATGCGCGAACTCGGCTACGACCTTAAAGCCTTGAAGAAAGACTGACCGAATTTTTCATATAAAGCAAGCGAATGCTTGTGCTAAATGAAAAAATCTCTTCGTGCCACGCAAGACGGTAAACGAAGCGGACGGAAAATAAATTTTTGAATAAGGCGCATAGAATAGACGGTTTTGCACATTCTACTGTTGTGAACGAAAAAGAATTGTGGAACATGTTTGCAAAGACCGGCGACGTCGAATGGTATGCAATGTACCGAACGATGAAAGAAGACCAGACGCCTTACGAAAACCAAAGAAAAGGCAGAAGAAATGCAAACAGCCGACCTGAAAGTTAAAGCGATCGTAACGAGAGCCGTACCTTACAACGAGAGTGATATGATTGTCACTCTTGTCGGCGTTGAAACTGGAAAAATCACTGCAACGGCAAAAGGGTGTCTAAAACCCAAAGCGAAACTTCGCTATGCGGCAGAACCGATGAATTTCGGTGATTACGTGCTTACGGGCAGAAACGGCAGATACGTCATAACCGAGTGTTCTCAAATCGAGTCGTTTTCGGCTATCACAACGGATATAGACCGTTATTACGCCGCTTCGCTGACGCTCGAAGTGCTTCAGAAACTATCGATAGATTCACAGCCCGATTTGTTTATCCACGCGCTCGAAACGCTCAACAACCTTGCGTATACGGACAAAGAACCCGACGTGATAGTTACGGATTTTTTGCTTTCCGCACTCAAAGACAACGGCAACGAACTTGATTTTGCGCATTGCAACGTATGCAAGTGCGATATCGAAGGCGCGGCGTTTTTCAGAGACGCAGACGGCGTTGTCTGCGAGCATTGCAAAGGTTTTGACGGAATACCCATCGACGCAACCACGAGAAAGTATTTGAGCGGAGAAAACAGAGACATTCCGCACGCTTTGAGAGTGAAAGCCAATATTTTGCTCTCGGAGTTTGTATATATAATGCTGGGGGTGCGCATAGGCACTCACTACTTTACGGAGCAAATATGAACAAGAAGATTTTTGCAAGAATCATATCTTTTACGCTTGTCGTAAGCGTGCTTTTGGCAACTTGCCTTGTGCTTTTTTCGTGCGACAAAAACAAGCCCAAAACGGTTGAAGACATCTTCAAGTCCACTAGCAGCAAGAGTGAATTTTCAGGATATAAACTCGAGATTTCTCTTCCTACGGGTTGGAGCGTGTATACGTCGAGCGCAACGTCATCGTCGCAATCGGCAACGCTCAACAGTGACGTGGGCTACATAGAGAGCATCAACGCTTTCGTCGTGGAAAAAGACGGAGTATTGTCTCTCGTGAAAATGAACGACGAGAAAATCTATTTCGACGGCGGCATAAAGGGAATGATTATTCCCGACTGGATAGGCGTATCCGCACTCAGAGTCAAAGACGGACTTATCGTTTGCAAATTCGCAAGCGGAGAAGCAGGGGTTCTCAACCAAAACGGAGAAACCGTGTTGTCTAGAGCGAAAGTCGGTTCAAGCGATCCTACGTCTTCTAAAAGCCTTGTAAACGTAAACATCGACAATGCTGTGAAAGTGCTTGACGGCGGACTTATCGCTGTGTCTGCAACCTACGACACGCAGGGCAGAACGGGTTATACGTCTATTTATCGTCCCACGACCGACGGAGCGGTGAACGAGCGCGGCTCACTCGTTTGCAGAGTGAAAAACGCCGATAACAAACTTTCGTACGTCAAAGGTTTCGATTCAAAATACGTGACTGTCGTCGGCAACAGCGCAGGAGACGGAATATACGCGATTCCGCAAAGCGCAGGGGCTGTCGTTCAGAATCTCGACGCAACCACCAACGGCACGGTGCAGGATAACGAAGAAGACGATTATTCAAGCGAAATCACCTATATCGGCAACGGCAGATTCTTCATTCACGAAGACTGGACGGTTGAAAACACCGAAGATTACACCTATTACGACGGATTCGATTATTACGTGTTCAAACGCCGCATTTATACGCCTGACAACGACGCAAGCAGCGAGTATACGGCAAATGCGGACAAAGTGTTCCTGTATCTCGAAAACAAATATTACGGCGGAGACAAGGGCGGCATAGACACGACGTGCTATCTCAAAGACGGTTTTATTTACGCAAGTTACGGCTTGACGATAATCGGCAAAGTCGGTTTCTACGATCAGTTCATTCTCGATGAAAATCTCAACGTCGTTATGTCGCTCACGGGCAACTACGGCGTTACGATAAAAGATCAGAAGAAAGAAAAAGTCGGCTATTTCGACCTTATCATGCAGAGCGTTGACGGCTACTATTACGTTCCTATCCGTCCGAGCGAAATCAACGTGTACGACAAGGGCGGCAATCTCGTCGGACACAACGCGCGCAGCACCGTTTTTCAACAAGAGTTGTCAAACAATATGATCGTTGCGGCTATCACCGATCCCGAAGATTCCAGCGCAACGTTGTACGGCGCGTTCAATCTATACGGTGAAGAAGTGATTCCGTTTGAATATCTCACGCTTTCGGCGTTCCGCGGTTCGTATACGATAGGACAAAAACTCGACGGCGAGAAATTGAAGAAATACTACATCGTCGGCGCGGACGGCAAAACCGTTGACCGTATGAGCGACGGCTCCGAACCGCTTGCGGATATGGCAACTCTCAAGAGCGGAGACGGCATATATAAAATCGGTTGCTATATGTATTTCGTCACGAGCAAAGACAGCGACGGCAACACCGTCACGAGATACGGCATCAAGAATTTCAATCCGAACGTTCAGAAAAACGTCGTTATGCCTGCCACTATGACGAGCGGTTGCACGCTTTACGCTCCGAGTTCGTCTCCGAGCAACGTGTTTGTATTTGACAGAATATCCGCGTCAAACGGCGAAGTGTCTTACAACCTGTACAGACTTATATGACGATACGATAAAAGTGCGAAAATCCGATAATTGAGCGGAAGACGTCCGCTCGCAAAAGAAAAACGGTTGCTTTTGGCAATCTACGATACGAAGGCTTATATGACAAGAATCGTAAAAGCAAAAGACGGCGTTGACGAGGGCGCGCGCATACTTAGAGACGGCGGTCTCGTGGTTTTCCCCACCGAGACGGTGTACGGACTCGGAGCGAACGCCTACGACGAAAAAGCCGTCGCAAACATATTCAAAGCAAAGGGAAGACCACAGGACAATCCGCTTATAGTGCATATCTCGTCGCTTGAACAGGTCAAGGACATCGCCGTTGATATTCCCGACGAGTTTTATGCGCTCGCGGAGCGTTTTATGCCGGGACCGCTCACCGTTATACTCAAAAAGAGCGATAAAATTCCGTACGTGGTCACAGCAGGCGGCGAAACCGTCGGTGTGCGTATGCCAAAAAACACATACACCAGAGAACTCATTTCAAAGAGTTTTCCGCTTGCGGCACCGTCTGCAAACCGTTCGAAGCATATTTCTCCCACAACCGCTCAACACGTTTACGAAGACCTGAACGGTGAAGTCGAACTCATTCTCGACGACGGCCCGTGTCAGGTGGGGATAGAGTCTACGGTGCTCGATTTGACAGTTGACGTGCCAACCATTTTGCGTCCCGGTGCGGTTACTGCCGAAATGCTTCTCGACATCGTGGGACAAGTCAGCCAAAACGGAAAAGTTATCAAAATAGCAAAAGCCCCGGGAATGAAATACACGCATTACGCGCCGAAAGTGGACACGGTGACCGCCGTCAATATCGAGCATGCGGCAAACGAATATGACAAGCAGGTCTCGCTCGGCAAAAATCCCGTCATCGTGGCACGCGATATATATCGCGACGTCGTGGGGGAGCGCAATCTCATCTCGCTCGGTGTAACCGTTGAAGATTACACGCGCAACATATATTCCGCGTTGCACACTGCGGAAAAAGCATACGATTACATAATCGTCGAAGAACTTCACGGTCATGGGCTCGAAGCGTCCGTGATGAACAGAGTCACAAAAGCCGCAGGCGGAAAAGAAGTATGAAAGTTTTGTTTGTTTGCATGGCGAATACGTGCAGGTCGCCTATGCTCGAATGTATGTTCAGACAGTACGCGTACGCGCGCGACAGAAAAGATATACAGGTCGAAAGCGCAGGCATGGTGTTGCACGACGACACGCTCAATCCGCTATGCGCCAAGACGCTTGACAGACACGGCGTGCCGTACGATGCGGCAAGAGAAGCGAAGTTCTGCGACAAAAAGACTTTTTCGTCAGCAAACGTCGTGTTTGCAATGACGGACGAAATAAAGAGAGTGCTTGCCAAATTTTACGGTGCGGAGAAAAAGATAATTTCTATGTCCCGATTTCTCGGTGAAGACGTTTCCGACCCCTACGGGCTTGGCGAAGAAGCGTACGAATACGTTTATCGCTCTTTCTATTCGGTTCTCGGAAAGATACTCGAAGAAGTCGAGAAAAGAGAAAAATAAATCGGCGTAAGAACGAAAAACGACAAACAATCCGCAAACAAAATTGCGGATTGTTTTTTGTGTTTGTCGATTAAAAGCGGTTTTATGTGGCAAAATGCGCCATATAAAGCGTCTGTTGCGACGTTCAGACTTGTATATCGAAATAATTCAACAGTAGTTCTTTGAACACTTGTACGTGCAATTCTTCGTCTAGGATTATGCGCTCCAAAAGCGTCTTTACACTCTCGTCTGTCAGGTTGAGAATCGTGCGCTCGTAGTTGACGATTGCGTTCTTTTCCGCCTTGATGTTTTCGATGAGATATTTTTTAGGGTCAAGCGTGTAGTTTGCAAAATTGCCGTTCCACCAGGTGCGCGCCCCCATCACCGGATAACCGCCTAGCGCGTAAATGGTTTTTCCCAAAAGTTCGTGGTGGTGCATTTCAACCATGGCAACGCCTTCCATAGCCTTTGCGATTTCGGGATATCTAGGTGTTATGTACGACTGAAACGCATAGGTGAGTATTGCGGTGAGTTCGCCTGCAGAACCCGAGTATGACGGCATAAGCAACTTGCTTTCTGCAACGTTTTTTTCGACTTCTATCGTCGGATAGGGCAATTCGCTTGCATATTTTAAGTTTTCCATGCTCGCATTTTATTCTTTACGCGTCAAAAACGTTACATTTTACAATTATATTTGCAAAACCGCTTGCAAATTGTATTCTCTTATGCTAAAATCTCATAGTAACTTTTAGGAGGTAAAGTATGCTTGATTCATTGAATTCAATTCTTCTTGCCGCAGAACAAGGCATTAAGTATGAAACCGCAATGAATGTTTTAATGGCATTCGTTATATTGATGGTGATTGCGGCTATCGCAATTATCGTCGTCATCATGATGCAAAAGGGCACCAACGACAACGTGGGCGTCATCACGGGCGCAAGCGATACTTTCTACGGAAAGAACAAGGCAACCAACAGAGAAAGCGTTCTCAAAAAAGTCACTTTCGGTTTGTTCGCATTCATCATGGTATGTGCAATCATCTGCTTTGTAATGTGGAGATTTGTTGGCTAATCCAAGAAAAAGAAGTATCTTATGACCTGTGATTCCGTCACAGGTCTTTTTTTATCGACAAAACCCGAATAAACGACTCGCGCGCTTATCTCTTGAATATTTGCGCGCAATAATATATAATAGCGTATATGGAAAAATTCATTGCTCAAAACAAAAAAGCCTATCACGATTATTTCGTGGAAGACACCTACGAAGCAGGCATAGTGCTCGTCGGTTGCGAAGTGAAGTCGATACGTCTCGGCGCAATAAATCTTCGCGACAGTTTCGTCATAATCAAAAACGGCGAAGTCTTTATGATAGGCGCGCATATTTCGCCTTACAAAATGGGCAGTTACAACAACGTTGACCCGCGCAGAACTCGCAAACTTCTTCTCAACCGCAGCGAAATCAACAAGTTGCGCGGCAAGGTGGAACAGAAAGGTTACACTCTCGTTCCGCTCAAAGTCTATTTCAAAGACGCGCTCGTCAAAGTGCAAATCGGACTTTGCAAAGGTAAAGAATTGCACGATAAGCGTCAAGCAATCAAAGAAAAGGAAAACGACCGCAATCTGCGTCGCGTGATGAAGGAATACAACACGAGATAAGGCTCAATGCCGTTTCATTGCAAAAGCAACCGTTTTTTGCAAAACATTTGAAAATAAAATTTTTATATACAGCGCAATGCGCACGGAGAAACTATGGACAAAAGAATAGAAACGATATGCGTTCAGGGCGGTTATACGCCCGGCAACGGTGAACCCAGACAAATCCCGATAATTCAAAGCACGACTTTCAAATACGATACGTCCGACGATATGGCGAAACTTTTCGACCTTGAAGCGAGTGGATATTTCTACACCCGTCTTCAAAATCCCACCAACGATTACGTCGCAAAGAAGATTGTTCAACTCGAAGGCGGCACGGCAGGTATGCTTACGTCAAGCGGTCAGGCGGCAAACTTCTATGCCGTTTTCAACATCGCAAACGCAGGCGACCACGTCATTTCCACAAGTGCGATATACGGCGGAACGTACAATCTTTTCAACGTCACTATGAGAAAAATGGGCGTTGACTTTACGTTTATTTCGGCAGATAGCACCGAAGAAGAAATCGACGCCGCGTTCAAGCCGAACACCAAAGCGATTTTCGGCGAAACCATTGCAAACCCTGCGCTCAAAATGTTCGATATAGAGTTGTTTGCACGCGTTGCGCACAAGCACGGTGTGCCGCTTATCATCGACAATACGTTTGCAACGCCCATCAACTGCCGTCCCATCGAATGGGGCGCGGATATAGTCACGCATTCCACGACGAAATATCTCGACGGACACGGCGCGGCGGTCGGCGGTGCAATCGTTGACGGCGGAAAGTTCGATTGGATGGCGCACGCCGACAAATTCTCGGGACTTTGCACTCCCGACGACAGTTATCACGGCATAACTTACGCCACGAAATTCGGCAAAGAAGGGGCGTTTATAACCAAGTGCACGGCACAACTTATGCGTGACTTCGGCTCTATCCAAAGTCCGCAAAACGCATTCATTCTCAATCTCGGTCTCGAAAGCCTGCACGTCAGAGTCGCACGCCATTGCGAAAACGGACTTGCGGTTGCAAAATATTTGCAATCCGATCCGCGTATCGCGTGGGTTAAATATCCCGGACTCGAAGGCGACGCGGACTATGCGCTGGCACAAAAATACTGCCCGAGCGGCACTTGCGGCGTCGTGAGTTTCGGCGTTAAGGGCGGAAGAGCCAAAGCGGAAGAGTTTATGAAAGGGCTCAAAGTCGTTGCAATAGAGACGCACGTTGCGGACGCTCGCAGTTGCTGTTTGCATCCTGCAAGTTCCACGCACCGTCAACTCACCGACGAAGAACTTTACGACGCAGGCGTTTCACCCGACCTTGTCAGACTCTCTTGCGGTCTTGAAAACGCAAACGACCTTATCGACGACATAAAACAAGCCCTTGACGGTGCGCATATTCAGGCGTAATAACAATCAAAAGATAACAGGAGCAAGTTTATGCCTATAGTTATACCGCGCGGTTTACCGGCGTTTGAAAGTCTTCAAAGCGAAAAAATCTTCGTTATGGACAACAAACGCGCAGTGGGGCAGGACATTCGTCCAATCGAAATCGCCATACTCAATTTAATGCCGACCAAGGAGACGACGGAGACGCAACTTATGCGTCTGTTGTCGAATTCGCCGCTTCAAATCAACGTCACACTCATAAAGACGGACACGTATGCGCCCACGCACGTTGCCGACGACCACATGACGAGATTTTACAAATCTCTCGACGAAATCAAAAAGATGAAATTCGACGGCATGATAGTCACGGGTGCGCCCGTCGAAACGTTGCCGTTTGAAGAAGTCAAATACTGGCAGGAACTTGAACAAATCATAGATTTTGCCAACGAAAACGTCACAAGCACCATTTATATCTGTTGGGGAGCGCAGGCGGCTTTGTATCACAAATTCGGCATTAACAAGCACATGCTCGACAAAAAACTGTTCGGCATTTTCCCGACGCACGCAGTCGTGAAAAACGATATGCTCTTGAAAGGCATGGACGATACGTTTTATATTCCGAGTTCGCGTCACACCGCAATCGACGAAACCGCGCTTCGCGAAAATCCAAACATAAAAATTCTCGCAGAAGGGGACGAGACGGGCGTTGCCATTGCCAAAACCATTGACAACAAGTCGTTTTTCTTCACCGGGCACAGCGAATACGACCGCTATACTCTCCGCAACGAGTATCTCCGTGACCTTGAAAAAGGTCTTCCCATCGAACGTCCCAAAAACTATTTTGCCACCGACGACGTCGACAAAGTGGATATGAAATGGCGTTCAACGGCGAATTTGCTGTTTTACAACTGGTTGAATTATTACGTATATCAAGTCACCCCCTAC
>ERZ808259.488-NODE-488-length-16471-cov-2.968628_pt1 | contig 16471 bp, 8 predicted proteins | sample MGYA00521279_ERZ808259 | MGnify/ENA primary metagenome ERZ808259 (study PRJEB31516, sample SAMN03275586) | gut metagenome | biome: mammalia-associated habitat; material: feces | host: Papio cynocephalus | place: Kenya | collected 2012-07-27 ... | reverse complement strand
TCGTTCGCTCAGGATGACGGTTAAAAAACGAAAAATTCCCGTTAAAATTATAAACCTTATCCCAAAAAATTCGGTCATAGGAGTAATTAAACTCCTTCCTTTAAAAAATTCGGGTTATAGGGACGAATTCGCGCTCCTTAAAACTTTTTCATAAGTTCTCCTATCACCTTCGCCGCTATCCTTACGATCGCCGATTCCTCTTTGGTAATCGCGCCGTCCGAAATATACCCCACGCCGCCGAAACAATCGCCGTCCGCGGCGGCGGGAAGCACGATCGCGTGCGTTTTTCCGTCGCCGTTTCCGAACTCCTCTTCGTCGTCGGCGGTCGAATAATTCTCTCTGCCGCGAAGAAGTTTCGATAATCTCGGCGACAAGGGCTTGCCGACGAACTCGTTCTTTTTCTCGCCGAAGCCCGCAATCCAAGCGCCGAAATCGCATACGAGCAGCGTGCCGGCAAGTTCCGCTATCGCCGCGCCCGCGACCTTCCTTGCGATTTTCCTCAGTTCCTCGGACGTGTCCGCTTTTTTGACGATAATTTCGCCGTTCGGGGTCGCGCTGATCTCCATAGGATCGCCGAGGTCGATGCCGTGCAGTCGTCTGAACTCGCGCGGGATTACGATACGCCCGAGGTCGTCTATTCTTCTTATAATGCCGTTTGTTTCCATAATTCTCCTGAGCGCCGCATCGGCGGCTTTACGCGACTAGTATCGTACAAACCCCGCGAAAATATGCCGTCCGAGCGTATTTTCGGCTAAGATTCGCTCCCCGCCTTGACAAAACCCGACCGCGCAGCGTATAATAATCGCATGACAACCGACGCAAAAATATATATAGAAGCGCTCTCGCACGACCCGCTCCCCGCCAAATACCTGAGGAACGCCGACCGCCACGCCGTGCGTTTCGCCGCCGCCGAAGCGGTTTTCCGCATAGAAACCGACGGCAAATCGGCGCGCATAGTCAAGTCCGCGGAAGTCGGTTACGAACTGGTTTTGGGCGAATCGTCGGCGCTTACCTTAAAAACCGCCGAGGGCGAGTTCGTCGAGCCGAACGTACGGCTTCGCTCGCTCGAGTTCGCCGAAACCCCGAACGGCTTTACACTCTCCGCCGACTACTCGCTCCCGCCGCACGACGAAAACAAGACCTTGCGCGTAATCTGCGAAAAGTAACCGCTAAAACTATTATCTTATCCATAAAACGCATGCAAAAAGGACTGTAAGAACTACAGCCCTTTTGCTATTTAAGGAGTATGAAGAAGCGATTAAAGCGATTTGAACGTCGACGTATAGGTCACGGTCTGCGCGCCGTTGTTGTTACGTCTTAACCCTACGACGTTCTGTTTGTTGGTTGCGAACATGTTTTTGATACTTGCGCTCCACATATCGATATTCGTTTGCGAAGCCGAAGTGGTAACTCCGTCGCCGGGAGTGATCGTACCGTCCGCGTTAAACGTACATACCTTCTTTCTGCCGTCGCCCGAGCCGACGTACACCGTCAGCGTATTGCCGGCACGTTTCACCGTAAACGTAGCGTCGGTCTGATTCGTTCTGCCGGAATCCGCGACCGTATAAACGATATCGGGAACGTTACCGCTCGTACCGTCGGTTTTCGGCGCGGTACTGCAAAGAACGATATTGTTCTTGTTTTCCCACGCGGCACCCTCCCCGCGGCCGCGGCCGCCGCCCTCCTATATCAGCAGCCCCGCCATATTCGCCGTGCCTTTTATATCCACGGTATATTCGTAATCGCGCGCGGTCACTGTATTCGGCATATAGTAAGCAAAAGTCGTATTATCCGTCAGCGTAACTGCGCCCGTTTCCGAAGCCGCGGCCTCGTCGTCGGACAGCGCCGTCGCGGTAACGGTTCTGCCGTTAACCTTGAATTCGCCGCCTTTTATCGCCGTTCTCGAATTTGCGTTCAGCGTTATCGGCGTACCCGCGGCGACGATTACCTCGTCGCTCGTCGCGTAAGTACTCTCGCCGGTAAACCGCGCCTTATAAGCGCCGGCGGGCGCTTTGCCCGAAATCGCTCCGTCCGTGACGGCGAGTTCGTAGATAGCGCCGCTTGCCGCGATAAGGTTTAGCGTGCCGTTTTCCGTGCCTATCGTACCGGTCACGTCTACGAGCGCGACCTTTTCGTACTTGCTCGTATAGCGCATCGTATTGCCGTTTCTGCCGTAACTGTCGTAGCCGACCATGAGCACGGCTCCGTCCGCAAAGAACTCGGCGCACTTTTTGTCGTTAGCGGTCTTTCTGTCGGCGCTGCTCACTTTCCAGTCGTCGGCGAACGCGATACCGCTTGCCGTGATCGTCGCGACTTTCATCTCGCTTCCGTCGGGACCCGCTGCGATCACGATCTTGTCGGCGGTACGGCTGACCTTAAAGCCAACGTTCATTTCGCCGTTCAGTCTGAACACGTTCGCGCTGAAGCAATCGACGACGTAATCGTTCGTTCCGTCGGTCGTTCTCTGCACGTCGAACAGCACTTTCGAGCCGTCGCCTTCCCAGCGCACGCTCTGCACGGAAATCTTCGTGCCGGTAGCCGCGTTTATTATCGACACGCCAGACATGCCGTTCGTTTTGCTCGTATCCGTCACGGTGATAGCGGTCTTGAACTCGAACGCCGAAGCCGTCGCGGTGAGCGGAAGCTCCGCGCGCAGTCCGCTTATTTCATAAACGCCGTTTCCCTCCGCCGAAGCCTTTTGCTCGTCGTAACTGCCGTCGGTCATATACGTCGCGTCGATCATCGTTCCGTCAAGCGCGCCGCCGTTCGCAGTGCCTAAGAACGCGGCTTTCTCGCCGTCGCAAGCGGCTATCGTCGACCCCGCGGGCGCAAGCACGGAATACGTTCCGTCCGCGTTCGCCGTCGAAGCCGTAACGCCGCCTATCTTTCCGATATAGATTTTCGTGTTTGCGTTTGCGCCCGTTATCGTGCCGCTCGTCCTCGTCAGCGCGGAGTGTTCCGCCGTAAGTTTCACGGCTAAATCGGAATAGGTTGCGGTATCGAGCGGATCGCTTGCAGAACCCTGCACGTTTCTCGAAGCAAAGCCGGTCGCGAGCGGAACGTCCTTGATCGAAACGGCTTCGGTACTGCCCTCCGCCGCGATAAACATCGGCGTCGCTTCGGTATCGAAGTACGCGAGCGGTTTGTCGTCGATGAGCATATACAGCGTGGCGTTGTCGCGCACCATGGTAAGACGGAAGTTCGTCTTGTCGACCGCGGCGTAGTCCTCGTTGCTCATCAGCCAGCCCTCGCCGCCCTTGAACACCTGTTTATAAGTCCAGCCGGGAACGTAGGACAGTATCCACACCTCGTCGTTTTTGGTGTCGTAAACCATCGCGCCGCGCGCCTTGCCGTCCAGCGGCGACGAGATCGTGAAGCCGTGCTGTGCGCCCTTGCCCGCGACCGTCTTTACGGTCACGCGAGCGCTTATCGTGAAGTTTACCGACTTTTCCATGGCGAGCGAAGTAAATCTGTATCTCGAACCCGCGTTGCTTTCGGTTATCGTGTAACTGCCGTTCTCGTTACGCGTAACTACTCCGCAACCCGCCGTTTCGTTCCAACTCGTGGACAGCCCGTCGTCGAGCGCGTCGATCGTAATCGCGCCTATCCTGATCGAGCCGGAGAAAGTCACGTCGAATTCGCCGTCGTTATACTCCGCGGGAGTCAAGTTGACGTAGCCGCCGCTCGCCGAAAGCGTAACCGCTTTGCCCGCGATCGTGGCGTTGCCGCTGCCCGACACGCGGATATTGATGAAGTTGGCTTTACTAAGATCGCACGTTCTCAGCGATTTGACGTGCGCGGTCGCATTCTCGCCGCCGCTGAGTTTCAGCCCGCCGTCGAAACCGCTCGTCACGCCGTCGCCCGTCACGGTAAACCTTGCCGCCGCTTCCGCGGTGGAATTGTCGTTAATCACGCCGTAGCCGAACTCGATCGCCGCGAAAGAATCGGCGGGCGGAGCGAGTTTGCCCGTTTTCGGAGTCACGATCAGTTCGTAGGTTGCGCCCGCGACGTAGCCGCTCGCGCCCTTGTCGACGGCGACCGTAAACGTGCCGTTCTCGGCGGTAAGTCCGTCGTCGGTGCTTGCGATAATCGTATCGGTTTCGCCCTTTCTGACGAGTTTGTAACCGTCTATATCGGCGGCGTTTTCCGTCCAGTTAAAGACGATTGCGCTTTCGCTCTCGGCAGCCGTCAGCGGCGTTTCGTCGATGTAGCGATTGACTTCTATATTTCCTAAACTCGTATTGTCCGCGTCGAACGTAATCGTGCCGGATTTCTGCTCGTAATGCTCGGCGTTAAAGACGTACGAATAAGTGCCGTAAGGCAACGAAACGGTGTTGTCGCCGTCCGCGAGCGCGAACGTATTGACTACGCCGCGTTCGTTTCTGAACGTAATCGTGCCGCTTGCCGTTTCGTTTCCGTCGAGGAAGTCGACAGTAGCGGACAGATCGCGATACTCGATAACTTTGAACTGCGAGGTATACGTCATTTCGTCCGACATATAGTTGCTTGCGTACATCATCGCGTGTTCGACGTTCTCGCCGAAGAAACCGGCGAGTTTGGACTTGTGATCCTCGACGCGCGCGGTATTGTTGACCGTCCAGCCGCTGTTTGCGAATACGTAGCCGTCTTTCGTGACCGTCACGACTTTCGAAACGGTTTCTCTGCCGACGTAAACTTCGATACGGTCGGCGTAGCGGCGAAGCGTAATCGTCGCGTCCAGTTTTTCCGCCGTCCACACGTTGTCGGTGGCGGTCGATTCGCAGTTAAGCACGAAGTCGTTTCCGCACCAGCCCTCGGCGAGTTCGATAACGAGTCGCTTGCCGTTCGCTTCGCCGCTAGAGAGTTGGAATTGCAGCGAGTACCGACCGTTCGTTATGCCGATACCGCCCATATTGCGGTTGCCGTTCTCGTTAAGGAGCCTTGACGTAAACTCGTACTCGCCCGCGGTTTTCGTACCGGGAAGCACGAACGCGAAGCAACTGTTATGCCCCGCCGCGATCGTGGTCGAGCCGCTCTCGAGCGTAGCCGCTTTCACCGCGTTGGTCGCGAATTTCGCGTTATTGTAGCCACCGTAAGTTATGCCGTTCAGCGTGACCGAAGCGCCGGGCATAAGCGTAGCGTCGTTCGCAGTAATCGCTATGGTCGAGCCCGCTTCCACAGTCACGCCGAACTTATACGCCGCGTAACCGCCTCCGACGTACTCGACGTTGTAAGTGCCGTAAGGTACTTTCGCGGTAACCGCCGCGCCGTCCGCGTCGTAAACGTAGCACGCCTTATCGGATTTAAGCACTATTCTGCCCTCGCCCGGGGTCGTGGCGTCGGCGCGGGTGATCGTGATCGCCGTAGCCGCCGCGGTCGTTTCTTCGAAGCCGAGCGTATAACTTGCCTTGCTTCCGCCCACGTCGTTGCGGTACAGCACCGCCATATGCTCGACGTTCTCGCCGAAGAAGCCCGCGAGTCTGTCCTGTTGAGCCTCGAGCCGCACAAGCGAACTTCTGCCCTCTATCGAACGCTCTACCACCGCGCCACCGTTAAATTCGTAACCGTCGGCGGTAATGCGCATAAGCCACGTAGTTTTATCGCCCGATCCTGAGCAAAGCACGATACTTTCCGAAGTTTTGACGACCGTATAGGTCGCGTCGGCGTTCGCGTTGGCGCTCGCGGGGAAACGCACTTCCACGGTGTTGCGGTTGTAGCCGATCTCGTCACACTCGAGGACGAGGTTCTGCCCGCCCGCTTCCCAACTGACTATCTGGAAAGAAATCACGCTCGATCCGTCGGTGATACCCATGCCGGCGAACGCTTCTATTCCTTTCATATTGACCGTGTAAACGTAGTCGTTTGCGGTGGTCGTGCCGGGCATGACGTAAAGTTTGTTGTTGCCGAGCGCCGCGATCGAGCCGGTCAGCGCTTCGCTTCTCAGCGCGTACGACGGAGCGGCGGCGAAAGTGTCCACGGTTCTGCCGTTGACTACCGCCGACTGCGCAAAGTCGTACTTGCCGCTATTCAGCGTTATTTCGCCGAGATCGAGCGCGCTCGTCACGTTAGCGCCGAGAACGTAGGCGACCTTATCACCCATAGCCGCGCGGATATTATAAGTGCCGGAAATGACTTTCACGGAGAAAGTGCCGTCGGCTTTCACTATGCCGTCCAGCGCGCCCGAGCCTTCGATTTCGATAGTCGCGTCCGAATAATCCGTCGCGCCGTCCGCGGTTATAACGCCGCCGAGCGCCACGAGGTTTTCATACTCGGCAATCGTCGCGGTATACGCTTCGTTCGCCGTAAACTCGAATACGGTAACTCCCCTGACCGCGTCGTACTCGCCGACGATATCGATGTGTTCGTCCTCGCCGTAGCCGAGCCGCATCGTCGAAGCCGCTTTGTCGGGGTTCGTCGCTTTCACTTCGATTCTGACCGTCGAGCCTTTGACGAATCCGGCGCCCACTCTCGAGCCGGAAACCGTCGCGGAGTAATCGGCGGTTTCGGTTTCGAACGTAAAGTCGCCGCCCGAAACGTAATCGTAAGCCGTGCCGGTCGTACGCTCGACCGCCCACTCGACGGTACCGGTAGATCCGTACCGCGCAAAACCGATCGCGTTGTCGTCGCCCGCGCCGAAGAATTCGCCGAGATCGCGTTTGAAGTCCTCGACCGAGCCGCTGTTTACGCGGTACTCCACGCCGCCGATCGTATGCACGCCGTCCTCGCCGAGCCACACTTTGAGCGCACCGTCCGCGTCGTAGATATACAATGTCTGCCCGTACTTCGCGACGGTGAAACGCAGGTTGCCGTCGTCGCCGATAGTGTTGTCAAAGCCCGAAAACGAGAGTTCGTTGTTCGTATTCGTGGTGTTGCCGCTCGCGATACACAGGCGGTTACCCTCCCACCAGCAGCCTTTCATGACGAGTACTCGCGAACCCGAAGCGATCACGCCGCCCGCGACCGGGTCGGTGCCGGTTTTCGTCTGAGAAGTAAACGCCGCGTCGAAAGTCGCGACGTAATCGCTCGCCGCGGAGTTTTTAAGGTACGCCGTTTTTACGCCGCCGTCCGAGTAGTAATTATCGGTTTCGGGATTGTGTTTAAAGCCATTGTCGCTGACGTAAGTTTTGCCGTTTACCTCGACCGAGCCGTAGCGGGTTTCCTGCAGCGTCACCGTGCGGGTGAACGCTTTGTCCGCCGCGACCGACTGCTGTTTGCCGTCGACGGACGTGGAAGTCGTTTCGTCGTTTAGGGTAAAAGTAAATTCTTCGTCATGGTAATTCTCCGCGGTCACTACCACGCGGTAATTGCCGCTGACCGCGATCTGCTTGCCGCCCACGTCGTAAGTTCCCGCCTTGGGGAGTTCGATGACGGCGTTGCCTTTATTGTTGGTCGCGACGTTGTAGCGGAAAAGATTGCCGTCGCCGTAGATAACCACGCTCGCGGTAAGCACGGGTTCGCCGCCCGCGCGAAGCGGAATAAGCACGTTCACTCTGCTATCCTTGGGAAACGGAGTGAAAGTCGCTTCTAAATTTACGTCCGAAGTCGGCGTGAAAGTGTATCTGCAGTCGACGGAATTGTCGTAAACTTCGTCGTAAACGCTTACGCCGTTGTTTTTGACTTCGGTGAGCAAGTACCCCGATCCCGGTTCGAACGCGATCGTCACGGGCTGACCTTTCTTGACCGCAAGGCGGCTCGAAGTCACGCTGCCGCGGGCGCTCACGCCGGGTACGGACACGAAGTACACGGACTTGCTCAGTTCCGCTTTCAGTTCGTCCTCTTTGCCGGTATAATCGGTGAACGAGTAGTTCGAGAAAGTACAGCCGTCGTTGGCGAAGAAGCCCGCGTAAACTTTACCCGCGAGTTTTTCGTTGAACTCGGTATCCCAGTATTCGCCGTTGTAGAAATAGTAGAAGTTACCGCCCTGCTTTACGATTTTCATTCTGACGGTATCGCTATCGTAGTCTTTCTTTACGTCGCCCGAAAGCGTGACGCCGCCCATCCACTGCAAGCCGTCGGTCATCGTGCCGGTCTTGAGCGAAATAACCTTTTGTCCGGGTTCGCGGTCGGTAAGGCTTCTGCCGGTGTAGGCGTACAGTCCGATAGCGTCCTGACTCGCGTAGGAAATAAGCCCCACGCTCGGGTGATAGCCTTCGCTCGGCTTATGCACCGTCACATCCGCTTCCATGATAAAGTCCGCGCTGTACTCGTTCTTGAACCACAGCATCTGCGTGCGGTCCTCGTTGGTCGTAGCCGTACCCGCTTCGTCGTCGATAATCCAGCGGTCGGTCGCCGAAACTCCGTTCACGGCGTTGCCGAGCGTATCGGAATTATAGACGTGTTTCAGCCCCTCGGGTCCGAACAGGAAGAACGTGTCGTAACGGTTTCCCTCCATAAAGCCAGGCACGAGCTGACGATTGTCGCTGCTGCGGTCGCCCACGATCTTCATGTACGAAACGAAAATCTGAATATCGTCGGGATAACCGTTTTCGCCCAACTCTTCCTCGGAGTAGTGCAAACTTTCCCACGGCACAAAGAGTTCCGCGGTCAGCGACTTCGTGTCGCCGCTGTTGAGCTCGCCGTCGACCACCGCCGCCGCGTTGTACTGCGTTTCGCGATACGAACGCGAGGTTTTCGCGTCGATATTGTAGTAGTTGTTGCGATTCGGATGTTCGTTCCAGCCCAGAACGTTGTAAGTCGGCTCGCCCGTTTTGACTATCTTGACCGCAAACGACGAGTTGCTGCCGAATTCGTTACGAGTGTACCACTGGATATTCTTGTCGAACGCCTGAAGTCCTAAATACAAGCCCTTTTCCGTGAACACGGTGGTGGCGGTAAAGGTTATGCCGTCGCTCGTATGCTCCATCTTGTTCTGCCCCTGCCACTTCTCCTCGTCCAGCACGCCGTCGACGCTCATAAAGTCGTCGGTTTCCGAGAAGAACGGCTTGTTATAGTTCCAGTTGTAGTCCTCGCCCTTATTGGCGTTACCGGCGCAACCGACCGCAGGCACTACGGTAAGAAGAAGCCCGGTTACCGCCGCCGCGGCGATTTTCGCGTTCGAGCCGCGATTGACCTTTTCGCCCGCGATATTTTTGCGTTTTTTACTCATTGAATTTTCCTCCCCTCTACTTGCCGAGTACGACGATTTCGGCTATGCGCAGTTCGTCGCCTTTTCCGAGCATATCGTCCTTGTCGAACTCGATCTCTATCTTGTCCGTTTTGATTTCGTTAAAGGTCGCGACCGCCGCCGACCCGGGTTGCAAGCCGCCCTCCGGGAGCGTATAAGCCTCGACGGCGAACGGCAGATCGGCGATGAAGCACGATTTTTCTTTGCCGTTATGCCATGCGGGCGTTTCGGTCAGCGCGAAGTTTATCGTCGATACGTTCTTGAACGTGTTTTCCGTGTTGTACGAATTGTAAATCAGTATTCCGCGAACGGTAACAGGCTCGGGGAAAGTCAGCGTGATTTTCGTCTTGCCGCCTTTCGCGCGGAACTGCTTGTTCTCGTCGCGGCGCATTGTGACGGTCATGCCGTCGGTAAGGTACTTCGCGCTGCCGTCGATCTCGCCCGTCGCGGTAACGGTCGCTTTGCCCGCTACGTTACGGTAGCCCGAGTACACGGACGGAAGCGGTTGGAGCGAAGTGGTCGGACCGTTGGCTATCGGCGTATCGAAGCCGAGTTTTTCGTTGTACTGCCAGGTCATCTGGCTGAGCGCGTAAATTCTGCCGGTGTCGTATCCGCCGAACGGCGCGGGGAATTCCCAATGCACGATCCAGTCCTGCCCGTCCACTTTCAGGAACTGAACGTGACCGAGGTTGGACATGAACGTGTTTCTCTCGTCCACGCCGAGGATAACCGAATTCTCTTCCGCTTTCGCCTTTACGAATCCGGTAAGCGGACTGTACGAGTACGCAAACTTGACGTTGTAGTTATAGTCGCCCACTCCGCGCGGCGAAAACGCGAGAAGATAAACTTTCTTACCGTCCTTGTCTTTGCTCGTCAGTATCTGCGGAGCCTCCACGACCGAACCGTCGGTAAGATCGTCGGCGCTCTGCGCGCTGCCGTCGGCGTAATTGGTGTAGCGGGTGTAACTGGTCGAGAGGTGGCGCGGGTAATTCGGGTCGTTGGGGAACTCGCCCTCGCCCGTTCCCTTATACTCCACTCTGACTACGGATTTATTGATAACCGAGCCTTCGGCAATGCCCGGAATATCCTTTCTGTAATAAGCGTTGCCGGCAATCATGGTCATCGTGCCGTAGTCGGGCGTAACCATGTCTTTCATTCGCATGCCCCAGATGACGTTGCCCTCGAGGTTGGAACTCGAGCCGTGCTTGACGAAATAAACGTACAGCGTGCCGTCGTCGTCGATAAACGGATGAATATCGATCGCGGCGAAACACTTTTCGTCCAAAGAGTCAAAATCCTCTCTCGCGCGGAACTCGTCGGTGTAGAAATACTCGTCGCAAGCCTTGTCAAGCATGAACGCGGGGTTAATGCCGTTGATGACCTCGCCGTTGAGGTTTTTCGCGGTCTTGTCGCCGTACACGTTCTCGCTCGAAACCAGTCTGAACGGACCTACCGGCGTGTCGGACACGGCTATCCCGAGATAAAACCTATCCCACCTGCTTACGCTCGTATCGGTGTCGGAATACTCCGCGCCCAACGCGCGGAGGTCGGCGTTGTTCTTTTTCGACCGCGCCGAAAAGTACAGAAAGTACTTGCCCGTATTTTTGTCGTAGACGCACTCGGGCGCCCAAAGATAGTCGCCCACCCACTCGGTTTCGTCCACTCTCAGCGCCATGCCGTCGTCCACCGCACCGCACGGCTCCCAGTCGTTGAGATCCTTGCTCCTCGTGAGTTTAATGTGCGAAGTGTATGCCGCCGGTCCGTTGTTATTGTGTTCGAGCGGCGGAGTTTTTCCGTCCTCGGTGGACGGCACGACGTTCGCCACGCCCGCGCACTCGGACATGTACTGGTAAAAGTAACCGCCGTACTCTGCCGATTGTTCGGGACTGACGTAGATTACGCCGCTGTCGCCGCCCCAGAACACGGTGTTGTTCTTGTAAAGAAGATCCGTGTCGTAGGTTTCGTTCGGATTCGATCCGTCGTAGTGCATGAGTTCGAAGCCGTTTTTACCGCCCGAGCAAGCGACTACCGACGCGATCGTCGCGACGGCGATTATGCCGCAAACGAGTTTTTTTAGTAGTTTCATCTTGTTTCCTCCTGATTTTTTGCGCGGAATTATCCGTCCGCGCCGCGGTATTTTTCTTGTTTTTTCTGCGAAATCGATAAAATCTTTGCCGATCGTTCCGTCTTAGCCCTTAAGTCCCGACGAGATCGCCACGCCTTTAAGGATATACTTCTGCGAAACGAGGTACAGCGCCACGAGCGGCAACATTGAAATCACGCAGCCCGCCATTCTCAGCGGCCAGTCCTGAACGTAGGCTTCGGCGAAGAACGCGAGCGAGATCTGCAACGTATACATTCTCGCGTTCTGAAGATAAAGTAACGGCGCGAGGTAGTCGTTGTACGCGGCGATGAAGTTTAAGATAAACTGCGAAATGAGCGCGGGTACGGCGATAGGCAGCATTATTCGGAAATAAACGCCTATCTCGCCCAAGCCGTCGATGTTCGCCGCTCCCACGAGATCGTCTGGAATACCCATAAAGAACTGGCGAAGGAAGAACACTACGCCTATCGAACCCAGCATACGCGGAATCATGAGCGGGAGCGGAGTGTTTATCCAGCCGAGTTTGTCGAACATAAGGAAGGACGCGATTATACCGATGCAGTTCGGCACTGTCATGGTCGCAAGCAATATGGCGAACATGGGCTTTTTAAGGTAAAAATCGAGTTTTGCAAACGCGAACGCCGACATAGAACTTATGAAAATTCCCACGATCGTCGACGGCAGATATATCCACATGGTGTTGGCGAACGAGCGAAGAAGCGAGTTGCCTGCGGTTTTTCTGGTGAACGCCTTTACGTACCCCGCGACCGTCAAGCCCTGCTTCGGCCACCACACGAACGCGGCGTTGTTCGCCTCTATCGTCGAGGTCAGCGAAGTGATTATCATTATGTAAGTAGGAACCAGTACGAACAGTATCGCGAGCAGTATTATCAGATGCGAGCCGACCAGCGGTTTGCGTTTCTTTTTGGCGGGAACGAAGAAATCGCCGTTTCTGTTATCTATAGCGTTATTCATAAGTTCCTCCTAGTCGTAGCAAACCCACTTCTGCCCGAGGCGGAAGTTGATACGCGTGATGATGAGAATGAATATCGCGACTATCCAGCTCAGCGCGCAAGCCATGCCCATACCCATCGTGGCGGTATATGTGAACGCCATGCGGTAGATATAGTACACGAGCGTAAGCGCTCTGTAACCCGGTCCTACGCCGTTGGTCGTGATGATCTGCATGACCGTCTGTTCCTGAAGCGCGGCGATGAGGTACATCGTCAGCATGTAGAACAGCGTGGGCGTAAGCCCCGGCAGCGTAACGCGCCAGAACACTTTGCGTTCGGTCGCGCCGTCGATACGCGCGGCTTCCTGAAGCGACTTGTTGATATTGACAAACGCCGCCTGCAATAGAACCACGTTCGTGCCGTTCTGCCACAGACTGATCGTAAGCACCGCAGGCATGAACCAGTTCTTGTCCGTCATGAACGCGATTTTAGGCAAGCCCATGGCAGTCAGCACGGTGTTTATCACGCCGTAATTGTCCTCGAAAATCCACTGCCACATCAGCGTTACCGCGACGGACGAGCAGACCTGAGGAATGAACAGAATAATTCTCGCGACCTTGCCGCACACGATTTTCCGCGTGAGAATATTTGCAAGAAACAGCGCCACGCAGATATTTATCGGCACGCTGAGACAGTAATACAGCGTGTTCAGCACCGAAGTCCACAGCATTTCGGACTTTATGACTTCGACGTAGTTTCGGAAGCCTATGAACTTCGCGAGCGAAAGATTATACGAGTGCAGTTCGGTGAACGAGATTACGAGCGACATGATCATGGGCACGGCGGTAAAACACAGAAAGCCTATGAACGGCGGCGAAGCCATTGCCGTCGCTATCACGTTGCGGCGCAAAATCTTTCTTCGCCGCGATTTCTTTTCCTCGGCGGAACGAACGTGAAGATATTTTCCGTACAGATCCATTATTTTTCCTCTCTGCCGCAAAAACGGCGTTTATCTTTGATACTGTTTGTACTGTTGCAGCCAGTCGTTCGTGCGTACGATTGCGGGCGAATACCACTCGGCGTAAGTCATCTTGCCGTTTCTCACGTCCGCGTTAAGGTCTACGCACCACTTCTCCACCCACACGTGGTCGGGCATATACCACCAGTCGCCGGGGCCCTGATATTCCAGCGCTTCGCTGAACACGCGCACGTTGCCGGGCGCAACGCCCTTTTTGAACTCTACGGACGGCAAAAGCGATTTCTGATTGGGGAAAAAGCCTATCGACGCGCGGATTTTCTGACCTTCCGCCGACGCCATCCACATCATGAATTCGACCGCTTTCTGCTTCTTCTCCGAGCCGGTGCGCACCACCATGGACAGCGAGTTGCTGTGCCCCGCCTGCTTGCCCTGCGCCTTTACTTCGTCGCAGTTCGGGTCGGACGGATCGACGTATTCTTTGTACACCGCGAGCGGCGCCACGTCCCATTGGAAACCGCGCGCTTTGGCTTCTTCGCTGAGGTCGGACATATATACCGACGACTGCGCCAAAACCGCGAGGCTTTGCGAGAAGAAATAGTTCATCGAAGTGCGGGTCGCAAAAGTCGAGGGGTTGGGCGAAATATCCAGTCCGCTTTCTCCGTCGATGTTCGCGTCGGTTTTCGCGCCCAGTTTAAGATAGCGGTTGAACGCGTCGCGCGTGGACGGAAGCCTGTTGAGCGTACCTGCCGCTTCCGCTTCGGTTACGCCGCTCCACAGCCCCGCTTTGTCGCCCGAAACCGCGCCGTCGGCGTTTTTCACGACGTTGGCGTTGTCGTGGAGATAATCGCCGTAGATATCGGCTACGAGTACTTCGTCCTTGCCGTCGGCGGTCTTATAGATATCCATTTTGTCGACGAAATTCACCGTTTCGCCGGCATTGTAAACCTTGCCCGTTCTGCCGGTGAAAGTCTTGCCGTCCGCCACGACGAAGTTCGGGTTGGGGTCGAGCAGCGAGAAATTCCACTCGCCGTTGTCGGTAAGGTCGTTGAGGCAATCGCCGCCCACGCTCCAGCCGTAATTGAACCACCACTCGGTGAAGTAGCCGTACTGCGTGCCGAACTCGGTCACGGGGTTTGCCTTGTTCTCTTCGCCGGGCTTGGGGTTGTACTTGCCCGAGAACAGCATGCCGAGATCCTCCACTTCGTCCCAGTTCATGGCGATACGATTGTTGAAAACCGCGATCTCGCCGTTCGCGAAGTCGGGCTTGACCCACGTTTTCGTGTACTCGCCATTATAGTAGTACGGATTGACCGAGCGATAATAGCCCTTAGCCGGTACGGTAACGCCGTTAAGTTTCGGGAAATCTGACTTTTTCTTGCCGTTGTTGTCGACGAACTCGCCCGCGTTCCACTTGTCGAGGTCGGCTTCGTCCACGCTGATGACGATTATGCCCGCCTTTTCAAGCATCGTCTGATTGTAGTACAGCGCGGTGGGTTGCGAGTCGAGCGGCAAGCCGTACAACGGATCGTCGGTATGCGAAGTGTTGGTCGTGCGATTGTAGCGCAAACGGTTGACCGTGGTCGGCATAATGTCGCCGAGGTCTATATTCGTAACCTGATCGACGTACTCCTGAATGGGGCAGAAATATTCGCCGACGATCCAGGACTTGAACTCCGCTTCGGCGATAAGGAACACGTCGGGTCCCGCCGCGGAAGTGGACGAAACCTGCACAGTCTGCGCGTAACTTCCGTTAGGCTTTTGGGAAATATCCACTTCTATGCCGTGTTCTTTGCCGTAAGTTTCGTTAAAAGCGTCGGTAACGCGGGTATACATATCGAGTTGGTCGGACGAGCCGTACACCCAGAACTGCAGGTTTTCGCTGCTAGTGCCTGCGCAACCCGCGAAAAGCGGGAAACAGCACAGCGCACACAGCAATACGCAAACTAATCTTTTCATAAAATCTTCTCCTTTTTGGCGAATTGACTTTTTTCGTCGAACTTGTCCATAATTTCTCTTATAGTATGTACCGAAAACTTCGGGCGGTGACGGTGATCGAGCAAGCCGTTCCGCTCCTGCTCCACGTCGGTGAGTTGCGTATAGCATGCTCCCGCCGGGAACGCCGCGTACGCGTTCTCGCTCAGCCGCGCGAACCTCGCGAAGAAGTCGTCCACGCTCTTTTCCGCGCCGCTGTAACCCCAGCCGCCGCCGGTGTCTATCGCGATCCCTCCGTACTCGGTGAGCATCAACGGTTTAACCGGCAGAGTTTCGCCCCGCGCCATCAGCCGCTTCCACATAGGGTAAGTACTCTCGGCGAGGTTTCCGTACTTCTGCGCAAACTCGTCGCCGTACTTCGAGTAGTCGTGCACCGAAATAATATCGGTTTCGGCGAGGTTTTCCCAGCCGTCGTTGGTCACCGTCAGCCGCGAGGGGTCAAGCGCCTTTACAAGCCTATACAGCGACCGCGCGAACGACTTTTGCTCTTCGCTATACAGCACTTCCTTTATGCCCCAACTCTCGTTGATCGGCACGTACGCTACGACCGAGGGGTGATTGTACGACCGCTCGATAACGTCGAACTGCGTTTCGGTAAGCGCCCGCGCTTCGTCCGCGTTGAAGCGGTACGCGCTCGGCGTTTCCGACCATACCATGAACCCGAGCGTGTCGGCGTAGTAGTAAAAGTACGGATCTTCCAGTTTCTGGTGCTTTCTCGCGCCGTTGAAGCCCATGGCTTTGGCGGTGAGAATATCCTGTTTCAACGCGTCGGTACTCGGCGGGGTCATGCCGCCGTCCGCCCAGTAGCCCTGATCCAGCACGAGTTTGAATTTTAGCGGCAGATTGTTAAGGTAAATCGTGTCGCCTTCGACGCGGATCTCGCGGAACGCGAAGTAACTCTTTATCGCGTCCACCGCTTTGCCGCCAAGCGTGAGCGTGAGGTTAAGCCCGTAGATAACGGGGTTTTCGGGCGACCACAGTTGGATTTCGTCGATAAGGTCAGGCTTTATTATATCCGCCGTCAGCGCGTTCCGCTTGCCCGTAAGACTGCGGGAGAAAGTAATTTTCTCGCCGCCGGGCGTGACGATTTCGGCGGTAAGTCCGTCGGCTTTCCCGTACTCGAGCGCGGTTTCGATCTTTACCGAACAAGCCGCGGGATCAGGCGTGACCGTAAGGCGCTTGATAAAATCGCCGTCGTGCGCTTCCAGCCACACGCTTTGCCATATGCCCGTGGTCTGCGTGTACCAGCATCTGTGAGCCTCGGGCAGCCAACTCTGCTTGCCGCGCGGCTGACACTCGTCCAGAGTATCGCGCGCTTCCACCGCCACTATCTGCTCGTC
>ERZ808259.486-NODE-486-length-16473-cov-25.897673_pt1 | contig 16473 bp, 19 predicted proteins | sample MGYA00521279_ERZ808259 | MGnify/ENA primary metagenome ERZ808259 (study PRJEB31516, sample SAMN03275586) | gut metagenome | biome: mammalia-associated habitat; material: feces | host: Papio cynocephalus | place: Kenya | collected 2012-07-27 ... | reverse complement strand
CAATTGTAGTAGCCTTATCAAGATAGCCGAGAAACAAGTTTGTTGCTACGGCAGGTATATAAGCAGCGTTCTCCGCCATTTGCTCAAATACAGAATCATCCAATAGGATAGCATCCGATTTGTCAAGAATATTTCTTTCACTTGTAGATAAACTATCTTTGAACTGCTTGTACTTTTCCATTCTGTCCATAGCATCAATGGCAGCGGAATTATAGGCAAGAGCTTGCATTTCATGCAGCACCTTCTTGTTATATTCAGGCTGTGCCGTTTCAAGTTTCTTCTGTACTTCCTGATAGCGAGTTTCCGTTTCGACTGTCTGAGTCTTCAACTTGTCAAGCTGTTCCTGTGCAGTTTGAAGTTTCTCTTCTTTGTCAAGAATTTGTGCTTTGACATCATCAAGGTTCTTGTTGATGGCATCCATCTTCTTGGCAGCTTCCTCTGCTGAAATCTTACCAGAATCACGGTCAGCTTTCAACTTCTCAATTTCCTGTTCAAGGTCTTCCTTGTAGGTTTCCAGATGGTCTATCATCGTACCCAAAGCCTTGACTCTGGCAGAAGCGTGCTTGATGTTCTTCTCCAAAGACTCGATAGTTTGCTTCTGTCCTTTGATGGTTTCCTTGTTCTCCTCGATGGCATCATCGAGAGCAATCTTTGTGTCGAAGAGTTTTTTGTTTTGCTCCTTCAATTGTTTTCTGAGTTCCTGATGATACTGTTCTGTAGTACGATGTTTGGCACCAGTTTCGGCTATTGGTTCACCACGTTCCAACCCATATTTGGCATTTATTTCAGAAATCTCATCATGAAGTTTCATCATGCGCTTTTGATATTCAAACTTAGAATCAACTTCTCCTACCATGACCTTTTTCCAAGACACTTTTTCATTTTTTGTGATAGGAAGAACAGTGCAATGGATATGTGGATTTGTTTCGTCCAAATGTACCACAAAAGCAGCGATGTTTTTCTCCCCAAATTTATCACTCATGAATCTGTACATATCTTTAGCCCAGTTTTCTATTTCTGGCATTCTTTTGATAGCGGAGTTATCTGCTCCATGTTCCAAATCCACTTGCTGATTTCCAAACGCCAAGCGGTGCATTTGTTCTCTTGAACCACCCAAGATGAAGTTGGCTACAGTTCTTCGATTTGGCTCTTTGCCTTTTTTTATCAACTCCTTGTTTGGGTCTTTTATGCCACGCTTCCATAGAATAGTCTCTATTCTTCTCGGAATTGAGGTTTGCTTGTCAACAGGTGTTACCTCACCATTTTGTATCTCAAAATTGAGTCGTTCACGAGTCGGATCGAAGTTATTCGACAACCGACTTTCATAAGCACCATTGGATGCCACTCTTAGGTGTTCGTTGCTCTGTGATATTGTCATCCCAATACCTGCACGAACATCCATTACTTGTTTTGCCATAATATAATTTTATCAAAGGACTGGGGGATAAGAGTTCTTAGGGATGCCATCCCTAAGCCTAATTTCATCAACGGCTTGCCGCACGTTAGTCCTCGATTTCGAGTTGATGAAAGCCGAGTTTGGCACAAACCGGGTATTAGGCTACCCCCAAGTAAAAAAGTTTAACACTATGCGCAAGCGCATGAAAGAATCTTTCTCTACATCGTCAAAGACTTTTCACCAGAAGAAAGGTCTTCTCTTCTTTCAGATGAAGAAGATTGTGAAGAAGGGGACTGAGGCTGTAAAGAATCGTTTTTGAGACGATGAGCCTTGTCTTGCGGACAATCTACCCATTGAAGGATGGAAGGCTCCACAGAGACAAATTTTTCAGTTCCGACCTTTTGGATGTGAACAACGCCCATGTTGTTCAATTCATCGAAGAACTTAGCTATAGTAGGTCTGCTCCACAGCCATTCTTTCGCCAGGCGTGATATGTTGACCTTTGCGAGAAAATCACCAGAAGCATCTGGAGCATGATAGCATTGCAGCAGCAAGAACTTGAATGCTTTCATCTTGGATAAACGTCCTACTTTTCCTAAGTTGTAATCGGAAGATAGATATTCCAAAAGTTGAAACGGAAGTCTCAAATAGAGGCACTTCCCTTCATTGGATGAATGTTTAAATGTTTGTTGAGTTTTCATTATTTTTGAATGAGATTTTATCATTTAAAAATATGTGTAAATGTTATGTTTGCCAATAGTAGAAAGATGTATTTATTTCCCTTCATTGCTGTTCATTAAAACTGTTCTACACAAGAGCCTCCTGCTCACGCATCAAGGTTGCCTCCCTTTCCACATACTTGTCTGCGTTCATGTCGGCATCTGAATGAATATCCAAGTCAGCGGCTTTCTCCTTGGCTTCCTTTGCCTCATTGTAAAGCTCGTTGTTATCAGCAGAAGCGATGTCTTCTTTCGATACTTCTTGATTGCCATCATCAGCTTCGCTGTTGTCATCAGCAGGTGTATCAGGCGATGGGGTAGGCTGTGCAGTATCTATACTGCCTTCCTCGTCAACAAAGGTTGGAGTCTCGTCAACAACCTCTTCCTCATTCTGCTTACTGTCGAGGGAGGCGATTACCTCCACATTCTCCTTCTGTTGGCTCTTGCTGCCAAACAAGTCCATGCTTATCATCACCGCATAATAGATGACATATACGAATGTCAGTATCGCTGCAAAAATTCCGAATGCACTCATAACAATTTTGTTTATATTTATCTATAAAACTTCAAAGAAAAATAGCCAGAGCAATTGCCCTGGCTATCATTTCAATCAATCTATCATCATTTTTTACCATAGCTAACGCTTTCATCTTTGCTCACCCAATCGGTAACACTCACACTGGCAGTAATCGCTTTTACTGCAATATCTACATCCCCATAAGTTTTTCCTAACCCATTGGAAAAGTCCAAAGTATAAACATAATGTTTGCCCATCTCCCAAGTTGTATCAATAGCAACGTATGACCAACCATTATAGATAGTTTGGTTATCTTTCTTCACCGAAATTCTTGCAGCTATGAAATTACCACTTGAAGGCTTATCATTATTTGCAGTAAGCTGTTGAGGAATAAGCATAAATGGTACATTAGCAGCATCAAGCGAAGAAGCCTCAGAAGTAAGAGTTACAGGATTTGACCAAGTTGTTGTATAATCCACTTTTTTAGATCTCTCTGGCACAAAATACCATTGGTCTCCTCCTGTAGCCCACAAACGTGGAAATTGGAAGGTTCCCTTTGACTCAATGTTGCCAAGCTGCACGCCAGTTACTTGAACCGTATAATCAGCATTGGAGTTCTTTGCCTTGATACTAATCTCAGCGAGAGAATGCTTGAATACAAGGTTCACAGGACTATCAGAATCGTCTTTGTAAGTTCCTTTTGCAACAGCATACACGAAATCTTTTTGATTGGCAGCTGTCTCGTAAGGAACGAAATCCGCTATCTTCGGATATTCTTGTAGAAGATCTATTGTACCTTCTTTCCCTGGAACCTCAGGGGCGTAAGCATAGAAGTATTGATAACGATACTCGTCCGATGCTGGCCAATAAAATTTTCCAGCATCAGTAGTCCACGTTTTACCATTATCAGACGAAGTGTATTTCACATTCTTCATAATAGTATAAGAAGGTGAAGAACTATGATAAACCAAGGAACTCACCTTAAAACTGTCAAGGTTGGCAATCGTAGTTTCCACGGCACGTGTATTCATACCATCCATGGATGCCGTGAAAGTAATCTCTTTCTGAGTAGCTGGCGTGTTGGATGACTCACCGCCAGGCAAGTTAATCACATTGGTGATATCTTGATCACAAGAACTGAAAAGCATTGCTACAATTCCACCAATCAACAATAATTTTTTCTTCATAATCTATTATTTTTTTATTATTTTTACGCTCTCACACTGTTGTGAAAGTGGGTGCAAAGGAACAGTTTTTTTTGCGAAAAACAATGAAAAAATTAATAAAACTCTTATATTAACATTAATAATTTCAAATCGGGCTAAAACCATCAAAAATAGGGGTTTAAGTGTTAAAAAACGGCAGTCTATTTTTTTTCATAAATGAGCAAAAAAGCCATATAAATTTGCCAACTTCAAAATTTTTCTCTACCTTTGCACAAAAATAGAATTTGTAACAAAATCAAAACAAGAAAGTATGAAACATAATAGTCTTCAAAAGTTGGTAACAATATACAATCTCGTAAGAGAAGGTGGCAACTACTGTTTTAAGGAAGCTGACACGCTTTGTGATACCTACTCTGACGAACGCAAAGAGTTTGTTAAGCAAGTTAGGACACATGGCTATGACATTCTTAATGCTAATGATTTCTTGTATAAAGGGAAGTTGGAGGAGTATAATCGAGCATTGGAACTGCAAGCAAAGAAGAATGGGCAAAGCTCATACGAAAAATACTTACCTAAAGAGATATGTGTTTGTGGGGAATGGATGTTTACAGAGATAGAATTTGTTACAGAATCAAAAGATGAGAAAATCAAAGATGCCAGAGGAGGACAGCGTGAAGGTGCAGGGCGAAAGGCAAAGCATTCAACCCTTGCATATACAAAAACTACTACCATACGAGTTCCTGAGATATACAAGAACGACATCAAGAACTTTATTGATTGGCTCATCAAAAAGGCTTCTGACGGACAGAATATCTGTAATGCTATATCTTTGGCAGAAACAGCTTTGGAAGGGAAAGGAGAGAAGGAAGATGCACAACTTCTCGAAGAGTTGCGAAAGAACATTCCTTCTTTTCCAATGAACAAGCAACAATGATTTTGTTACAAAATCAAAAAGCAAAACCCTCGATGCCAAAGCACCGAGGGCAAACCTATCTGTCACGTCCGTGCAATCTTTCAGCACAACACTAACTTAATAGCACATAACAACAATAGGCTTTATCCACTGAAGACGTACAGCACATAAAGTGCAAACACGCCGAAAGGCGCACATAACGACAGCGGAATATCAAATACCCGCAGAACATCTTGCGAGGAGCTGCTTCTATTTTTCTATGTTTTAAGACAAGCAAAGAACAGTTCCTGCTATTAACAGCAATGTGCAAGAACATACAGTGAGACATACAGGAGCCTTCACGTCCTGCATTCTTCGCCATCTACGCATCACTTCTATTGAGCCAATGATGGCAAGGAACCCAGCCAACACAAAACATTTGTTACTCATTTCCATCATTTTCTAAAGATTCTTTCAATTGTATAACCTCTTCTTTGGAAAGATCAGCATATTTAATTACCTCATCTACCTCTATTCCATGCTTCAACATCAAGATGGCTTGTTCTACTTTCACCTGATGTTTGCCTTCTTCAACTCCCTGCCTCCATGCCGTATCGAGACAATTTTTAAGGTCTCGATAGGCATACAAGTCTTTTGCATCTCCGAAAGGACTACCATCATACACTTGTTCATATTGATTTTCAGATGGACTATTCTTTTCACTAACTGTTTGCTCTTTCATATCTGTCTCTATATTTAAAGTTCCTCCAACCACTTCTTGCCAGCTTTAGTATTTGACCAAACTAATATACCTACGGCGATTATTGCGATGCCTGTCATCAGAAATAACATTGCATTCATTGGACGCATCCCTTTCTTTACAGTTACGAATATTGGGGTTGTGGAATACCTTTCTGCCGTAACTTCTTATTTTATGGTGAAATCAAAGACAGTCCATGATGCACCCTCTTTCTTATTCCATGTCAAGCAATATTCGCCTGGTGCTCCTTCTACGGTCATGTCATACACGTTATCAGAAATTTTCTGTATCTTCACATCAACTTCTTTTGCTGCATCTGCTTTAGATTTTGTATGCACTTCATAATTAAAAGCAGATGTATTTCTCGCACCAATGAACTCTCGCTTTTGCCCCTTAATTTTGAATTTACATACTATAAAGTCATTCACGGAGAGGTCGCTTGAAAACATCTTATAATACTCAGATATGCTATTTCTATCATGGGTAAAATACATACGGAAATGGGCTGCTCCTTTGAACCGATAGTTAGAAGTAGAACCATTGTATGTTAATATCCATTTGGAGCCAAATGTAGTATCAGTAACTCTGTTCTCATTTGCATCTATATGCTTCATGGCAACAAGGTTGCCTTCAATATTGGCATAGATGCCCACAGAGTCTTGTTTCAGCTTGCCGATAGTTGTCTTGCTGAAATCTATACCTGCCTTGGCAAATGCTTCCTTCTGCTCGGCATAAGCCTTGCGTCTCGAATCATTATAACCACGGATTTCGTCTTCCGATTTTCCTGCCAATGGGTCGATGGCAGAATCCTCGTCATCGTCAGACTCGTGTTTGGGGAGAAGTTTGCTGATGTCTGTCTCTCCACTCTTAATCAATGCCTTGACTCTCTCCCTTGCTTGCGCCGCTTGTTCAGCAGGAGTCTGCGCCACTGCAAATGTGCTTGCACCTACAAGCAACATTACTGTCAAAACAACCTTTCTCATTGTATATCAAATTTCGTTATCGACCATTGTGTTGGTCATGTAGCCATGCCTTCTGCTCATAGCTGAGACCGTCCCAGCTTTCTTTGCGCTTCTTGCCTCCAGAATGTGTCATTGCCTTACCAAAACCCTTGAAAATCCAAGCTATAAATAGCCACATAAATACTATTTCCATAATCGTAAAGTTTAAATGGTTCTACAAAATGATGATTACTTTGCTATACTGAATGTTCCCACAGGGATGGCAGTAGCGGTAATGATAGACATATAAAAAATGCCATATTCGCCTGGTTCAGCTTCTGATGCAGGAATCTCCAAGAGATAGCTTTGGCTGCCATATTTATGACCAGAGAAAGCTATATATCCTCTTTTCTTGGTCTCGCCACTTCCAAGCAAGGAAGGCTTGAACTCCATCCATTGTATTCTTCTATCCTTCTTTGAAGCCTTAAAGCGAACAATACGGTAAACCTCTAATGGATCATAATTGTTGTTCTCACCTTTGATAAGAAGTCGCACGCCCTTACTTGCATCATTGATAGCATAAGCAGACTTGCCACCGGTGAAAGCAATGTCCATACCTTCTGCACCAGCCAATGTGTTTACGGCATCTGCAGCTTGTCCCACTCCAGCAGCAGTTCCCATCACACGAATACCGTTGACTATACCAGAAGCACTTCCTGATGTACTGGCACCAATCATGCCACCTGCAAAGCCTAAATCTCCAACAGCTCCTGCTATCTTAGCAAATTTTCCAAACTTGTTCTGATGCTTGGAAATCATACCATCCTCCTTTGGTAGCGTATCAAAAGTGGAGTCGCTTGTGAGTACGCAATAGCTGTTGATAAACTCTGGCTCAGGAGCCGTTACTTGTTGTGCATACGTTGATGCAATGCAGACAGACGCTGCAATTGTAAACAATAGTTTTTTCATTACTTATAAAACTCTGTGTCTGACTCCTAACTATTTATATATGCTTATTCATTAAACGAGTTGTACGCAAAAAGGGGTGGAGCCAAGCTGAATCTTCTCCACTCATAGGCCTTCGCATTGCCATTCCGCAAGAATCATCACCTCAGTCCACCCCAAGCTTGTGTATATACGAATACTTTCACGGCCAAGCGAACCTGGTCGTGAAAGTGGTACAATTCACCCTATGGGGCATATCTGTAAGAATTTCGGGCGGATGAGTTTGCGAAGTTCATGAGTGCCGAGAATATACAGTTACGCCTTATGCCGTTGTACATTGAGTGCATTGCTGCATCTCGCTTGCAAAGGTAGGCATTTTTTCTGAAACTCAGCAACTTTTTTACAACTATTTTTAAGTATGAAAAAGAGCAAAAAGCAATATATTTTACACCAAATACTCACAATACTAAGAATGTCGCGCGCGATGACATTTATTTTACAAAATATTTTTTTTTAGGCATTTTGTTAGCTAAAATTTATACATTTCTTGTAGAAAAGTATAAATTCTAATACTTTTTCGCACTTTTACTACATTTTTGGTATTATTTTTTATACCTTTGCAACAAAAAAACTAACATGCAACAATATTTAATCAAAATAGCTTGGAAAAATGATGCGTTCGAAGCAACGGTATCAGATTCATTTCCTTCACGTGATTACTATGCCATTTCCACAAATAACTTTCAAGAAATCATAGATATGGGATATGCATATGTAGAACAAGAGTTTTGTGGTTATGAAGATTTTGGATTAGAAATCCCAGATTGGTATAAGAATGGCGAGTATGAGTTTGTATGTCAGTTTCAGGATGTAGCTTCCATGCTGAAAGCTTTTTCAGCTTATGCTCCGCTAGCAGCGATAAGCAGAGAAACTGGCATCAACCAAACTTTACTGTCTCATTATGTAAATGGATTAAAGATTCCTCGCAGAAAACAGCAAGAAAGAATTCTAGAAGGATTGCATAGAATCGGAGCATTGTTAAAAAATAGCATGATAGGATGAAAAAAGGAGATAGAGTTTTGATTTCACCAGATGTCACTCATCAGACAAATTGGATAGAAGGAGAAATCATCAAGATTGAGGACAATTCGTTTGTAGGAAAGGTCATCTCTGCTCAAACAGATAATGGCGACGTATTCTTTAACTATCAGAATATGTTTGTTCCTATCTCAGGAGCAAAGGAAGAACAACTTGCCAAGCTACAGCTATGCAGTGGTGAAAATGCGCTCACATACATAAAGAATCTTCCTAAGCAACATTGGAAGATAGCAACAGAAGCTATTTTTGCTTGTATGCGACTCGGTTATCCTCTCAACAACATGGAGATTACAGGTATGGCAAGAGAAATCACTAGGAAGAGAATGAAAACAGTTCTTGGCAGGTTCAAGCTTTGGCTCCAAAGGAGAACATGACAAAAACATTCAATATGCTTATTCTGAACATTCCAAATAACTATTATATGGAATGTTCTGCCAATAAAGTTTTAACCTTCTCCTGTTGAGGTAAAAAGTTAGGACACCGCATAAAAACTGTTTGCTATAGATGCTGAATTCACAAAGTCAATGAACACTCATTGATGAGCATCTACCTTACCGTACGAGCAAGCAAGAATGAGGATGCAGACCCTTGTGGTCTGCCCCATAAAAGTTTATTTTAAAATTCAATTTAAAAAACAACATCTCATCAATTACTTGTTGTATTTTTTTTGTTATATTGTTTTATATTATAGTGAAAGACATTTAAGTGGGCTTCTATGGGGTAAAAAGGGGGTCAAGTGTTTATAATTCTACATTTATGTTTTCTCGTAACTTTTTAAATATCAGAATAATATATTATTTTGTTTTTTTTAAATAGTGTGTAATCAGTATGTAAGTATTGATGATTTTTTGTGTAGTTTTTGAATAACTTTACCACTCTTGATAGAGTTGTGTAGCAAATATATCTATATATGATTCTGTACAAGAATCTTCTTTATTGCAAAGAATAATTTACTTCTGAAAAGCATAGATTAATTGAAGTTAGACCAAAAGACAATATGCTTTCGCAAGATGATGTGAAGCCATAAAATCTCACAATAAGTTGTAATGGAGTAAGTTTAAATGACCATATATTTCTTGTAAATTAAGAAGCATATTCTCGGAAGATTTGTACATAACATTTAAACATATAAAGTTATATTACAAACATCGCATAAATCTTTAAATATTAAATAGATAAAAGATTTATAGAATAATTAATATAAAGCCACTTCTTTACATAACATTTAAACATACAATTTTGTATCTCCATATTACTATATTTCTGTATTTACATCAATATTAATAGCCATAAATACGTCAATATAGATATAAAATGTTAAAAAACGGCTATTTTGTGGAGATTTTCTATTATTTCTCTTGCTTTTTTCGTCAAAAAGCCGTATCTTTGCATCGCAATTCCTATAAAGGTGTTGTTGGACACGAGAGCACTGCGTTACAGTGCTTGAGTTCTTTTGAAAGAAATTATTAAGCACTGTAATGAGTTTTCTGTGAAGAAAGCTCATTATTTTTTTATATATGCATCATTTTGTGTTAAAAAAATGATATTTTATAAGAATATTGCGGAAAATTCAAATTATTTGTTTACCTTTGCCATCGCTTAAAATAATTTCAAAAGAGATAAAATGTTTAATAACACATTGATGAACGTGCGAAGCACAGTAACACTTCATCGCAAAGATACAAGAAAAGTGATAAGCAATATCATAAGCGATGCAACTTTGTTGTATTGCACAGCTTTCGTTTTATCTGTATTTATAGGAGGATTGCCATATGTTTATTAATATCCTCGAAAATACAGACGAACGCCGTTGTTTTAGCAATCCAGCGGTTATGAACACCTACCTTATGCTTTATAAAAAGAGCATAGATAAGGAGAATATAACCTCTTGGAATGGTACATCTATTACTCTTCCTGTAGGTCAAACAGTATCATCCAAGTATTACATAGCAACAGTTTTTAAATGTTCTATTGATAAGGCAAAGAACTATTTAAAAACCCTTGTGCGCAATGGATTAATCAGAATAGAATATAATCAGAATATAAAGCAGAATGTCATCACGATACCAGCTGTAAACCCTTCGCCTGGCACCAAGTATGTTCAGATGCAGCTACCAACTGATAACGTAGAGGAGATATATAAGAATAGATGTAAGTATCTTTCTACTATATATATGTATTTAACCTTGCACGCACGAAAACAGAACGGCACATCATACTATATAGATGGTGAGGTCTTACGTGGAGAATTTGTTGATACACTTCATTCAATAGCTTCTGTATGTGGCTGTTGTGTGAAGACTGTAAGTAATGTCCTCGCTAATTTGAAGAAGAAGGGACTTCTCGTCTTTGAGACAATAAAAAAAATTGCCATGAAGGTGAAGCTTTTACTCTATCCTTCCCTAAAAGTTGCATCTAAGAAAGTTAATGAAGTCGTCAAGTCTTTTGTAACTAATGAAGAGAAAAAAAATGGTGTCACTTTAGCAAAAGAGGTGGCAGAACCTTCTAAGTTAAAGAATGAAGAACAAATTATACAAACATCTATAACAGAAGATGTTAAGTACTTGTTGTTTGATAGAAAGCGTAATAATAACGTTTCTACTCTTAATAATGTAATAGTTGAGGTGGAAAAAGCCGTTGAAGCAATTCATTTTCCACTGGATAAACTAAGAAAGGCTTTTGATGCTCTCTATGACAAGAATAAAAAAGAAGGTGACAAACAAATAACAGCTTCTGTAATTATCTCTTTCTTGAAAGATTACCAAGAAAAAAGAGTTTTATTAGAGAATGAAAAAAATGTTTTATCAAATGATTTAAAGAAGATTTCTGATGAAATAGATACGACAAAAAAATATATAGAAGAATTAGATTCTTCTTGGAGACTTGTCGCTGATGCAGAAGAAGAAGTAAAAGCGAAAGGGCAACTTATTTCTTTTTCGAGCGAAGAGATATGTACTATGTACTATTTGCTTCAACCAATAACTGTCAATATTAATGGATGTAGATTATTAAAGCCTGGTGAGCAACTTTCTTTTTTATACGAAGATTTAGCAAAGCATGATGAAAAGTCACGCTCAGAGTCTTGGGATAGTAATACTGTAGCGCAAGCAGTCCTTCTGGAACGTTTGCTTCAGAACGAAAAAGTATCTAAGCAAGCATTGCGAGAAGCTTATTGGGAATCTAAAGTAAGATTAGAGAGCTTTTTGAAGCAAAAGCAGCAGTTGTATGCTGAAACCAAACGAGCAGGAGAGGTCAGAATACAGACTATGCTTTTGCGTTGAAAACAGTTTAGTAATTTTGAAAGAAAAAAATATAAGTCCATGAATAAGATAGATGCATTATATCAGAAGTGGCAATCATTGCAGCCTTTGTCAGAGAGGAAGCAATATCTTTTGAGTCAACGCTTCACCGTTGATTACAACTACAATAGTAACCATATTGAGGGAAATACGCTTACATATGGGCAAACAGAATTGTTGTTGCTGTTTGGAAAAGTTAGTGGAGAAGGTAACCTAAAGGACTTCAATGACATGAAAGCGAGCCAAGTTGGCTTGAAGATGATGGAAGAGGAAGCCAAGGACTTAAATATGCCTCTTACAGAAACATTCATTCGCCAACTACATAAAACATTGCTTCGTGAAGATTATGAAGTGCATAGAACATTGCCTGGTGGTGTACAGACAAGTTACACAGTTCATGCGGGGCGATACAAAACTCGTCCAAACAGTGTGATTACTCGGTATGGAGATCGATTTGAATACGCTTCTCCAGAAGAGACACCAGCTTTGATGTCAGATTTAGTTGCTTGGTTCAATGAAGAGGAATCAACAGGAAAACTCACTCCTATAGAGTTGGCTGCATTGTTTCACTATCGCTATATACGCATCCATCCATTTGAAGATGGCAATGGTCGCATTGCCAGACTGATGGTAAACTATATACTTGCACGTCATGGTTGGCCAATGGTGGTTGTTAGGAACAAGGATAAGAGCAAATATATTGATGCCCTGCATGAAACTGATGTTGTAGTTGGTCCTGCCCCATCAGCAGGAGCACATGCAAAATACTCACAAATTAAACGCTTTGCAAAGTATTTTAGTGGACTTGTAGAAAAAGAACTGAAATACTATATAGACTTTGCGACAGAAACATCGGAAAATGTATGGTGGTACGATGGAAGTAGAATTGTGTTCAGGAGCGAATCCAGTAGTAAACTTCTTCATGCAATGCAAGATAATCCATATATAACTATCGAAGAGTTGAGCAAGAAAGCGGACATCGTAGTTACTGCTGTAAAGAAGCAGCTACGATTAATGACAGAAAAAGGGTACATCCAAAGAAGAGACAACGATAATAGTTGGCACGTATTAGCTACAGCTTCTATATAAAAAGCACGTCTAAAGGTGTACTGTGGGCACCTTTAGACGTGCTTTTTGTTGTTTCAATAAAATGGAGTTCGATAAAATTAAAACTTTATCGAAATATAAGAAATCAACGAAAATAACAGCTAAAACATTTGGCTATTATTTTCGTTTTTTGTATCTTTGCAATATTAAATTTAATCGAAAATGGCGAAAATAGGATATGCAAGGGTTTCAACAAGAGAACAAAACTTGGACTTGCAGATAGAAGAGTTGAGAAAAGCTGGATGTGAGAAGATCTTCTCTGAAAAGAAGTCCGGTATGAGAGAACGGCCAGAGTTGGAGGCTGCTCTCGAATATTTGCGTCCTGAAGATACATTTGTCGTGTACAAGTTTGACCGTATAGGCCGTTCTCTAAAAGACCTATTGACAAGAGTTTCTTCCTTGCATGAACGAGGAATAAAGATTATCTCTATCAATGACAATATAGACACCTCTAGCACATCTGGAAAGTTAATGATGCACATCTTTGCTTCCCTAGCCGAATTTGAGCGTGATTTAATAGTAGAGCGAACAACTGCAGGAAGAAAAGCTGCCATGGCAAAAGGTAAAAAAATGGGCAGACCAAAGATAAAACGAAACAAGAAAGCTAAGGCAACAGCAATTTTGTACCAAAAAGGAATGACCATAGACCAAATACAAGAGCAACTTGGCATTAAGTCAAAATCAACAGTGTACCGCTTTCTGAGGATGGAAGGTTTGGAACCAACTCGCAAGTCAAATATTAGAAATAAAAGTCATTCGAGGAAAACAAGTTATACTTGACAGAGACCTGGCAACACTCTATGGAGTAGAAACAAAGTATCTGAATAAGCAAGTTAAACGCAATATAGACCGTTTCCCTGAAGACTTTATTTAACTAAGGATGAATGTTTGAGGTTCCAAAATGGCACCTCAAAAGAAGGACGTGGTGGTACAAGGTATTTGCCTTATGCTTTTACAGAAAACGGAGTTGCTATGTTGAGCAGTGTTCTTCGCTCAAAAACGGCAATCGAGGTGAATATTCGCATAATGCGAGCATTTACTTCAATGCGCCACTTCATGGTAAACAATGCTTCCGTGTTCAGTCGTCTGGAAACAATAGAATATCATCAGTTAGAAATGCAGCAACATCTTCTAGAATCAGATAAGCGCATAGAAGAGGTATTTCGCAGATTAGACGAAGGCAATATAAAACCGAAGCAAGGTGTGTTCTATAATGGACAGATTTATGATGCCTACACTTTTGTGTCAGACTTGGTTAAGAGTGCTAAAAAGCGCATTATTCTTATAGACAACTATGTGGACGAAACAGTACTGACATTACTCGATAAAAGAGGGAATAGCGTATCTGCGGTCATTTACACACAACAAATAAATCGTCAGTTCCAACTTGATATTGAGAGGCACAATGCACAATATACGCCGATAAATGTAGAGACTTTTCGCTTGTCACACGACCGCTTTCTTTGTATCGATGATGATGTATATCACTTTGGAGCATCCATTAAGGACTTGGGAAAGAAATGGTTCGGATTCTCAAAAATGGAAATATTAACACCAGAAGAACTCTTGGAGAAGATAAATTCTACGCACAATGGTTGATGATTTTCTAAAGTAAGGATGGAAAAGAACATAGCAATGTTGATTGATGCGGACAATATATCATATGCCCACATCAAGGAGATGACAGACGAATTGGCGAGATATGGCAAAATCACCATTAAGCGAATATATGGCGACTGGACAAGTCAGCATATGAATGGATGGAAAGATGTCCTATTGAAGAATGCCATTATTCCTATCCAACAATACTCATACACGACTGGCAAGAACTCTACGGACTCAGCGATGATTATTGATGCCATGGATATATTGTATTCAGGGCATATAGATATATTCTGCTTAGTGTCGAGCGACAGTGACTTTACACGCCTTGCCATGCGCCTCCGTGAGGAAGGAAAGGAAGTCATAGGAATTGGCTACAAGCGTACGCCACAGCCTTTTGTTTAATAAATAAGAAATAATATATTTATTATATGCTTATATTATTATTTATTAAATATGTTTATTTGATATTATTAAATATTTATGTTAAACTTTATAAATATTCTTGTTTGTTAAATATAAATATCTTATTTTTGCAGCGTAAAACTTTAAATATTAAGGAAATATGGCTATAAAGAAAAAAGGAAATGTGGATTTTTTAAAAGATGTTGCTCCTGCAAGTCTTTCATCAAACAGTAATGATGCTGTCGTTAATACAGACAAGGAAATCAACACTTTGTCGAATGAAAACATAGAAGTAACTCATAAAAAGAAGAAATCACTTGACAATTGGGGAAGACCTCGCAAACAGCTCATTGAAGGTGTAAAAGAAGTTTCGATTACGGTTCAGCTTCCTGAGACACTGATAAAGGCTCTACGTAAGGAAGGTAAGAAACAAGGCAAATCAATGAAAGAGTTGATTGGAACTTCCCTTCTATCAACCTATGCTGAGCTTTTAAAGTAACTTTTAAATTTGTATGATATGGCAGTAAAAATAGCAATAACAAATCATAAGGGTGGAGTTGGCAAGACCATGACAACATTCAATCTAGGTGCAGCATTAGCAGAATTAGGCGAGAAAGTCCTATTGATAGATAGTGATGGTCAGTGCAATCTAACGATGCAATCTGGTGCAGACATTGAAGGGGTTAGTAACCTCTCTACCTATCTTAATGATGATAATGTTGAGATACTTCCTGTAAAGATCAATGAAAATCTATGGATTATCCCAGGCTCTACAGCCCTTGATGAAGATGCCCACAACATAGAACTCAGCATAGAGGAAGATGTAAGTGGTGCCACTCATTATCTATCAGATATACTTTCAAGAGTGGATGCCAACTACGACTACATTCTTATTGATTCAGCTCCAGGCTCTGGTGCCATTCTTGTCAACGTAATTGTTGCAGCAGACCGCTTGATAGTACCTATCGCAGACAAATTTAGCATAGCAGGAGCAAAGAAACTCACTCAAATTATCAAAGCAAACCATAAGAATATAGAAGGAAAATACTTGCTTACAAAACAAACAAAGTTTGGTGTATCTAAGCAAATTAAAGAGATGCTCACAACACAATCTCCAGATGCATTGTTCCATGCAACAATACGACAATGCGAAGATTTAAACAAATCAGCAGCTTTATCTAAAAGTATATTTGCATTTTCTCCAAAATCCAATGGATCAGACGATTATATATCGTTAGCTAAAGAGATTATTGGTGGTAAAAAAGATGAAGAAATGCCATTCTAATTTATTTATTAAATATTAATATTCAATATAATAAATATTTTTATTACTATTTATTAAATATAATATTGCCGTTTTTTTTTCAGAAGTTATCTTATGCCATAAAATAGCGTAAGATAACTTCTGAAAGTTGAATCACATTATCTACGCATACTCTTCTTAACCTTGTTCTGCGGTCTCATCATGTGCATAGCCATTCGCAAACAACGGCGTTTGAAGGCGAATTCATCCTCATCGTCCTTCTTGCCCCAACCAGTACCAGGGCTATCTCCACCACCATGTGATTCAGCAATTGTAGTAGCCTTATCAAGATAGCCGAGAAACAAGTTTGTTGCTACGGCAGG
>ERZ808259.485-NODE-485-length-16474-cov-11.496863_pt1 | contig 16474 bp, 13 predicted proteins | sample MGYA00521279_ERZ808259 | MGnify/ENA primary metagenome ERZ808259 (study PRJEB31516, sample SAMN03275586) | gut metagenome | biome: mammalia-associated habitat; material: feces | host: Papio cynocephalus | place: Kenya | collected 2012-07-27 ... | reverse complement strand
GCCTCAGTACCAGCCACAAGCAAGGCACTGAGCAATATATATCTTGAATACATTTTAATTTTTCCTTATTTTTTAGAAGGGAGTTCAAGAAGTTGATGGGAAGCTATCGCATTCCTCAACTACTTCTATATGCCCTAAGTTTAACCATACGACAATCTTGGCTGCAAAAGTACGAAAAAACTTTTGCAACCTATATGCAAACGAAGGAAAAATCAAATAATCAGCGTGTTAAGCATAGCTAGATATGCCCTTGGGGGCGAATGCGGAATATTCCTATTCCAATATCTAGCCTTTTGGATGCTACATATTACAGGACGAGGCAAAAGTGACCAAGCACCCTGCTGAATGCCAGCGAACACTGGCGCAGTATCGAAATCGACTTTCTGTACGGAGAGCGTAGGTGAAAGCTTCACCTGTTGGTATTCCATGCAATGCGATTTCCATTGCTTGCCCTCTACCTTCTTATCCGCACAACAATTTTCCTTCATCATCGTCTCCACGACACCCATCTTCACTGTGTTAGAATGAAGACAGTGCATAAAGGTAGTGCCCACACTCAGGAACACCACCATGAGCGAGAGCAACGATACGAGCAATATGTTGAGCGAACGTTTCATACCTTAATTATATATATTATCCTATTATTATAATCCTTTTATAGTTCCTTCCAATCATCTATTGTTCCCTTCTCTGAAGAGAAGTTGACACCAACCAAGTGTATCTTACGAGAATCACCAGCATACTCCCTCGCATAGCCCTTGTCTTCTATCTGCTTCAAAGCTGCATCCACAGAGCCATCCAGTTTGAATTCGAAGATATATACATCGTTCGGTGTCTCATATACACAGTCCGCCCTGCCTTGGCTTGTTTCTTTCTCTCTATACACCAAATAGCAACTCAGCATCTTCAACAAGAGGAAGAAGGTATAACCAAAGTAGCGCTCGTACTCCCGTTCGTCATTTCTACGACGCACACTATACGGAATGCCTGACAAGAATGCGGTCATGCCATCCATAAACTCCTGTAGTTTGCCTCGAAGCAAGAGATGCACAGAATGAACAAGCCAGGAGGCAGAATCCTCCTTTGTCTTGAGATAGCTATTTGCCAAAATCGTAAGCAGTCCCTCACGCACCTCATTGTTCGGAATATCAAGGAGATAAGAATGAGTAAGTTTGTCGTAATCTTTGATGGTAAGGTAACCACTCTGGTAAATCATCGGCAAAGGCATTTCCACGTTAGCCTTGTAGTCATCAAACTGGCTGGCAGCATAATATTTGCCTATTATCTCATTCAGATTCTGGTTGAAATGAGAAAGCAAGCGCACCAAATAAGTTGGTGTGCCACTCTTAAACCAGAAACTACCCAAATCCATCTGATTAAAGGCATTGAGGATGCTGAAAGGATTGAAAATATCAATGAGACGTTTTCCGAAATGATAGCCATCATACTTGCGTTTGAGTATCTCCAGCATCTCTTCGCAACTACAGTCTTCCACCTCAGCAAACTCCTTGATAGGCTCGGAGAAGTACTTCACCAACTCTTCCTTTGTAATACCACAAATTGCCTCATACTTACTATTCAAGCTGATATCATCAGGTTGATTGAAGCCACTGAACATACTGATTTGAGAGAACTTAGTAACTCCAGTCAAAAAGACAAAGCGAAGGTCTGCGTCAGCTCCCTTGAAAGTCGTATAAAAAGACTTCATGATGTTGCGATGCTTCTCCTCCAAAGTCACAGTTTTTCCCAAATGCTCTACTTGATAGTCCAGATCGAGCACATCCAAGATAGGCTTGTCGTATTCGTCTATCAACACAACACAGCCCAAACCTGTCTGCTCATGGGCAGCACGGAGTATTCGTTGGAAACGCAATCCAAGGTCTTTGTTTACAGATTGAATCTCATATTGAGTTTCCCAATTCGAAAGGGCAGAACCCAACGCCTCCTCCAGCGCACCATCGTTCAAATAGTTGCCCACACTGAAGTCTATGTGGAACACAGGATATTGCTTCCATTCAGGCTCCAAGTTTTCCATTGCCAATCCCTTGAAAAGTTCTTTTCTTCCAAGGAAGTAATTCTCCAATGTAGAGACAAGAAGGCTCTTTCCGAATCGTCTTGGACGACCCAGAAAGCAAACGTGACCTTGCGCCAACTTATACACCAAGTCCGTTTTATCTACATAGACGAAACCACCATTGATGATTTGGTCGAAAGACTGCATTCCTATCGGATACTTCATACTTGCTATAGCGTTTTCTATTTTACAAGGGCAAAATTAAGCATTTTCCGTGAAATCACCAAACTTTTAGCTTTCGTTTTTCTTCTTTAATGCTCTTCGTATAAAAAAGTTTAAAAAACATAGCCAAAATTGCCCCCCATTTCTTTTTTGTACTTTTGCCATGGCTGTTTATACATCCACTTTGTAAAGACAGAAAACTGATTGTCAAATTATTAAAATACAGAAGATAATGGAGAATAAAATTGAATTGTGGCAAATGTACTGCTACGTCAGAAAACTAGTAGCCAAGAAGTTCCGTACCAACAACATTGAGGGCGACTTTACGGAAGAGTTGATATCCGACTTCTATGGTGGTGAACTTGCTGATGCATCTTGCAAGGCATACGATTTCACCGCAGACGGAAAAAGATACCAAGTGAAAGCCAGAGTGGCGAAGAATGGCAAGATAGCAGGTAGCTTGTCTGACATCCATTCTTGGGAGTTCGACTATTTCATAGTTGTTCTCTACAATGAAGACGGTACCATTAAGCTTGTTAAAGAACTTACCAATACAGAAGCTAAGCAGATGGCTTACAAAGGCAAAGGAAGAGAAGTCATCAGTGTATCTTCCGTTAAGAAACAAGGAGTAGGCAAGGACATCACCGCAGCTATCAAAACTAAGTATCATATTTAGTCACTAACTTAATCGTTTTAAAATATGGGAATTTTTACTCAACTTTGCCAAAAGCAATATTTGCTTTTGGCATTCATGCTGCTCAGCAGCGTGTTGCCTACATTTGCGGCAGATGATGATCTCATCACTGAGCAAGTTATCGCATATAGCCCTTTAGAAGAAGATGAATCTATTGGAAGCAATAAAGATAAGATTACCAACTTAACAATATTCTCTGAATTAGACGATTCCGGTATGAAGTTTCTTCGTGAAATGAAACATCTGGAATTTTTAGACCTCAGTAGAGCATACCTTTTAACAACGAATTTAGCTCTAGATGATGCCAAGGAATTAAAACAGATTATACTACCTTATATGGAGCAGACTGAATGGAATAACATATCCTTCTGTAACTGTAGCAGCTTAGCTTCCTTCGATCTGCCTGAAGACGTGAGCCAAATTAATAATAAGGCCTTTTCTGGTTGTAGAAGTCTAACAACCTTCAATATACCTTGGAGCGTGACTAATATTGGAAAAGAAGCTTTCAGTAATTGCAGTGGCTTAAAGTCTATCTACATACCAGGAGAAGTAAGCCAAATCAGTGATGAAACTTTTAGCGGTTGCAGTAGTTTAACGACTATTAGACTCTCTAAATGGGTGACAAACATCAACAGCAAGGCCTTTGAAGGCTGTAAAAGTTTGAAAAGCATTTATTGCCATAGCAACATACTTGCCGATCCAACTGCGTTTGATGGAGTTGACAAAGAAAAATGTATCGTCTATGTACCTACAGGCTTGGCTGATACATATCGTAAGAATGATGCTTGGAAAGCATTTAAGAACATCGTTGAGTATGATGCTGATGCTGATGAAGTTTCAATCTATAGAGAAAATTTAGCAGAAGTTATCGGAAACAAGAAAGATAAGATCGTCAGCTTAAGTTTTGTTGGTTACTTGTACGAGAATGACCTTGAATGCATCCGTGAGATGAAAGATCATCTGCAATTCTTAAATCTTAGAGACGCACAAATTGTAGATTCTCATAATTGGCAAAATCTTGATTTGAACTTTAAGGATTTAAAAAAATTGCAACAAATTGCGCTACCAACAGGCTCCTCGGTGAACAATAGAAATATGACATTTACCAATTGTAGTAGCTTAACGTCCATCACTATTCCTGGGGTATACAAACTGGCAAAAGAAGCCTTTTCGGGGTGTAACAGTCTAATATCAGCCAACATTATCGAACAGACACAAATTGCCGACAAGGCTTTCTCGGGATGCAGTAGTCTAATATCTGCCAACATTAGCGGTGCGACACAAATTGGCGACAAGGCTTTCTCGGGGTGCAGCAACCTAAAGTTTGTCAGCATGGGTAATGTGGAACAACTTGGAAATGAAGCATTTTGTAACTGTAGCAGTTTAAAGTTCTTCGAAATACCACATAGTATAACACAAATAAAAGATGGAACATTCTCTGGTTGCAGTAGTTTGACATCTATCAGCATGCAAGAGCATTGGAAGGTGACGCAAATTGGTAATAAGGCTTTTAATGGCTGTAGTAGTTTGAAGTCTGTGCTAATTCCAAAAGGTGTAACTACGATTGGCGACAAAGCCTTTAGTGGCTGTAGTCGTCTAACATCTATCAATATTCCAGAGAAGGTGACACAAATTGGCAATGGAGCATTTCAAGGGTGTAGAAACCTAACTTCAGTCAATATACCAGCGAAGGTGACACAAATTGGCAACGAGACATTCGATGGCTGTAGCAGCTTAACATCCATGAGATTCCCTTATGGACTAAGAAGCATCAGCCAAAAAGCCTTTTCTGGTTGTCAAAATATGGAGAGTATTTATTGCCAAAAGGACGTGCTTGCAGCCTCAACTGCGTTTGATGGGGTGAACAAAGAGAAATGTATTGTCTATGTACCTAAAGGTTCGGTATATACATATAAGAATAAGGAAACTTGGAAAATGTTTAAGAACATTGTCGAACACGATTATTCTGAAGATTTAGTTACCATTGATTTAGGTGCTTATTCTTCTTTAAAAGAAGCTATTGGATATAGGGGGAAAATTAAGAAATTAAAAGTAATTGGCTATCTGAGCGATTCCGACGTTAGTTTCATCCATTATAAATATTTTCATTTCTTAGATATTAGTCAAACATTCGAAGACTCTTTAACATGTGACCTTTCTTTTGATGACAACCCATACGTAGAGCAAATAGTACTACCAGAATGGAGTTCAATAACCCATTATATGTTTAGAAACTGTAGTTCTTTAAAATCGGTAAATATACCAGTAGGAACAAGGCAAATTTCTTACAGGGCTTTCGATGGTTGTTGGTCATTAGAATCAATCTTTATCCCGAGTTCTGTGACGGAAATTTATTACGATGCTTTCAGATATTGTTCGTCATTGGATTATGTATATTGTAATAGGAGTACTCCTCCAACCTTAGGAAGCGATGTATTTTACTTGGAGGATCACAAAAGCCATGATACACTCTATGTGCCAATAGGCTCAGCTGAGGCATACAGAAAAGCAGGTGGGTGGAACTTCAGCCGCATCGTAGAATACGATTTTAACAAACTTACTGGCATCGACAAGGTTACCACCGACTCTGACAACCAAGGAGAGGCTCACGAAATCGCTCGTTATTCTATCAATGGTCAACGTTTGAACGCCCCTACCCAAGGGCTCAACATTGTGAAATACAGCGATGGCACCACGAAGAAAGTCATGGTACCATAAAGCATAAACTACAAAAAGTCTTGCCTTCCCCTACGAAGACAAGACTTTTTTACATATAATCAATACTCCAGCAACCACTTCCACAACGGAATAATCTCAATACGACGACCTTCTTTCTCTACAACATCTTCCTCATCTTTTGTCACAACAATCATGCGCTTGACATTTTGGAAGGAGGCAAGTTTTATCAATCCATCGGTCTCTCGCTTCATAGTGTCGGCATCCGCCATCGAATAGGAAACTTGTATCGCAATTTCCTCTTCCGGTATCACAAAATCGACCTCGGCATTCTTGCTATTCCAAAAATAACTTCCATCACCATATTTTCGTCTGAGCGTAATGGCAACGACGTTCTCTAACAGCGAGGTATCGGCATCGACAAGGAAAAGATGTAGCAAGCCATTGTCTGTGAAATAATACTTGCGATTGGACTCCTTGTCCTGTAACTTTCCAAACAAATTCTCATACGGCAAAATAAGCCAAGTGTCTGCCATATACCCTACATAATCTATCGTGGCATCAGTGCTGAGTTTCTTTCCTGTACTACTCACGATGCTTGCAATCCTACTATACGATAAAGGTTGCTTCACACTCTCCGCCATCTTGCGAATCATCACACGCAAGGCATAGTCGTTGCGAATCTTATACCTCGCCACCAAGTCACCAAAGAATATTTTACCAAACAAATTACTCATCCAAGAGCGTGGCTCCTTCATCCCTACAGTCTCTGGCAAACCACCATGCAGGAAATATTGATTTGCCAATCTTACAATATCCTTGCCATGCGCATAAAGTGCATTCTTAGCTTTTGCATCAATACCACTGGCTTTCAGATATTCCGTCAGGGAATATGGGTACACCTCCTGAATCATATACCTACCGCCAAGTGTTGTGGCAATCTCACTACTCAGCATCTTGGCATTGCTACCAGTGATATACACCTGGTATTTCTGGTCTGCCAACCTACGGGCAAATTTCTCCCACCTATCCACCAGTTGTATCTCGTCCAAGAAGAAGATGGGGCGACTGTCGTACATCTCCTCGTAGCAAGTCTTGATCAAATCAAGGTCGCTTACCTCCAAGGAGTCTATACGGTCATCTTCGAAGTTGAAATACAAGATTTCCTCTCGCTTATGTCCCTGCGCCATCAACTGTGCTATGCGCTGAAACATCAGGTATGATTTGCCTGCATGTCTCAACCCAACAAACACATAATTCTGTCCCTCCATGAGTTCTACATCACGAGGAACCAAATCCACCTGAGCCACATAAGCCTGGTACTCTGATATGAGCAATTTTATCAAGTCTTTCGTCATACTTCTCTACAGTTTAAATGGAATTCGACTGCAAAGATAATCATTTTATCGTCTATAAACGACAAAACAGCTAACTTTTTATCGTTTATAGACGACAAAAAGTGCTTTACATCATCGTCTATAAACGACAAAAAACGCAATTCTTGCCTTTATTTTCTATTTTATCAACTTCAATCTCAACGAGTTGAGCACTACGCTTACACTCGAGCATGCCATCAAGGCACTTGCCCACATCGGCGTAATCTGGAAGTCGATGCCGAAGAGATGCAACGCTCCAGCTGCCAACGGGATGCAAACGATATTGTAGATGAATGCCCAAAAGAGGTTCTGCCAGATCATACCCACGGTTCTTCGGCTTAGTTTCACTGCCTCAGGGATTGCCAGCAAGTCATCACCCATGAGCGTAACCTGAGCCACATCCATCGCAATGTCTGTACCCTTGCCTATCGCCATGCTCACATCGGCAAGTGCCAATGCCTGGGTATCGTTGATGCCATCGCCTATCATCAGCACACGCTTGCCCTCCTCCTGCAATTTCTTGACCAAAGCTTGCTTATCGCCAGGTTTCACCTTACTCTGATAGTGCTGGATGCCAGCCTTCTCTGCCCAATAACGAGCAGCCTCATCCTTATCACCACTCATCATATACACTTCGATGCCCTCCTCTTGCAACTGCTTCATCGCCTCTGCGGCATGAGGTTTGAGGGTCTCACGAGATTCCAAGGCATCATGCAGCGCCTTTTCATCAGTTGCAGCCAAAGCCGAAAGATTGTCTGCCTTCGTAAAATCGGTGTTCTGGTTAGGGATGGTGAGCGTGCCCGTCTTGTCGATGACAAGGGCATTCACCTTGCGGAGATTTTCGAGGGCACTGGCATCCTTGATGAGGATTTGCTTCTGAGCCGCCTTTCCGATACCCACCATCAAGGCGGTAGGAGTAGCCAAGCCCATGGCACACGGACAAGCCACTACCAATACGGCAACAGCACTCAATATCGCCTGAGGCAGATATGCATTGCCCCCTATCAACCACCAAGCTAAGAAAGTAATCACAGCGATGGCTGCAACCACCGGCACAAAGACCAACGCAGCCTTATCGACCACTCGCTGTACTGGAGCCTTCGAGCCTTGCGCCTCCTGCACCATCTTGATAATCTGAGCCAAAGCAGTGTTCTCACCTATTTGCTTAGCTCTCATACGCAATTTTCCTTGGCTCGGAATCGTACCAGCCAGCACTTCGTCGCCTACTCGTTTAGCAACAGGAGTAGGCTCTCCAGTTATCATCGCCTCATCCACATAGGCAGCATCAGCCGTCATAAAGCTCTCAGCCAGAGTCACCACACCATCCACAGGAATCTTCTCTCCGGCACGAACCTCTATGATGTCGCCGTAGGCTATCGTAGAGATAGGCACTTCCTCCAACTTATAATCATTGAATGCATGGGATTTGCCATCAGCACATTCGGTTTCCGTCTTTTCCAATTTCTCGTTGGTAACTAATCGGGCAGTCTTCGGCTGCAAACCCATCAACTGCTTGATACTTGCCGCCGTACCATCCTTCGCCTTCTCTTCCAAGCATCTACCAGTCAAGACGAAAGTAATAATCATCACCGATGCATCGAAGTAAGCATGCCACTCGATGCCTCTCGGAGTCCAAACGCTATCTCCAAAGAAGGTATTGAAAGTGCTAAATAGGAAGGCGATGAGGGTACTCAAAGCCACAAGCGAATCCATGTTTGCCGTACGATGCTTGAGTTGTTTCCAAGCGGAAACATAAAACATTCTACCGCAATACAACATATTCGCCAAAGCGAGAATCAAACATAACTGATTAGCAAAACTACTGGTATGATGCGCCACATCCATGCCATTAGACACACTATTCGACTCCATGCCGTGCGAAATCCATCCCATCGAGAACGCCATGACGAGGATGGCGAAAAGCCAAGACAGAAGGGTCTTGCGTTTCAAGAGGACAAACTCACGACGATTGATTTCATCGGCACTTCTATCCTCCTCGATGACGAGGTCATAACCTGCATTGGAAATCTCTCGCTTCATATCTTCGAGCGTAATCTTCTCTGGGTCATAATCGACGAGGGCGGTGCGTCCTGCCAAGGAAACCGTGGCTGACTTGATGCCTTCGAGTGAATTGAGCTTGCGCTCTACATTGGCAGAGCATACAGAGCATGCCATGCCTATTACAGGTATTGTTTTCTTCATTATTTATCCTATTTCATTTTTCCAACAATACGTTAAGTGTAGAATTCTTCACTCTTCGTTCTTCACTCTTCACTTAACTATACGACTATCTTGGTTGCAAAAGTACAAAAAATCTTTCGCAACCTATATGCAAATAGGGAAAAATCAAATAATCAGCGTGTTAAGTAATGCCAAATAAGCCCTCGGGGGCGAATGCGGAACGTTAACGTTCCAATATCTGGCTTTTTGGATGCTGCAAATCATAGGACGAGGCAATGTCATCCAAAGGGATGGTACGATACCCACAAAGATAGGTGCTGCATCGAAGTCAAGCTGCTGAATAGAGAGCGTAGGCGACAACTTCACCTGCTTCACGTCCATGCAATGCTTACGCAACTGCACGCCGTGCATATCCTTGCAACAATCATAGCTTAGGCATTTCTTCAGACAACAATCCTGCACAGCTCCCACCATCACCTTGTCGTAGCGAAGGCAGTGCATGACGGTAGTACCCACGCTCATGTAAACCACCATGAGCGAGAGCATCAGAGCCATCAATATGTTGAGAGAACGTTTCATACCTTATTATATATTATCCTAACATCTGAAAAGAAAGTTTCTTAAGCCCTTCCTTTTCGGCTTGCAAAATTAATTCATTTCTTGCAAATAGCTAACAAGTGAAGCTAATATATAAGATTATTTAAGGATTTCTTAGTTCCCTCTTAACTTTTTACTTAAATGCTCCCGAATCAGAATCCCGATTGTTCAAGCGCTTCTGAATATCTTTCTTCTTGCCCGAGAATAGGTTCCAGCTTACACCAAGGCTTACCATGCGATTGTTATCCTTGATGGTGTGCCACTCCTTGCGAGAAAGCATCGGGTTGTCGATGGTCTCAAACTTATACTTGGCATCGCAGAAGAGCCAATAGCACTGGGCTGTGATGCGCCATCTGCCCAACTGATAATAAGCCGTGAGCATACTGCAACTCTCATCCCAGTAATTATAAGGTCCCCGAGGAGTCTTTGCCGTGATATTGCCCATATACTCCGCTCCGAACTTTCCTTTTTGAAAACGAATCTCATATTGCAAAGGGATGCGCCACTGGTTGTGCTTGCCAATGATTCCACTGCTGGTGGAATATCTCTCGAAAGAGCCATACAGACCGATATTAAGAATCTCGCTCTTGAAAGGCTTGATATTGATGGCGTAACCCACGCCATACCACCACTGACAATTGGAGTTCTCATAGGTCTGCACAAGATACTTCTGATCCTGGATGTTGCGCCACTCGTAATAGACGCTCATCGGACTATCGGTATAGACTCCGAAGAAAGCCAATTGCCCCTGTATCCATGAATGATACTGGTTGATTCGCAAGAAAGCACCATACTCATTATTGGAGGTCAAGTTAGGATTTCCCTGCTTCACCACTCCTGGGATGATGATGGTGGTATTCTCGTTGAGGTCGGAAATCGGAGGATAGTTCACACCATTAGTGGATTGTAACTGGATGGAACCATTCTTGATGGGGTATGTAAGGAGAAGCTTCGGACGGACATACGAGTTCGTCTTCTTGATATCCTCATACTTTTGCTCTCTCCAAACGCCCTCAGCACCAATGCGATAATTGAGTTTTCCCCAAGTATTTTGATACTCGGCATAGACGGTTTGCACTGTGAAACGAGAGGAATTATCGTATGGTTGATAACCAGAGAGAACATTGCGAATGGTATAGTCAGACCACTTCATCCAGTTGTTCCAACCTACGTTCAGCTCACCCTTCTTCCATCCCTTGGTATAGTTCACCTCAGTAATGAGCGAATAACTGTTGTTCTTCGACTGCATCTTGTCATCCACCAAGTCGTTCTTGCCATCCTCTGTAGAAAGATTAGATGTTCCTGGAGTATTATCCTCCACTGCCCACTGCTGGTTCAAGTCCTGTTGGTCATTATGATAGAAAGTTCCCACCACATCCACATCGAGCTGTTGCTTATGCGGAAGCGTCTTGCTCAGATACAAGTCAAGCGAAGGACCGAAGGTATTCGTATAATTATCATTATGTCCCTTTCCGTCTTTCCATTCTGGGTTGTTTTGCGCCTGTATGCTCATATTGCCACGATAGAATGTATGCAGATAGTTAGGCGTTGCCGTTACCTGGAAGGTGATGTCCTCAGGTTTGCTGTAAGCATACTTCAGGTTCATCGTATTGTTGGTGTAACCGAAATGCTTCTTGTAGCTATAGAGGTAATCTGCCAATCTATCGTCCATCATAAACGAATAGTGGTCCTCGCCGATGCAGTCGTGATAATTGCGCATCTCGATATTGTAATCCACGAAGAACTGACTGTAGCCTTTGTTGTACTTATAATAAGCATTGCCATTCACAAAGCCTGTGGTAAAGGCGGTCTTGGCATCGAAACCTACTGCATAACCCGTATCGAGCGGTTTGGTGATGATGTTTACCAAGATGTCGCAATCGCCATAACGAGAAGGAGGTGCATCGTAATATTCCACCTTCTTGATTTTGTCGGCGGCTATCGACTTGAGGTCATTGTCGCTCGTCATTGCCACATTGTTGATGAGCACCTTTAGCTTCTTGTTGACGATACTCTTGGTCTTGCCAGTCACAGGGTCGGTAACGATACCTGGAATATTGGCGATGAGGTCCTGCGAATGACGAGCGTTCTTGACTTGCTCCTCATTGAAGGTATAGGTGGCATGGTCGCCGTGATCAGTACGGAGATTTCCCTTCACGACGACTTTCTTAAGCAGATAGGCATCCGCTTGCATCCTCACCGTTCCGATGCGAGCGATGTTCACGAGTTTACTAATGGTCTTATAGCCCACGAAGGAAACCTTCATGATGGCTTGTCTTCGCTCACAAGGTATCACGAAGTCACCATTGGCATTGCTCACACCACCACAGATGAAGGAGGAATCCTGCGGATTGAGCAACTGGATGTTAGCAAACTCCACCGGCAGGTTGTGATTGTCTATCAAGCGACCTATCAACTTGCGATTGCTCTTGCGGATGCACTCCACGGTTATCAGACTATCGCCCACCGTCATCTGCATCGGATAATAACCGATTACCTTGCGGATGGCATCGGGAATGTTATTCGTATTGATGTTCTGGGTAACCGTGAAGTCCTCCAACTCATTGTAGATGAAACTAATCTTATAGCGAGCAGAAGCCTTGTCGAGGTCGATGAGGACATCCGACATACTGCGGTCGTGGTAATTGCGAGTGATATGCTGGGCGGTCATCGCTGAAACAAATGCGCAAAGCAGGAATATTATTGTTATAAATCTTCTCATAATAAAATGCTTTTATCGGAATAGAAATATACCACCTGTTATTTGATGTAGAGATGATATTCCTATACCTTTTATATATAGTGGAATTTTACTTGACGATAATGTTCTGTCCAACCACTTCTATGTTCACATTCTCGAATTGGTTGAGTTCTTTGACAATATTCTCGATGCTCGAACGGCTATCCCACTCGTAATAAAGTCGGAGGCTCTTAGCCTCAACATTTTCAAATTTCACCCGCATATCATAATAAGCAGCAATTTCTGCTATCATCTTGTCGAAAGCTACGTTCTCGAACGTCTTGTGGATGGCAGTTTTCTCGGCTTTCGCCTTTGCCAAGGAATCCTTGACAGCCACTTGTTTCACAGAGTCCTTCGCAACCAGTTCCGTATGCGACTCATTCGTCAACATCGGCTCCTGACTTTTCTTGATATATGTATGGATGGCGGCGAATGCAATGCCCGAAACCAAGACAAAGCCTATAACAGAAGCGGCTACCTTGCGCCAAGAAGCCCACCTGCCATTATTCTTGTCAATCTTCTGACCGTTGTTCTTGTCATCGTTCCTTCCATTGAGTTCGTCAGAATGATCATTCTCAAACTTTTCCCACTCCTTGTCAATATCTATCACAGGCGTTTCTTGCTTAACAAGTGCCGAATCCACTTCTTGCATCGTCTGATAGAGCTTTCGACATTCCTCATCCTGCAATAGCACACGAATCTCCTCATCAGAATACTTCTCCCGATGGTCGATCATATCCAATATCTTTTCAAACTTGTCCATAATTTCTTTCCGTTAAGGGTTAAATACAATACAACAATTCCATTCCATGAAGGGTTAAATTAGATAAAAGTATTATCCCCTAAGGGTTAAATTGTTGCTTTAATTTCTTGATGCCTTGCGCCAAATGCTTATACACCGCCACTTCGCTGATACCCAACTCCGTGGCTATCTCCTTGTAAGTCATCTTCTGATGAAACCTAAGTTTGAGCACCTTGCTCGTCTGGGGAGTAAGTTCATCGTCCATATAGGCATGTATTGCCTCCATCTTTCTCTCCTCCTTTTCCATGACAGCAGCCACAGATTCAGCAGGAACGATGCTGGGCGAGGCATCGGCTTTCAACAGATGATGCACTCGGTCTTTCATCTTCTGACGACTCAACAAGTTGAGACATTTGTTGCGCACACAAACCAATAGATAGCTCCCTGTGCTATCGGAACGCAGAGAGTCTTTTTCATCCGACACCTTGCCATCGATGCGAAGACGAATCTTCCCATCGAGCACATCGGCGAAGACATCGCTCACCACATCCTTGCTCGCCGCATCATCCTTCAGGAGTACCCTGGCCAGTTGGTACATCCTGAGATAATGCCGACGGAAGAGCTGTTCTATCGTTTCCTTGTTCATTTGCATTGCTTGTACTTTTTGTTTGATACTGCCTGGAGAGCATCATTGGTGATGCCCTTCCGACTTTCTTGTTCTGCCTATATTACAATCAGCCTTTAGATTTCCTAACCCTTAACGGAAAGAAAAATGCAATTTCTTTGTGCAAAGGTACACTTTTTTCTCTATATTCCTCCATCGAAAACGAGGATATGGGTAATAATATCCGTAATTTGGTTATGCTCTGTTTCGAGAGAAAGTGATAACTTTGCAGCAGTTATTCACGCAAAAGCGAAAAACAATGAAGAAACTATTAATTATTTTGGTAATATTTATGGCAACAATCAATGAATCCATGGCAGCCAATAAGCTGTCAGAACGCCAGTTGCACCTCGCCACCTTGGCAAGCCTCGAAGCCCAAGGCGACCTCGACCGCCTGGCACCAGCCATCAACGAAGCTCTCGATGGCGGAGTAACTATCAATGAAATCAAGGAGGCTTTCTCTCAGCTCTATGCTTACACAGGTTTTCCTCGTTCGCTCAATGCCTTGGGAACCTTATCCAAGGTGCTCGATGCCCGCAAGGCTGAGGGCAAGAAGGATGACGAAGGCAAGGAATGGAAACGTCCGAAGGCTTGGGACGATGCCAAGTTGGCTCTCAAGATGGGTACTGAGACACAGACGAAGTTGAGCGGCAAGCCATTCAACTATGACTTCTGTCCGCAGGACGATTATTACTTGAAGGCTCACCTCTTCGGCGACATCTTTGCTGGCGACCAGCTCTCTGCCAGCGACCGTGAGATTGTAACCGTAGCAGCCTTGGCTTCCATCAAGGGCATCGCCCCACAACTTGCCGCCCATCAAAGGGGTGCAGTCAACATGGGTAACACCCAGGAGCAAGTAGATGAACTGATGAAATACTTGAGCGAGAAGGGACTCTCCCAGTGCGATAATGCTGCCGATGCTACAGCAGGAGCTTGGCCTAAAGGCAATCCGAATACAGCCTATGCCAAGTTCTTCGTAGGCGACAGTCACTTGGCAAGTATCGCCCCCAAGAACTTGAAAGAAGGCGAAAAGACCGTTCTCCCGATGTCTAATGTCACCTTCGAGCCAGGATGCCGCAACAACTGGCACATCCACCATGGTGCTCGCCAGATTCTCATCTGCGTATCCGGCAAGGGATGGTATCAGGAATGGGGCAAGCCTGCCATCGCCCTCAACCCAGGTGATGTCATCGACATCCCAGAGGGAGTAAAGCATTGGCATGGCGCCCAAAAGGACAGTTGGTTCCAGCACATCGCCACCCATGTGGCAGTGGAGAACTCCAAGCCAGGCTCTGAGCCTAACGAATGGTTGGAACCAGTTTCGGATGAGGAATACAATAATTTGTAACGAATATGGAAAAACAAAGAAACATTATTTTGCAAAATGGCATTGAAATGCCAGCCATTGGATACGGCACAATGCCAACCGACTGGACGAAAGGTTACGGAAAAGAGTTTGTCGATGTGGTAAAAGAAGCCATCAACGCAGGATACCATAACATCGACACTGCCGTAGTATATAACACAGAAGAGTATGTAGGCGAAGCTATCAGACAAAGCGAAGCTGAGGGTATTGCCGAGCGTAAAGAAATATTTGTCAGCACGAAAGTTTGGAACACAGACCGTGGATATGACAAGACACTCAAGGCTTTTGACGCTTCCATGGAACGATTAGGATTGGAATATCTCGACCTTTACCTCATTCATACTCCTGCTGTCGCAAAATGGCACGAGGACTGGAAGGAGATAAATCTATCAACCTGGAAAGCTTTCGAAAAACTCTATCATGATGGGCGTGTACGAGCCATAGGAGTCTGCAACTTCCTTCCACACCACTTGCTCCCCTTGATGGATGAAGCAGAAGTTATTCCAATGGTCAATCAGATAGAAGTGCATCCTGGTTTCACATCAGCACAAACGGTGCAATTCTGCCAAGAACACAACATAGCAGTAGAAGCATGGGGACCTTTTGGCAATGGTCAAGTTCTCCAAAATGATACGCTCAAATCTATAGCTAAGAAATATAGAAAAAGTGTTGCTCAAATCTGTCTGCGATGGCTTGTGCAGCAAGATATTGTGCCAATACCCAAATCCACAAACTCACTGCGCATAAAAGAGAATCTGAATGTATTCGATTTTACCCTTTCAGACGAGGATACGCAAAAGATTTCCTGTATCCCTAATTGTGGTGGTTTCTGCGTTGATGCAGATAATGCACCAGAAGATTAATCTGTGTATCGGATGAGAAATACAACAAGTTGCAAGCAAAATAACAACAAGTGAGTCCACTTGAAAAAATGGACTCACTTATGCCACGCAAAAAACATTCTACAACGGAACATAGTTCTTGTCTGCCATGAAGGAATCGCTATTCACGAACTGCGGTATATTATTATTTTCTGCCATAACTTTTATTCATTTACTGGTTCAAGTAACATCACGAATTAAGATTCCGGAATGTCACATTTCTCAAACAGATAACGTAAACATGCCTATTTATTCTATGCTTACACTTCTAAGTAGGTCCGTGGGGTTGCCCCCACTTTCCCCTTCAAGAACCGTGCATGC
>ERZ808259.484-NODE-484-length-16482-cov-9.130517_pt1 | contig 16482 bp, 15 predicted proteins | sample MGYA00521279_ERZ808259 | MGnify/ENA primary metagenome ERZ808259 (study PRJEB31516, sample SAMN03275586) | gut metagenome | biome: mammalia-associated habitat; material: feces | host: Papio cynocephalus | place: Kenya | collected 2012-07-27 ... | reverse complement strand
CCTTCGATTTCACGTGCTTGGAAGCCCAGCGACCGAAAGCCGCCGAACCGCCCGCTTTGTTCATCAGCGACACTATGCTGCCAAGTACCACCAGGAATACGAGAATACCCACGTTCCATGGGTCGGAGAGACAGTGAATCATGCCATACGACTTGGTGTCGGCACCTTCGCCTATGGTATGGTTGGTGAGATGCACCAAGAATCCATCAAACCCTGTACCCATGGAGATGCAGTATTGCACTGCACCCAGTACGATGCCGATGAAGAGGGAAGAATATACCTCCTTCGTCTTCAGTGCCAAGGCGATGGCGACGATGGGAGGAAGCAGCGACCATGCGGTGCCTATCATGTTGTAGTCCATATCTTGCTATTATTTTTAGTAATTTACCAATCCAGCTTTCTTTAAGAATGGCATGACATAAGTGGCGGCACGTCTCTCTTTCTTGGGACTTACCCTGTTGTAGTCTTCTAATAGTTCGGGCTTGTCTTTGAGGATTAGTTGCATTTCATTTCCATCTATGCATGTTACTTTGCTATCATCATGATTGATAAGGTAACATACTTTTCCTGTCCAATCAACAGTTCCTGCTGCAATGAAACCACCAACCATTCCGCCAACGGCTCCTCCCAAGGCAAACTTCATGTTCTGTCCACGACTCACATATCTTTCTAAAAAAGTAGGTGTTTATTGTTGTCATAGGGGTAAGCGATGGAATATCCATTTCCCCATCTGGCTCCAGCGTTTTTCAGACTATGGAGATTGACGTATATCGTATCATTCATGTTGACGGCGAATGCCTTGTTCTTCAGAATCTTGGTTGTTTCATTGTCAATGCCTTTAAACCTAATGGCAGTTCCGCCGCTCCACATGATTTGGCTATCTGTTCTGTAAATCTTAGTTATGCTATCTGCATCAATCCAGTTGCTGGCTTGGTAGTCGGCGAAAGAAAGGCAATATTGGGCATGTTGGTAATTCTCTGCTTCGTTTTGGGCTGATATTGCCAAAGGTGCAAGTAGAAACAATGTATTTATTATTATTATTTTCATTTTTGTTAAAATATATTCTTAATAACTATTCACAGGGTTCTTTCTTTTGAGGAAAAGAGCCTTTGTTAAGGGTACAAAAATATAAAGAATATCCTAAATGAAAGAATAAAAATGGTAAAAACTGATAAAATCAAACAAAAATTCTGATAAAATGACAATACATATTAGAATTAAGTCTAAATTTGCCCTATTGATCAATGTAAGATAATGATATACTAAAGAAATTGTATATATAATTTATAAATTATGGAGGACTCATTATGAACGTGAATACAGGTATCAAACAAGCATTGGTTTTAGCCTTTGGCATCATCGTGCTTGGATTTTGTGTGAAGTCAGGATTGGAAGGCTTGGCTGGTAAGGATCGCAAGGTCGTGGTGAAGGGCTTGGCAGAGAAGGAGGTGGAGGCCGACAAGGTGACGTGGCCTATCGTGTCAAAGGAGATAGGCAACGACTTGCCGGAGCTTTATCAGAAAATCAATGCCACGACGAGTACCATTCGCCAATTCTTGATGGCGAATGGCGTGAAGACGAGCGAGATCAACGTCAACGCCCCGGTGGTTCTCGACCTCAACGCCGAGCGTTATGCCGACAACAAGAATCCGTATCGCTACAACATCACGTCGGTCATCACCGTGACTTCCAACAACGTAAAACTCATCCGCAGCATCATCGCCCGTCAGGGAGAGTTGTTGGAGAAGGGCATCGCCATCGTGGATGGAGGCTACGACAATCCTGTGAAGTACGAGTATGTCGCCTTCCGCAAGATGAAACCGAAGATGATGCAGGAGGCGATAGAGAATGCCGAGCAGACGGCGGCGCAGTTCGCTAAGAACAGCAAGAGCAAGATAGATAAGATCATGAATGCCGACCAAGGTCAGTTCTCAATAGAGGACAGGGATTCCAACACACCTTATATTAAAAAGGTAAGGGTAGTGACCACGGTCACGTATTCGTTGAAAGACTAAACGTGGATATAATTTCAGACAATTTGGGGCAATACTGTTGCCCCAATTGTCAATCTTTCAAACAGCCTATTGGCACGACATACACTCCGTCTTGAGGGCGCTGATAAGCATATTGCCCAACACCAGTCAATACCATCTTGAAGGAAGGAGATTTCATTTTTTCGACATCAATCTTGCCTTCCAGATTTATTAAGTTTTTCGCACCTTCCTCTATTAGTTTGTCGCCTCCAAGCTTCACTTCAATCAATCCATATTTGCCATTGCGAAGGTGAACCACCGCATCACATTCCAATCCAGTCTTGTCACGGAAATGATACACAGAGCCTCCCAAGGCATCAGCATAAACTCGCAAGTCTCGAACACATAAAGTTTCGAAGAACAGACCAAATGTATTTAAATCATTGATGAGGTCTTCTGGTCCTATACCCAATGCAGCAGTTGCTATCGAAGGGTCTGTGAAATATCGAGTGTCGGAAGTTCTTATTGCCGACTTACTTCTCATGTTCGGATTCCAGGCTGTAGAATCCTCTATGACAAATATCTTCTTCAATACCTTGATGTAAGAATAGATGGTATTCTCGCTTACTTCCGAACTTTCATTGTTGGCAATGTCTGCTAATATCGTACCTGCGGTCGCCTGACTTCCTTGGTTTCTTGCATAAGAACGCATGATTCGACGAGCCAATTCACTATCTCGCTTTACGCCATCCACACGAGAGACATCAAACCTCGTCACAGCGTCAAAATATTCTATGGCTTGTTGCAATGCGGCTTTTTCGCTCTTCTTATTCAAGGCTTTTGGCCACCCTCCACGACAAGTCAAATAAGCTAATTGCTCAATATCTATTTGATTGATTCCCTCGACAAAATACTTCTCCTTATCGGTTGCAAACAATTTGGCTAAGCTAACCTCGCCTGTGGAATCCCCTGATTCCCATAAGCTCATTGTCCTAAGTTTGAGCCATGCAAATCGACCTGTGCCGGTATGGAAGATTTCATCATAGTTGGGTGGAACGGCAGAGCCTGTCAAAATAAACTGCCCATCTTCGCCACGCTTGTCAACTTCGTTTCTCACCGCATCCCAAAACTTAGGTGCTACTTGCCATTCGTCTATCAGCCGAGGGGTGTCGCCACGAAGCAGCAACTTGATGTTGGTATTAGCCATGGCGATGTTCTGCTCCATAGAGTCTGGGTCAGACATAGACAAAATGCTCTTGGCTTGCTGGCTTGCCAAGGTTGTCTTTCCGCAATACTTAGGCCCTTCTACCAAAACAGCCCCCATAGCTTCGAGTTTATCTGCCAATATTTTATCAGCAATTCTTGCTTTATATTCGTTCATATATTAATGCTTTTGTTTTTTGCTTGCAAAGATAACATATTTCGTTGAAAATCAAGTGTATTTGATAGTTAAAAGTCGTTATTTCTTTAGCTGCGTTGTGACAGTTGGCTCAATTTTGTTATGGAAGTTGGCGTGTTTTTATTGTGGCAGTTGGCTTAATTATGTTGTGACAGTTGGCAGATATTATTCTTCTTTTTATTTCAAAATCTAAATCATTGAATAGAATATTTTCCCAATGCTGTCTCCAAAGTTTCCTATGTGAAAATGAGAGGCTTTGAAGCCAAATATAATCATTATCCTTTTTTGCTTTTTAGATATTGCAATTTTAGGGGATACAGTTGTTGGTTTTCTATTTTTGAATGATGAATTTAAAGTGAATCGGGACAGGTGGATTTTGATTGTTGAAATAGTTTTCAAAAAACTTTTGCATATCTTCATCATAGACAACACCTCCAATGATTAGTTCCTTGGGATTCACAAAACCACGTCCTATATATATATAAGCTTCGGGATACTCATTGTTGAGGCGTATCCTTGCATTTCCTATCCAGTCCTCAATCTCCAAAATTATTTGTCCATCTTTGCTGCGTACCCAATTAAAGTCATCCTTAATTTCGCTTATTTCAGATTTCAAATCATCATAAAGCAAGGAACCTAAATTATCTTTGTTATCTTTCAAAAAGCTCTTTAGCCTCTTGATGTCATCCTTGTTGTTTACTTTTGAGATAGACCACAGTTTTTTCCACAAATTCACACTTTTGTCTTGGATGTCAGACAAGAGTTCTTCGCTTATGGAATCTTTCAGTAAGTCTTTGATAGGAAACTGTATCGTATTTTCTCTCTCGATTTTGAATGTATTGAGTTGTTGTATATTTGGCTCTTTCATAAGTTCTTAATCTTTACACGTTAATGTTTGTTTCTCTTTTTGTTGGTGTCGCTATTTGCCTCTATCCAAAGTAGGAAAGACAAGAAAAATATGATGAGTGATACCCACCTTGCTCTTTTTGTACCCGAATTACGACAGAAGACCCTATCAAGCAAGTTGTCATAAAAGAACGTACTATCATTAAACCCAACTTGCAAACTGTCACTCTTGTTAATGGGTGTGTCGTATTTTTTGCCTTGATAAATGATGTCTGCTGATGGGTGATGTCTTGAGCTGCTTCGCAAATCCAATTCTATTATCTGGCAACCGATATTGCTTTGTGTTTTTGATATCTTAGATTCTCTTTCAGATATCAAAAACATATATGCTGTAAAAAGTCCAACGGCTATGTTTATTAAAGCGACGAGTATTTTTCTTCCCATAATTGTTCCTTAGTTTTGTTGTTTTTAATCATTCCAATAATATGTTGGTCTGTTGAACCACGGAAGCCAATAATCCCTTCTCCTGTTCAATATTTTTTTGATGCCACAAAGGTAAGCTTTTCTTATTCATATACTTTGTAGCTATTTACGTAAAATTTTGAATATTTCTAAAACCAAAATCAGAATATGAACAATAGTGATTATAAATAAGTAAAACCACCATGTGAAAGCTGCACCTCCTGCACCTTTGAAAAACATCAAATAATACAAAAGTAAGGTATAAAGGGAGAAAATAGCAAAGTGCATTATCCCCTTGTTTTTCTTCTTTTGGAATATGAAGAATATCAATATAAGACAACATACTGATAATGTGTAAATAAATGTATTCTCATCCATGATCATTTCGTCTTTTTAGATTTTTCAATTTGTATTTTGGAGGGCTACAATGTTATTATTCATACAACCCCCTGCATTTCTCCCAGTGAGCAGCAAACTCCTCTTTGCTGACCAGCATTTTGGTTTCAGGCTTGAACTGAATGTAAAAGTTGTCCGAGTAAAAAGGCTCGTATAAAGGGTCGCCACTCATTCGAAAATCATTTGGAGATTTCGGACAAATGGTTCTCAGTATATTTACTCTTTTTCTGAACCATCTTTTATGACGATTGACATATCTCTGAGTAACGTCAATAATAGCCAGGATGCAAATAATTGTAACTGTTCCTACAGTCTCCGAGAATGCAAGAGCAAGAGCTTTTAATCCAAATATAATGCAGATGCACCATAGTATGGCTAACACTATCTTTTTTATCATGAGGCATTTTTGCCACAAAGATAAGCTTTTCTAGTGATGATCCATCATAAGTATAAGACTTTTTGAATGAGTAGGCAACTATTTAGACAAATTTAAATTATCCTATGTAGAAATGTTCGCAGATGTTCCACAGAGGGGTATGATATTTATGTTTCTCTTTAGATTTTATAAAGAAAGCTACACTCTACACGAATTGCTGTAAATCCTTAGTGTTTATCGTTGTTTTGCACGATGTAGGCTAAGATAAATCCTACACTGAGCCTACACGGATGAAGACCTATATATCGCTCAAAAAACTACCCAATGCGTTCTTAAAACTATGCACAATTAGGATCATAATGGTGTAAACCTTAAAAATAAAGATAATCACAAGCTTGGATTATTTAATCATAACCATGGATTTAATAATCAGTAACACAGATTATATAATCCGTGCTACTGATTAAGTTTATATTCAAGGTGTAATATACTTTATTTTATTGAATATCAATGTTTTATCTCAGGATTGCCAAAGCTCCTTCTCTTGACAAGATATACCATTCCCTTGCTGGTGCGCTTGGATGCGAAGCCCAGCTCTCGTTTCATCATCAAACCCAACTTTTGGTTGCGGTTGTCTGTGCGAGTATAGTAAGGGAAATGTTGGAGTATCTGGTTCATGATTTCTTCCAAACTTAACTCTTCAGCTTCGTTTTCATTCTGAGGATGCTCGAACAGGCTGAGTATCATCGTCTGTAAGTCATTGACGTGCAGGAATCTTTCGTTGTAATGGGAGAGTCGCTCGTTTTCCTCGTCGGTGAGCCAGTATCTCATTCCGTCGTTTAGCTCCTCTTTCAGTTGGGCGTAGAGTTGGTCGTAATCTATCGGGGTTTGATAGTCGATGGTTGCGCCTTCGTTGACTTCCACGCAAAGAAATCGGCGGCTGCCCGTGGTGTCGGTGAGGGGACGCTTGGCATTGGTGGAACCGATGAACGAGGCATAGCGGCGACGTCTCTCCAAGGTCTTGCCATAAGCGGGTCGCATCTGAAAATCACTGCGTGACACTAAAAATTTCAAGAGAGGCTGCTGGCTCTTGGTGAGTTTGTCGAACTCGTCCATGTTGACCAAAGCCAAGGTGGAGAGGGCAAGGTTGATGTCGTTGTCGTTTCGGAAGTTGATGTTCTCGTTGTAGTAAGCACGCAGTTCATTTGGGAGGATGAGACGGCAGAAGGAAGACTTGCCGCAACCTTGGTGACCGATGATGAGTGGTACGAGTGCATTGCCATGTATCGAATCCTTGCCTTCCCAATGGGCGACCATCGAGAGCATCCAGATGTGAAACAAGTTTTGCCACATCGGATGTGAGGTCGGGATGCGCTTGGTGAGTTCGGTGACTCGGTCTTTCCCATCCCATTTGGGTAGGGAGTCAAGGTAGTCGTCCAACGGTTCGTAGAGAGCGATGTCGTTGGAGTCGATGAAACGCTTCAAGTCTTTGTCCCAACTGTCTAGCCCGGCTTTCAAGGCTCTGATGGTCATGGAGTTCTGTGCTTGTGGTGTCAAATCTACGAAATCGAAGCAATAGCCATTTCGGATGCGATATTGTACGGCACCCGTCATGGCGTTTCGGCGAAACTCGTAATGCTCCTTGAGGAAGAATGCGGTCTTGTAGGTGAGTAAAGCTGACTTCGGAATTTTTCCGAAAGGCAAGGTGCGTAGCAGCTTCTGTGCGTAGGCATTCTCAAACTTCAAGTTGACGATTTGCTCGCCCAAGCGATAGAAGGCTGGCTTGAAGAAGGCATGGCGCAGGGCAAACTCCATCGGAAGTCCTGAACGGAAACAGTTGTCGGCGAGCAAAGTGAGTACTTTCTCGTCAAATTCCTCGTCCTCTGGGTGAAGTCCCACATTCTCGTAAGCATTCTTCAGACAATGTTCGTAGATGACCACGTTGGTTTGATAGGAGGAGAGACCCAATATCTGGTTCTCGTCCATGTACTTGCTGTCATCAACTTTGGGGGCAGGAAGTTTTTGCGCCTCTTCATCCACGAAGAGCAACATGGAATACTCATTGAAGAAGGCTTGTGAATCCATGCTCAAATAGCACTCTTGGTCGAAAGATGGTTTTGAGGTCTCTACGTTGATGTTGAGTTGGGTGGTGTACATATAGTGGAATTGCTTGTAAGCATTTTCGAGTGCTTTTGGGGTGACATCGCCATCGTCTTTCATGGCAAAACGGCAAACGATTTCCACCGATCTGCCAGTGGCTCCCACGAAAGTGATATAGGTATAAGGAATCTTGGCGGCTCGTTTGCGTAAGTCCTCAGCTTCTTCGATGGAGGCCAGGTTGTTGATTTCCAACAAGACCAAAGGGTTGGTGGATTTCAAGACCACTTGTCCGTTTTGTTTCTTCCATTGTCCTGAGAATCGGATGAGGGGAAGGTGTCTGAAACAGTAATTTTGTGGAGAAATCGTGTTTCCTTCGCTTGCTTCGATGGTTGCGATTCTTCTCACGTCATCGAGGATGACACGATAGGTCTCCTGGCGAAGATACTTGATGATTTCTTCCTCTGGAACGAGTGAATAGGTTCGTTCGCTCCTCTCTTGTTTTATCAATGTAATCATATTTTCTGTTTTTAGTGTAGGCTTTGAGGTAGCATACACGGTGTAAAAGCTTTGTTGTTCAGTGACTTATAGAAGTTGTGTAGGCGTGTAGGCTTTTTGCAAACTTTTATGGTGCAAAAATACAAAAAAGAAATGAATGGCGCAAGTTTATCACGAAAAATTTGTGTGTCTCGAAAAGAAAGTGTACTTTTGTCAATGCAATAATATTTCTATATATAATATAAGGTATAATGATGGAAAAGGAAAACAACCAGACAGTTGCTCCTGTCAAGAGCCAACTGCCATCAGAATGCACTACGATTATCGTAGGCGAGGAACAGAGTGTGGATGGTGCAAGATACTTGTGCCGCTCCAGTGACTTCGATGCCATGCTCACCACTAATGTGGAGGTGCATGAGGATACCAAGCACGGTCCCAAGGAATTCATAGCCAAGGACAGCAAGTTCCGTTGTCCTCTGCCCGATGAGGCTTTGGGTTATACCGCCCTTCCTGATTATCGCTACCCGGGAGAGTGGGGAAGCGCAGGTTTCAATACGGCTGGCGTGGGCATGAGCAGTACGGAGACTATTTTCTCTTCGGATAAGGCTTTGAGCTTCGACCCTTACGTGGAGAATGGTCTCGCCGAGAACTGCACCTATAACATCGTGTTGCCATACATCCATACCGCTCGTGAGGGTGTGGAGCGACTGGGTATGCTCATCGAGCAATATGGTTCTGCCGAAGGCTTCGGCATCGGTTTCATCGACGACAAGGAAACTTGGTATCTGGAGAATGCCTGCGGTCACCGTTGGTTGGCTTGCAGAATGCCCAAGGACCAGTACTTTGTGACAGGCAACCAGAGCCGTTTCCGTGACTACGACCCGAATGACAAGGAGAACTTCTTGGCTTCAAAAGACTTGATCGAGTTTGCCACCGAGCATGGACTTTACAATCCTGATGATTCCGAAGCAGAGAAAGGAAAGGACGGAAAGGCGAAGTTTGACTTCCACGAGGCTTACTCTCGTGACGAGAAGCTCGACACCACCTACAACTATCCACGAGTATGGGGGTTGCAGCAGATGTTCTCTCCAGCCATCCCAAACGATGTCAACAAGAACACCTTCCCAGTCTTTGCCCAGGCAGCGCAAAAGATTTCGCTCACCGACCTTCGCACGGCTTTCCGTTACCACTACGACCTTACCGACCACGACCCTTATCTGCATGAGAATGGCAAGGAGCCTTATCGTCCAGTCAGCATCTTCCGCACCACACAGACGCACATCATCCAAGTGCGCAAGGAGTTGCCACAAGCCATCGGTTGCATCACCTACGTGGCTCTCGGTATGGGCGACCTCAGCATCTTCCTCCCATTCTATCAGGGGGTGAAGAAGTTCCCTGAACTTTACACCCGCATCGGTAACGGCGAATGTCACGATGATACTGCCTACTGGCGTTTCCGCAAGGTGATGACACTCGGCATGATCCATTACAACGACTTCGCTCCAATCGTCAAGGAGACTTACGCCAAGTTGGAGGTTGAGAACGACCAGCGCCAGAAGGAGATGGAGGCAGAATACTTGAAACTCTACCAGGATTTCCCGATGAAGGCATCCGACCTCTTGCAGGACTTCTCCGACAAGTTATTGATGCACGCCATCGAGGTAGCGGATGAGTTGGTCAACAAGCTCTTCACGGAACTTGCCAAGAAGATTCAGGAAGAATACCTCTTCCATGGGGCATAATACCAAATATCGACTCTGACACATTATTATTATATTATAGGGACACCTTTGTTTCTCAAAAAGAGACAGAGGTGTTTAATCTCGTGGTTCCTCCGCCTAGATGCCATAGATGCAGCCACGAAGTTTTTCCAGTAAAAGTTTGGCGGTTTCGAAGGAAAAACGTAACTTTGCATTATCTTAGTATAAGTTAGATAAACACTCTTAAAAAGAAGACTATTATGTTTAGAGATATAGAAATAGAAAGATTTAGAGGAATTAAACATTCCAAAATAGAAGGGTTGAAGCAAATTAATCTTTTCTTCGGAAAGAACAATTGTGGAAAATCGTCTTTTTTGGATGCTATTTTTCTCATATCTGGAGTCTCGAATCCGAAGTTGCCATTGAATATTAATCTTTTGCGCAACTATAGGAAATTGGAGGCTTCTGATATGACTTTGGATTTCTATTCTCTTGATGTTACTCATTCGATTTCTATCAAGGCTACCAATCACGAGACACGAGAGTTGCAAATCTCCGTGTTTGAGTCTTCAAGCAGCAAGATAGATTTGCTGGGCGATGAAAACAATATAGCTTCTACGGATTCTAACGCCCATTATGGCTTGGTACTGAAAAGCAAAATAGGCGATGAGGTTTATGAGGCTTCCATCATCTTGTCGCATTCTGGACAGAACGAATTGGAGCAAAGAGTAAAGCTGGATTCGCGATACAAAGAAAAAATAACATGTCGTTATCTCAATCCTAAGTATGACTTTTACACTTCCATCGAGGGATTGGTGGATGTCATCAAGAACAAGGACGAAAAGTTTATCATAGATGCCTTGAGGATGATAGAACCACAATTGAAAGATTTTGTACTTTCCCAGAATGAAGTGTTGGTTGACATAGGTTTGAGTCAACGTATCCCTATCAACATGATGGGAGATGGCGCTCGTAAGATTCTTTCGATTCTCACTACCTTATATGAATGTAAGAATGGTATCGTGTTGATAGATGAGATAAGTAACGGTTTCCATTTTTCCGTCATGTCAGGGTTGTGGAAGGCTGTTATTTTCGCTGCTCGTAAAAATAATGTTCAAATCTTTGCGACAACGCATGATATTGATTCTATCAAGGGGCTTCGGGATGCTGCCATTGGCGAAAAGGAGGTTGCTCAGGATGCCGCATGCTTTAAACTCCTGAGTACTCCAGATTCGGAGTTGAAGGCTTATCATTATTCCCTTGATAGCATAGACTATTCGTTGAATCAAGAAATTGAAGTAAGATAGTATGAACAAGATTTTTATCGAAGCAAAACATGACAAGACTTCTGAGTATAATTTTCTGAAGACTATTCTTGCTCAATATTTCCCAGATAAAGAAGTCTGCTTCATTTTTATGAATGGAGTTGGTAACCTGTTTGGCGAGTCTATACAAAATCAGATTCGTCAATCTCAGGATGAAGGCGACAACGTATTGGTAATTCTTGATGCAGATTTCCCTGACAAAGGATGGGGATATGCCAAGAGAAAGAAGGATGTGATGGAGAACATGCAGCTTAATCGTATCTCTTTTCCATTCTTCTTATATCCCGACAATCAAAACGATGGAGATGTGGAGACTTTGATGGAATCCTTGGCTTGTAAAGATATTCACAAGGAATGGTGGGGTTGCTTTACTGACTATGAAATGTGTGTGAAGGGTATCAAGGATTCTGAAGGAAAGTTGATGTATAATGTTCCCAATCGCAAAGCGAAGTTGCATACTTACATAAGTTCTCAAAGATTAAGTAACAGGCAGCGAGACAAGATAGGTCAGGGGCATTGGCTTTTTGACGACAAGGCTTATTGGGATTTAAACAAGGATGACTTGAAGCCTTTGCTTGATTTCTTTAGGGAAAATATAGATTGAGTTGCTGGGTTGGGGGGCTGGCAAGGGCATCATTCCTACTTACGTGAAGAAGGTGAAGAACGTCATTTCCGTGAATGACGAGATGATAACGGTGAAAAAGCAAATAATGGTAATAGCTTCAATTTATTTTATTGCAATGATTAGGTTAAGGCTAAGTAGAGGATACCTGCAATAAATATAATGATTGCTATAAGGAGAAAGTAAATAAGGCATCCTACTCCAAAATGGGTAGGGTGCTTTTGGTAATATGAGAACGGTTCTTTACTGCCGAACAACTTATTGTATTTATATCTCCACAAATTCTCGTTTATGTATTTATCGGGAATGTTGGGGATGAATATATACTCAACGAAGCTGTTTAATGTATTATGAATAATATATAGCAAAAAAGTCGTAATATAAGCTAATATGTCGGCTATTGCTGTTCTCATTTTTATTTTTTTTTTCGAATAAACTCACGTAAATCTCACTTTAAGTCACTTAAATATTTCTGTAAGATAAATAAAATGAAAAGTTTTGCAACTTACTGAAAATCAGATCGTCGTGAGTCGTATTAATGCCTAATTGTAGAGAGATGCCACTTAAAACTCACGTAAAATTCTCTTAAAACTCACGTAAATTTCACGTAAACTCACGTAAATTTTACCCCAAGTCGTATAAATGCCATTTTCTATCTTTTCCAAAGTAAATCTTTTTGCATTTCTTCATCTTTGCAAGGATATTACCTATTTTCTCTTTTTTCTTATCGTCATTCATGTCTATCGGCAACTTGCCCCACAGCAATTCGTCTATCTGTCTGCGTAACAAGACGCCATGGTCTTTTAATGCCTTGATTACCCATTCGATGCACTCAGTGTCGTCAAAACCTTTAGTCAAGGTATAGTGTACTTCTTGATTCGTTGCTTTTGCGACCATTTTTGAAACATACAGATGAGGCTTGCGACCTTCAACAAGTTTTTTCTTTCTTAACATTTTTAAGGCAGCATCACTTATTTGTCCACCTTTTCCCTTCTGTACTTTATCGAGAAGTATGGCAGTAGCCAAATCTATGTCTGTATTTTCTAATAACATTAAACTGTAGTCTTCATCTATGATGGTTCCTGGCAAAGTTAGCACGACATGGTCTTCGTCACTTTTGTCATAATCAGGCATCGGAAGATAACGTTCTTTTTGCTTGACATACAGTTTGTGAATGCCAAATCCTTCCGTGTCAATCATCTTGATGTTAGCCATCGCTTGAACCAAGAATGGGTTGCGATAATCATCAGGCACCTTGTTGCCTAATACATAGTCCTCAGGATGTCCATTGTAGAAACCTCCACGATTGATAAATTCCAATTCATTCTCACGTTCCATAACAATAATTCGTGCGTTCTGACCATATTTCTGATGAGCGATGCAGTTATGTAAACTCTCAAGTATGGATTCCTCGTCATATTTCATTCCTTCTGTAGGAATAAGACTATTGCGTGGATAAATCTTGAAAGGATAATTCCTTATTTTGTGGAGAACTTGCGTGGTTGTCAGCAAAAAAGGAAGTCCAAAAACTTGTCCTACATTATCTTTACTCTCCAAACGCCATACGATTTCTGTAAGATAGTCTAAGTAATGAGCTGACTCAGGCTTTCCTAATAACAAAATTGCAGCATTGGTTATCTTGCTGTTAATCGTTAGTCGTGCTTTGTCCAAAAAAACAGCGTCCGACCATTCGTTTATCTCCTTCGCATATCGAGGATAATGCTCTTTGAATCCTTTGCGAGCAACGGCAATAGCTTCTTCGTCCAAGTCGTCTATTGTTGCTTCTTGAACGATTTGTTTACTCCAGTCTATATTATGATTTTGATAACGAATATCATCATACTTTCCCATATCGAGAGCAGACAAACTTTCGCCGCGGCGGGCATAGTAATGCCCTTGCCAAGCGACTGGAACCCCACAGGGTGCTGCTGGTATTTGAAACAAGAGAATACGCTTTCCTTCTATCTCGATAGAATGTATGTCCCTAAATGTGATGTTGTTGGTTGTATGTTGAGAAAAGTCTTGTTTCAATTTTTGTAAACTGACAGGACTGTTTTTATAGGATGTGCCTATAATCTCCCTCGTTTTATCATGTACGCCAAAGACCAACCAAGCAAATTCATGGTGATGTAAATTTGCTTCGTTGCTCAATGCGGAGAAATACTTGCCCAACAAATCGAAGTCGAAATTATTCTCGGCTTTCTTGAACTCTACTGTTTCATCCTCATGATGAAAACGTAAGGTCTCAAATATCTTGTAAATGTCCTTGCTCATTATTAATTATAATTTGCTACAAAGTTACAGTTTTTGTTTTAATTGGCAAAGGATTTCTGTAAATTCTCTTCTTTCCAGAGGTGTTTTTTCTCGAAAAAGGATAGAAATTCTCTTTTATTGGTTGTTTAAGTTTGTGCAAAAAGAACAAAAAAAGCGGAGCGTGATTTCACAACCACACTCCGCGCAAACTTAAACAACCAATAAAAGAAATAGATTGATCGTTCAATTTTATATCTGATGAAGAGTAGCTCTTATAGAGCTTTTTAGTTTATCTAATCTTACACCTCTCAGATGATATGGGACTTATCTGATGAACAAGAGTTCACGATACTTAGGCAATGTCCAAAGCTCATCGGCTACGGTCAACTCCAACTTATCAATCTGATAACGGATTTCCTCCATCTTTGGAGCCACTGTGTCGTGGTAAGCGATGGCCTTGTCATGCTCGCTCTCAATCTTGTTGGCTACCTTGCGGGCATTTACCAACTCCTCTACACCGGTCTCGATCTTCTGGGTTCTGTCGGCGATGTCCTTGATGATCTTGATGTTACGAGCAGTCAATGCCTTGCCTTCCTCGTCACCGAAGATGTCGATCATGTTCTCCACGTTCTTAGCCAACTGGCTCTGATAGTGGGTAGCCACAGGGATGATGTGGTTCATGGAGAGGTCGCCCATCACACGTGCCTCAATCTGAATCTTCTTGGTGTAGGTCTCCCATTTCACCTCGTTACGAGCTTCCAACTCGTTCTTCTTCATCACGCCCATGCTCTCGAACATCTCGATAGATGCTGGGTCCAAGTAACGCTCGAAGATCTTTGGACAACTCTTCTCGCAGTCCAAGCCACGCTTAGCTGCTTCCTCTACCCACTCATCTGAGTAACCATTGCCGTCGAAACGGATTGGCTTGCAAGCTACGATGTCCTGACGAACGATGTCGATGATTGCCGATGTCTTCTCCTCACCCTTGGCGATGAGCTCGTCAACACGCTTCTTGAAGTTGGTCAAAGCCTCGGCTACGGCGGTGTTCAGCACGATCATGGCTGACGCGCAGTTAGCCTCAGAACCTACGGCACGGAACTCGAAGCGGTTACCTGTGAAGGCGAATGGTGATGTACGGTTACGGTCGGTGTTATCGATCATCAACTCTGGAATCTCTGGGATGTCCAACTTCATGCCCTGCTTGCCAGCTACAGTAAACAAGTCTTTCTTGTCGGCTTTCTCGATGTGGTCGAGGAGGTCGGTGAGCTGCTTGCCGAGGAATGAAGAGATGATTGCTGGAGGTGCCTCGTTGGCGCCAAGACGATGAGCATTGGTAGCGCTCATGATGGATGCCTTGAGCAAACCGTTGTGCTTATATACTGCCATCAAAGTCTCGGTGATGAAGACTACGAAACGGAGGTTGTCCTCTGGTGTCTTGCCAGGACCGTGAAGCAGGATACCTGTATCGGTAGAAAGACTCCAGTTGTTGTGCTTACCAGAACCGTTGATGCCTGCGAATGGCTTCTCGTGGAGAAGTACACGGAATCCGTGATGGCGAGCCACCTTCTTCATCAAGCTCATGAGGAGCATGTTGTGGTCAACGGCGAGGTTGGTCTCCTCGAAGATAGGTGCCAACTCAAACTGGTTAGGTGCTACCTCGTTGTGGCGAGTCTTGCAAGGAATGCCAAGCTCAAGAGCCTGAATCTCCAAGTCCTTCATAAATGCCTGTACACGCTCAGGGATGGCACCGAAGTAGTGGTCGTCCATCTGCTGGTTCTTGGCTGAGTCGTGACCCATCAAGGTGCGACCTGTCAACATCAAGTCAGGACGTGCTGCGTAGAGACTTTCATCTACCAAGAAGTACTCCTGCTCCCAACCGAGGTTGGAAACAACCTTCTTCACGTCTGGGTTGAAGTAGTGGCAAACGTCGGTGGCTGCTACGTTGACGGCATGCAATGCACGGAGCAATGGAGCCTTGTAGTCGAGAGCTTCACCTGTATATGAGATGAACACTGTAGGAATACAGAGTGTATCGTCGATGATGAATACAGGAGATGTTGGATCCCAAGCTGAGTAACCACGTGCCTCGAAAGTAGAGCGGATACCACCTGATGGGAAAGAAGAGGCATCAGGCTCCTGCTGTACGAGCAACTTACCTGAAAATTCCTCAATCATACCGCCCTTGCCGTCGTGCTCGATGAAGGCATCGTGCTTCTCGGCAGTACCCTCAGTCAATGGCTGGAACCAGTGTGTGTAGTGGGTTACGCCATTCTCATCAGCCCACTGCTTGATGCCCTTGGCTACAGCGTCGGCGATGTTGCGGTCGAGACGTGCGCCATTGTCGATTACGTCAACGAGTTTCTCGTAAACGTCTGCTGGAAGATACTTGTACATCTTCTGGCGGTTGAATACCTTTTTACCAAAGAATTCGCTTGGTCGCTCGCTTGGAGCGGTCACTTCAACAGGCTTTCTCTTGGAAGCCTCTGAAACAGCTTCAAATCTTAAGTTGCTCATACCTTAATATTTTAAAATGTT
>ERZ808259.481-NODE-481-length-16625-cov-3.379964_pt1 | contig 16625 bp, 9 predicted proteins | sample MGYA00521279_ERZ808259 | MGnify/ENA primary metagenome ERZ808259 (study PRJEB31516, sample SAMN03275586) | gut metagenome | biome: mammalia-associated habitat; material: feces | host: Papio cynocephalus | place: Kenya | collected 2012-07-27 ... | reverse complement strand
AGGATCTTCTCTCGGTGCGATTGGCAAAACTGCCTAAGGGGGCATTCTTCGCATTTAGGCGAAGCGTTTGGCAAGCACACCAATTCCCCCAAATCCATCAGGGCCTGGTTGAAGGAAGAGGAGTCCTTTCCGAGCAAGGAAAGGAAAGATTTGTTGCATCTCTCTTTTATTTCCTTCGATTTGGCATCATAGGGGGAGCAATGTAAACGGGCATAGATACGAATCAAATTTCCATCTACCGCAATATAAGGCTGTTTGTAAACAATAGAAAGGATTGCTTTCGCGGTATAATCGCCAATCCCAGGGACGTTTATTAATTCTTGATAGGTATTGCAAGAAAGGTTGTTCTCGAGAATATATCTTGCCCCTTTTTGAAGATTTCTTGCACGGGAATAATAACCCAACCCCTGCCAAAGCTTCATAACCGTGTCTTCTTTAGAAGAAGCGAGATCTTTCAAAGTTGGCAAGACTTTTAAGAATCTCTCATAGTATCTCTTCACTGCTTCAACGCGGGTTTGTTGCAGCATGATTTCGCTTAAATAAACATGATAAAAAGAAGAATCCTCACGCCAGGGAAGTTTTCTTCCCTTTTCTTGATACCAATTTAAAAGAAGCTCAGAAAAAGAAGCGACTTTCTCATAAGCAAGACGGGTGCTTCCGTCTTCAACAACGATTTTCCCGCAATACGCAAAGCCCTCTTCTTCAATTCGTTTTCTCATTGGGTGGTTGTCTTCATGCGTGTCGATTCTGATATGTCTGTTTTGAAGGTAGGCATAATGAAAACATGCCGTAGCATACCCCCCGCCATGTTTATTTACAGCAATTCTATGGATAGTGAAATAAGGGGAATCGTCCATCCATTTTCCTTCTATTGTTTCGTAAGTTGGATCAGAGGTCTCTAACAAAGTGAAAACCGCTTGAATCTCACCTTCATCTATCAAGATATGGGAGATTCCTTTTTTAACGTCATCTCCGACATGATTCTTTAATGTCTCAAGGTTCTTCCATTGGTCTGGGTTCCCTTCTTCTTTCATAAAAGAAACGGCGTTTTCGTAAATTTTAAAAACGGCAGGAAGATCGGAAATCGTTGTTTTTCGAAAATGCATATTGTCTTACTTATCCAGTTCAGTGTATTTTTTCGCCGTGCCTTTTGCTTTAGAAACTGGGTATTTTTTCTCATTTTTCTCCATTTTGGAGTTAACGATTTCATCTTCATCGAGTCCTAATTTATCCAAAAGATCGCGAGAATAGATAATCACATCCGCTAGTTCTTCTTTAACGTGCTCTAAATCATACTCATCAGAGGACCATTGGAAACATTCCAAGAGCTCTGCTGCTTCGATGGATATGCTCTTAGCTAAATTCTCTGGCGAGTGAAACTCAGACCAGTCTCTATCCTGAATGAATTTATGGATTCTATCGATTGTTTCTTTTTTCATATATTGAATTCGTTTTCTCTTTCTTTTTCTTCCTTCATTAATGATAAAAGATTTTGCTGAATTAATTTATATTTATTCTTTTTAGAGGTTATAGAGAGATGGAAGAATTTAATCATCCATTTAAGTAATGAATGGGGTGCCTAATTTAAGGCTACCGGTGCCATAAGAAAAGCAGGAGGTTCAATTGCCTCCTGCTTTCTTTGAGCTGTTGCCAAGGGTTTTAGAAGGCTATTTGCCCGCCTTCTATTTAATGGAAAACGCCATCTCGATTAATTTCAACGCCATCCAATCTTTGAATGAGTAGACCGCTGCCTAACGTGTATTTAGGGGTGGCGTTAGGAGAGAAATGGAAGAAAGCAATGTCATTATCGTAAATGACTCTTAGCTTTCCCGGAATCTCATAAACGGTTTGCTTGCTCGCATCAACATAACGGATCGGATCGGTATAGCCGTTAGCTATATAATCATCATCGCGATAGCCAACATCAATAAGGCCCGATTCGACTTTCGTAAATCCTTTAGCGAGGAAGCCTTCATCCAAAACGCTTGTAGGAGTCGTGCTTCCAGAGCAATAAAGTCCAATTCCAATCAATGGATCATCATAATCTATCTTTCCTTCCGCGTTTAGATCAGGAACGCCAGTGCCAGAAGCGTAACGTGGCTCCGCATACCATTGCCCGACGAAGCGCTTGTCATAATAATAAGGAATCAAAGACGCGTATTCTTCTCCGATATAATTCACCAAATCCTGCCACTCATCCGGAGAATCATCTTCATAGCAAGTTAATTCCATTGGCCCAATCTCGTTGACATTGATATCAGAAGGAAGCGAAACATCGCCGTATTCAAAAGTAAGGTACTCATATGGATAAAGGCTATAATTGACCTGATAGGTGATGCTGGTTAGCAGGCCTTGGGAATTCGTTTCCATAACAACATTCGTCGTAACGACGTTGTCTGAAATCCAAAGGGTGTTTTTCGTTTCGGTGACAAGCTCTCTGAAGGAAAGAGTTCCATCAGTATTCTTTTTGACTGTAAAAGGATCAATGAGAGCGGGGAAATGGTTGGTGATTTTATCGTTTTCCACAACATCGTCGCTTTGCACCAATTTATTGCTGTTTTTAATCCAACGGAATGGGACGATTGTTCCATCTTCTTTGGTAGTATAGCCGTTGATGCTCTTCTCCCAATCGCTATTGCCCTTATACTCTTCCTGCACCAAATATGTCGTTCCATCAAAAATGTATGTGGTTTTTCTTGTTGGATTCTCTTTGTCGTTCACTTTCGTGATGCGGAAAGAATCTTCTCCCTTGAAAATGCTCATCGCTCTTGTTATTTCTCTTGATGGAGTGTCTTTATAAGAAGTAGGAAGAGTTATCCCATCATATTTGTGGAAGGTTGTTATCGCTGTATAGGTGGGATTTTCAATATCGCCCATTGATTTCATCTGAATGGAGGATACTTTGTTGTCCGTTAAATTCAAGACGATATCTTCAAAAGAGCAATTCTGATCGTTTATGGAAACGTGGGCAAAACTTTGATAAACCACGTTTGGATCAAGCGCGAAATATTTATAAGTTCCGTCTGACATCCGGCGGAAATCTTTATAATCAAGCTGGCAAGGCAGTTTGTATTGCGAGTAGAAATATCTCGTTTCTGTTTGGATTTCTTTGTTTTGGCCATCTAACCCGTAAGAGATCATTCGCTCATCGGAATCGCGTTTTTTAAGATATCCGATATATTCTTGTTTTGTTCCATCAGGGTCATCAATGGTATTCAAATAGATTGTGCTGTCGTTGCATTTGAAATGAACGGTAGCAGCATGCTTTTTGCCAACGAGCAAAGAGGCAAGATAAATCTCCGTGGTAGAGGAATTATTCACGGCAAAAACATCTCCTGCTTGTTCTTCTGTTAAAGAAGGCATGCTATTTTCCCAAGAAAAGGAAGCACGGTAAGACTCCAACTCCTCATCTTTTGTGTTGTTGATATGATTGAATGAGCCTAGTACCAAAGAAGTGTTCGACGCATCAAAAAGCTCATAATTCAAGGTCTTGTTTCCATTATCAAACCAGAAAGAAACCTGCCCGATGTCCGAGGTGCTATATAAGTTCATGAAAGCGGAAAGAACACCGGAATCATCCGTATAATAAGCACCATTTTTGCTTTGGAAAGAGCTCGTGCTTAAAGAGTCAGAGATTTCAGCTAAAAAATTGAAATAATCTATCGTGAGCTCATATCGGTTGCCATATTGATCCATGTAATAACCCATGGAATCCACATACGGTTTTCCTTTTTTATCGAAAGAAAGCTTGTAAGCAACGTTCTTTGATTCATCCTTGTGATAAGGAAGATTTATATAACCTACCTTATCTTTCACGCGTTTGTAATAATTCTTGGTAAAAAGGATTTCCTTTTTGTTTGTTTCCAAAGAAAAATTAATGTTCCTCTTCATCAGCAACAATGTATCGATGACCCCATCAACAGAATCTTCTGCGACATAGTCATTTTGATTTGGGTCAACAGATGAAGTTTCTTCAGAGCTCATTTGAGAGGAATTTTCGGAAGAAGAATCCGAAGAGTTCCTACAAGCCGAAAGACTTGCGATTAAGCAAGGGATCAGTAAGGACAAAATACGTGTTTTTTTCATGTGATCTACCTCAGCGGGAAAGGTCTAATAGCCTTTCACTACGCTTCATACTAGTATAAGGAAAAGAAAAAGAAACTATTTATTTATTTTTGAATGTAAAAATTGCGTTACGTTTTAGATGTATTTATTTTAGTTTTTTTACATTTGTTTTTCATTAAAAACGCCATTTAAAAATTAATGGGTTAATTGTGATTTTTTTGATTGAAAAGCGGTGAGAAGTATGCAAGATAAGAATGATTTTCTTAGGAGGAAAATTTATGAAAAACGCAAACAAATTACTATGTTTAGTCTTGAGCGCATTCGCTTTGGCTGGATGCGCCGCAACCCAAAGCTCATCTTCTGACTCTGCGGAACCAGTCGTTGGTCCGCAAGGCCCGAAAGGAGATACCGGAGAACAGGGGCCAAAAGGAGACGCAGGGAAGGATGGAAACACTCTCTTAACTGGCACCGATGCCCCATCGAATGAGGATGGAAAGGACGGAGACAGTTACATCGATACCACAACCTTCGACTTTTACGTCAAAGACAATGGAGTCTGGTCGAAAAAAGGAAACATCAAAGGAGAAGACGGGCAAGATGGCTTTGATGGCAAGGACGGAAATACCGGCAAAGACGGCAAAGACGGCTCTTCCTTCCTTTCTGGAACAGTAGATCCGACCGCTGACCTCGGAAGCGATGGCGACATGTATTTAAACACCGAAACCAACGACGTTTTCAAGAAAGCCGATGGCGAATGGACCAAATTAGGAAACATCAAAGGCGACAAGGGAGACAAAGGAGAAGATGCGATACCAACATACGCAAATACCTTCTTACCTTCCCTTGGGGGATATCTCTATTCCGATAAGGGCTCTTATGAGGCCGGAGAAAAGATTCAGCTAAAAGCAAAAGTCGAAGCAGGATACGCTTTAGAGAGCGTTGAAGTCGGATACAATGGCAACACCTATATTTATGATAAAGCAACAGGGCTTGATGGCTTGCTAACCGACGGTCTTTCAGCAAAAGAAGGAGGCTTCGTTTTTAAACCGATCTTCACCCAAGAGAAAGCGAATGCATATACCATTGCGGATGCAGCTGCTTTAGCAACCGTCGGAGAAGAAGGGGATGGCACGTATAGCCTAACGGCCGCAACATATGGCACCCAAACAAATGGCGTGACCTTAACCTCCAAAGGCAATTTCGTAAAATTAGTTGGCAAGGTTGGAGAAGACAACACACCTGCAACCACTTTATATCTCAGCGGAAAATCATCCTTTAATGCCAATTATTTCTCCCTTGAGAACGTGAATGTCGTTCTTGCCGATGATTATGCTGATTCCACCTCTATTTTGGAATTCAACAATACCTTTGCCGAATTCAAAAACTCCACAATCACCATTGGAAAAACAGTCAATGCGGCTTTGAATTTCAAAACAGGGAACTTCGCCATCGACGGCGTTAAGATTGAATCCGGAAAAGACACATCAGACGCGACCTTCTTAACCACCGCTGTCCTTTTTGGCGAAACCGCAGATACTGCCTTAGCTCGCATAAGCGTAACGAACTTAACCGTGAACAACGTGAAATTCACTACTTATGGCGACTATAAAGGATCCGTATTCAAATCTTTCTATGACGCGCCATATTTTAGCTTCACGATTAAAAACTCTACCTTTGGTACAAGTGAAACCAAAATCGGTGAAGTCTGGAGCCATTTCCGTAAGCAAGATCACATCTCTAATAACGATAGACGTGGGGAGTTCACCGAAGAAAACTACAAAAAGATGATGAAAACAGCTCTCTTAGAAATTGAAGGCACTACTTTCTATAGTGCTTTGGAGAATCATGAAGACGATACATATAACCCAGCATTGATTTCCTTCCGCCCAATGGAAAACGATAGCGATGACGATTATGTGAGGAGGGACGTTTTTGCGGATATTCTTATCTCCGTTAAAACTTCCACATTCAATGGAACGGCTATCACTTCTAACAATGTCCATTATGGCAAAGTCGGCGATGTACCTCTTACGACCATTTATTGGTATTCTGACGAATGGTATGGCGCGGATAAGCCCTATTACTACAATTTCGTCTATCCTTATGGGCAAGTGGATGGAACAGACGCTGATTTAACAAACGCCAGCTCCAATAGTTCATACTATCCATTTTAATTTAAATAAAACGAAACCCCGTCTATATTATTAGGCGGGGTTTTCCCTCAAAAAAGGAGTCGTAATCATATGCAAATCCAAAAACGTGTTCTCTTATTGCTTTCTTCATTATTTGTTTTAGCTAGTTGTCGAAACACAAACCAAACCTCTTCTGGTGATTTGCAAACATCCAGCGCGCAAAATAAGAAAATGACAGTGAAAGCAACGGTGGGTGCTTTTTACCAATATGATTTGATCGATTACTCTTCCTTTGAGGTGAAAGACCTCTCAAACAATACGGCTGTCGTTGGTTTCAAGGTGTTCTATGAAGGCGAGGAATTGGCCGATAAAAAAGACCGCATCCTTTCTTTTGGGAAGGTGAAATTGTCCTTTGAGGCAGAAGGATACGGGACCATCATTTTAGAAATTAACGTGAAGAAATCCCCACGTTTCAACGAAGAGTTAGTTATCGAGCAAGCGCCAACAAAAACGTCTTATAAAAAAGGGGAAGCATTCAGCAAGGAAGGCCTCAAAGTATACGATGAGCTCACTTATACCCGAGCGGATGGCCAACCCGTTTCCCAAAAAGAAGAATGCCTTGATTACAGTATCCAGATTGACGGAATGGACGCGGCCAATTACGTCTTCCAAGAAGAAAACCACACCATCCGATACGCTTTGATATCCGCAAAAGGATTGGACGGAAGCATTTTAACGACGTCCGTTCCTTTAACCATTTTGTCTTCCGTTAAAAATTCAACCAATCCAAAATATGACGATAAAGAGGAACAATATAAATGGGAGACATCGGAAAAGAAGATGAAGGTTCGTTTTTCTTCTTCTAAGAAAGACGTCCAAAAAGCCTATTATTCGCCAGATGAGGTAAATCTGGATTTCAACCTCAACTCTTTTATGAACAAGGAATGCACCACTTTTAGGCAAACCCCATCCTTGGGAGAGGTTCCTTTGCTTGTCATACCTGTTGTGTTAAATGGGTTTGAGGAACAAGCAACCGAGGAAAATCACAAGAAAATCGAATCCGCTTTCTTTGGAAAATCAAAAGAAGGAGAGATACCGTGCTCCTCTCTTGCTTCGTATTATTATTATTCCTCTTTCCAGCAATTAAAGTTTACCGGTGCCGTAACCCCTTATTTCAATCCTGTCAAGGAAGGATTCCTTGGCTATTCCAACCCTTATAATTTTTCCTTGGATACGCCTTCCTCATTAGCAAACGACGCATTGAAGTGGGCAAAAGAAAAGCTGTCGATCAATTTAGATGATTACGATAGCGATAATGATGGATATGTAGATGGGGTGTGGCTTATATATATGGAAGATCCCTCCAATTCATTTACTGGCAACGTCAGTGCTTTTTGGCCTTTCACAAGTGCCGCTAGCGTTGCAAGAGGAACCAAAGAAAACCCTGCCTTAAACACCTATTCTTGGGCTGGGGCCGCTCATTTATACGGGAAATATGGCATTTCGAGTTATCTTGATACCTTAGGATACGATCCTCATGTCCTTGAACATGAAACAGGTCATTTGCTGGGATTGAACGATTATTATTCCTATGATTCAAATACCGCTCAAGACACCTATTATTCTCCATTAGGCAAGATGGATATGATGGACAAGGATTTTGGGGACCATAACCCTTATTCCAAAATGCTTTTAGGCTGGATAAAGCCATATGTTGTCTTGGGGGATTGCGAGATAGAAATTCCTTCAAGCCAAATTCAAAATAGCGTTTTCCTTCTTCCCTATGACGATAAAACCTATTCAACAGATGAGTTCGGAAGGATCATCCTGAATCCTTTCGATGAATATCTTTTGTTGGATTATTACTCTTACTCGAACCTCTACAAAGATACATTCGAACAGAATACTTTTTCCTATCAGTTCCCTACCGAAGAAGGAGGAAGGCTCTATCACATCGATGCAAGAGCGCTTGAATATAGCAATAATTCCTTCTTTTTGCCAGAAGACCCCGATGAAGTGATGACCTCTTCCGAAAGTTTCTTTAGAGGGATTACAAACACCCAATCAGGGGAGAGAGCCGAAAGCAATTACAACGTTCCTGGTCTAAATGATTATTTCGATGAGGTGCGCTGGATTTCAAAAGACGGAAAGAAGGTAGATGGCAATGCCGCCCCAAGCAATTCTTCCCTTTTCAAAGTAGGAGATTCTTTCTCTTTTGATAATTACAAAAACCAATTTGTGAACGACAAACTGGATAATGGAAAGAATTTCTCCACCACATTCAAAATCCTATCCATCGTTTAAACTAAAAATAAATGAGTTTCCAAAAAGATTTTTAGATGTTGAATCTAGAAATCTTTTTTCTTTTGCTCTCCTATCTAAAATTTGCTTTCTATAGACAAACTAGAGTCAAAAACACAAACTAATTGTAAGTCCCCAAAAATAGGGAAAACGATCTCCCAATAGGTTGGAAAAGTTTAATAAAAGGCATTTTTTAAGGTTGGAAAAGTTTAGTTTTTTATCGTTTTTAAGGTTGGAAAAGTTTAATATAATAGTGTTAGGAGAATTTATATGTTAAGAAGAAGATTTGAGGAAAAACTAGAAATGTGGCTCGCTACAAACAAAGCTTTGTTAGTAGACGGAGCTCGTCAAGTTGGAAAAACTTATCTCATCGACGTTTTTTGCAAAAAACATTTTGAAAATTACATTTATATAAACCTAGCTTTAAATCCTCAAGCAATTCCCGCTTTTTCCCAAGCAAAAGATGTTAAAGACTTCCTTCTTGCTGTTTCCGCTTTTTCCGCCTCTCCGCTCATCCCTTCAAAAACAGTCATTTTCATCGATGAGATTCAGTTAGCAAAAGACATCGACTTCCAGACAATGGCAAAAGGCTTTGTAATGGATGGCCGTTATCGTTTTATTTTTTCTGGCTCATTATTAGGCGTAACTACGTTTAATACCGCTTTAGAACCAACGGGATACCTTTATGAAGAAAGAATGTATCCATTAGATTTTGAAGAGTTTCTTTGGGCTAATAACGTGCAAAACCCCGTCATTCAAAAAATAAAGGATTGCTACAGGAATAAGCAAGAAGTTCCAGCGTTTATTCACGAAAAGATGATAAATTTATTCTATCAATACTTAATGGTTGGAGGCATGCCTGACGCTGTGGAAACGTTTGTTAAAACGAATGATTTAGCCGCAACTCATCTTATTCACAAAGCAATTGAAACATATTATAAAAAAGACATTACAAAATACGCCTCTGAAGAGCATCGTCCTTATATCATTAATGCGTATGATCTAATCCCAAGCGAATTAAGTAGCAAGACAAAGCGTTTTGTTCTTTCTAAAGTGGATAAAAATTATTCCGTATTACGTTGTGAAAACGATTTTCTTTGGCTTAAAGACGCAGGAATAGCAATTCCAGTTTATAACGTTGATGAGCCAAAAATCCCTTTATTGTTGAGCAAGAACAACAAATTATTAAAGCTTTTTGCAAACGATGTTGGCTTACTTTGTTACCGTTTATTATCAACGGGCATACAAGAAAAAATATTAGCGCACGAAAAAGACATCAATTTTGGTGGAATCTTCGAGAACGTAACTGCTCAAGAACTACTTTGTCACGGATTTGATTACAATGCCCTTTTCTATTTCTCTAGCAAAAAACAAGGCGAGGTTGATTTTTTAATTACATACCAAAACGAGGTATTGCCTATTGAGATAAAATCTGGCAAAGACTATAAAAGGCATTCCGCATTAAACAACTTGATTTCGAAGAAGGAATATGACATTCACCAAGCTCTTATTTTTGGCAATTGCAACGTAGAAATTCGTGATGAAAAAACATATCTTCCTATTTATATGATTGACTTTTTAAGACAAGAAACCATCTAAACTAATATATGGGTCGCCTCTTTTAACAAAGCAAAAAGAAAACGGCCTCTTTTCCTTTTTCGGAATGGGGACAGATAGGCTTTACCGAACGGGCAATTAAACTGCGACACATCGGTTGTCCATTTCTTGTTCGACCCATCGCTTTTGAAGTTCCTGTTGACGACATTCTCTGCGATACGCCCGACTTCGCCTTGATGCGAATGGTATTTCTGCTTCCTTCTCCTTCCGGATAAAGACATCTCGTTCATTCGTTTTTGGATTTTTTTGTGGTTTACGGTCATTCCTTCGTTTCTTAAGGAAGCGTATATCCTTCGGACCCCGTATATCCCTTTGTTTTTATGGAAGATGCCTTCGATGCGCTTCTTCAGCTCTTCGTCTTTGCCGGCCATGTTAAATCGCTGCAGCTCAAAATAGTAGGTCGATTTGGGCAGGCCAGATATCAGCCAGAAGAATCGTTAGGCCGCATTTATTTTCTTTTTGGGCGGTCTCGATGATCTTTCTTTTTTCGCCTTGCCTAGCTTGGCCGTTTTTGATGTGGGCATTTTTGGCGACGTCCACTACCGAGTTTCCGGCCAAAACCTTCACGACCAATTCAAATCTTTGTTTGGCAGTCCAATCCCGATTCGCTGAGCTGTGCTTCAATCCGCAGAGGCCAAGATTGTCTAACGCTTTCACCCAGGCTCTCACATGGTTTGAAAAGGGTTTTGCTTCTTGCGGCAGGAGCAAAATCTCACCTTACTTCATTATACTTGAGAACGCAATCAAGTCTGAATTTCCAATCCTATTTCATGAAAAATACCCCTTTCCTGGTTTTGCCCAGGATTAGGGGTGCATTTCAAAATGCTTCTTCTTTTTGTGGGAATGAATGAACCCTGTATCAACATAACACTTGATTCAAACAAATATTTTTTACCCAAATATTTTTGGGTCAAATTTTTTTGTGTTAAAATACTGAGGGGGAGAAACTATGTTCGTTGGTAGAAAAGAAGAAATATCTAAATTAAAAGAATTCTTAAATGGCGACACCTTTAAGGCAGGAATGATATATGGCAGGAGGCGCGTAGGGAAAACTGAAATCATTAAACAAGTTTTGAAAGAGGAGAAAGATTCTCTTATTTTGCATTGCGAATGTAAGAAAGTCCTTGATTCTATCAATCTGTCTCTTTTAGAAAGAGAAACCAAAACCGCCCTTCACTTGCCTGAATATGTCCATTTCTCGAATTTTGATGAATTATTTGAATCCATATTCAATGAAGCAAAAAAACGGAAGATTATTTTCGTCATGGATGAATTTTCTTATTTACCATTAGGAGGAGAAAATGGTGTTGATGCAAGTCTGGCACGAATAATTGATTTAGAAAAATCTGACCAACTGCATCTAAAGCTTCTTATATCCGGTTCTTATTGCGATCTCATGCAAGGGCTTATTGACAACAAATCGCCTCTTCACGGTCATTTCGATCTCATAGAAGAAATTCATGAATTTGATTATTATGATGCTGCGAAGTTTTTCCCAAACTATTCCTCAGAAGAAAAATTTAAGGCTTATGCTGTTTTTGGTGGGCTTCCATATGCTTTATCTTTATTAAACCCTGAAAAAAGTGTCGAGGAGAACATCAAAAAATTATTTGGCGTAGACACTTCAGAAATGATTTTGCTTTGTCAAGAAATGACGGAAAATGAAAGTTCTAAGGTCTCCTTTCTCAACAGCGTTCTTAACCTAATTGCCACAGGCAAACACAAATTTAGTGATATTGTTGCTTCCCTAGGCAAATCTTCAAGGCCAGAATATGCTTTAGCAAAAGGAATCGGTTTACATTTCATCAAGAAAATTTCGCCTATCAACGACGAAGAGAATAAAAAACTCACTTTTTATGATTTTGACGATAATCTAATTTATTTTTATTATCGATACGTTTTTGCGAATGGATCTGCACGTTCTTTTCTAGGCAAAGAACTCTTTTATAAAGAGGTCATAGAAGAGGATCTAAACAAATATTATTTGCCAAAAATGTTTGAGAAAGTGAGTAAAGAATTTTTAATTCGAAAAAATCGGGCCGGCTTTATCAAACCACCTTTCTTTAAAATAGGGACGTACAGCTTTAATGACGCTAAAGAAAAGAAAAACTATCAATTCGACGTTGTTACACAAGATAAGAACGGCTTCATTTCCTATGAATGCAAGTATGCAAAAAATCCTATAGATATTGAAGTTCTAAATGAGGAAATAAGGCAAACATCTACATCCCCTCTTCCATTTTATAATTTGGGTTTTATATCCAAAAACGGCTTTTCCGCTAAAGAAAAGTACACAGGTAGAGTTACCTATACTCTAGAAGACTTCTACGCTTCGAATTTAGAAACTATATAACGTTATAACGAATCAACATTCCTTAAATGCTTTTCCCCATGCACAAACAAGTTTCTCTAAAGAATACGACGCATTCGCACTAGATGAACTCGGTAAAGAGATGACCGGAAGATTATCTTTCTTATTCTCCATGTAATACTTGTATGCGGATTTGCCATTACACAGAATGACATGTATTTGAGAATTCTTTAAGATGTTAGAAAGATCGGTGGGTTTAGCATTTTGAATGCTAGAATCCGCCGCACCTTGGATTTCTAGGCTTTCAATCGCATCATAAAGAGCAATTCTATGTTTCTTTAGAAACGTCTTCTTTTCCTCGATCGTTTGGGGAATGTTTTCTTTGAAAATCCCAGCCAGGATTTTCCAGAAACGGTTTTGCTTATGACCATAATAAAACCCTTCTTGCCTGCTAACGGGGCTAGGAAAACTCCCAAGAATCAGAATCTCGCTGCTTTGATCATAAAAAGGGCCGAAAGGGTGAGAATGAAAGAAAGAGGCCTTCGTTTCGATTTGTTTTTTCATGCTCAAGTTAAAGAAAACAGGAAATCCATTAGACCCATATGTATTTTAACGATTTTGAATGGCGTCGATTGGCTTTTTATTTGCCAACCTCGCAACCGGAAGGAACGAAGAAATAAAGGCGGCAAGGAAAGCAACCCCGAACATAGCCAAAACCACCACTATATTCGGATTCATAACAGAGAATGAAATAGAGAAGTTTTTTGCAAGCTCTACGTTCATCAAGAAAGAGAAAGCAAAGGTGCAGATAACCGACAAAACGAAATTAAAGAGGGCGATAATGCAGGCTTCCGAATAAAAAATCTTAAAGACGTCCGCGCGTTTGGCACCGACTGCACGAAGAATGCCGATTTCCCTTTTCTTATTGTTAATCGAAACAGAGATGAAGTTATAGAAAAGAAGCATGCTAAACGCCGCCAAACCAATACCGATATAAAGGAAGATGGAAGTGAACATCGTCAGCATGTCCCCAATGAATTTTACATAGGAAAGGGAATTCTCAAAGAAAGAGAGGGACCAATCCCCGTCCTTCATGGTGCTATAGTCGTTATTCTTGGCTTTTTCCAAAAAGAAATCCATGAAAGATCCAACCGTTTTTGAATCATTCCCGAAAGCAACGTAAGAATAGGATGAGGAAGAGGACCCTCCATTCGAAGGAGCGCTTTCCTTTATGGATGGCGCGTCATCTTTGGAGACGCTCATCATAATCGCTCCTTCCTCACAATCCAAATCTATACCCACCACCTTTAAAGGCAATGAATAGCTGTCTTCATAGCTTAAAATGGTCTCAAAAGGCTTTTGGTTTACTTTTTCTATAAGTGTTTTTATCCCTTGCGTAAGGTAAGCTTCAAGTTCTTCCCCTTCATCTATTTCGTTTTCATATCTGTTGAGAAAAATCTTAACGGCCTCTTTCTTTGATCTCTCATCGGTGATTTCCCCCATACCCGCCACGGCATTCTGAAATGGGGCCGCGTCTTTGTATTTCTCGTAGATTTCGACATAATGGTCGTCAAGATAATCTGAAAAAAGCTGGTTCCAAAAATCTTGGTAATTATCCATGAAATCCTTTAAATCGAAAGGATAGGCCTTATCAATTGAATCCTGATACGTTTTTATAGCGGAAAGATAATAGGAATAATATTCTCCGGTTTTGTCTACAATGTCTTCACCGAACTTCCCAGTGACAAAAACGTCCACATAACGACTGAAAATCTGATATTTTTGAGAATCCGTGGCACCCGTGTAATCAAAATTAGGGTTTCCTTTATCATCATAGGTCGGTTCGATGACCCGCAAAGAATAGGAATCGTTCCCTTCGTTGATTCTTTTCACTAAGTCGATATGCTTATCAAAGAAGTCGCTGTATTTATCACATTTGGTTTTATAGGCTGCAGCCTCTTTCGTCGCCTCTTCGCTTAAAGAGAAACGGCTGATTCCAGAAACCCGATAAAGATTATCGTCTTCTTTTTCCTCTGTTTGGTAAGCGCCAGGGAATACGAAATCATAGGTATTTTCTTGTGAGCCGTCGTCTAAATAAGTAGAAAGGGCGCCCAAAGAAAGCAAGGCCTCTCCTTTTGAAAGAGCTGCAGGATGGGATTGATCAAAGTAAACAAAATTCTTATGGTTGCGATAATAGCCGATATCGTTTATAAAGGCCTTCCCGCCTTTTGTGGTGAATTGAAAGTTCTTTCCTGATACGACAACGGACGCATCCGTTCCTTTTCTTTCTCCAACAAAAAGAGAAGAATGCAGGCTTGGCCCATAACGTAAGGAATTCAAATCCGAGTTGATTTCAATGTTTTCACCGTTGGATGCAGTGTCTCGATATTTTAAAAATTCCTCTGGAAGTTTCGTGTCAACAATTCCTGAAATCGTCAAGGAAGGGACGTCTATGCCGGAATCGTATCTATTAGAGACGGTATCCAATTTCGATCCGATGATTTTCTCTTGCGTTACTTTCCCCGCTTCGATACTGTCAAGATCGTTCTGATTGCCAAAGCCAAAATCTTCATAGGTATAGTATTCATATAAAGTAATAAGGCATTCCGTGTCGTCTTTTGGCATTTTTCCGCTCACGAGAGTGAAATCAAAATCGTTTAAGAAAGAATCCTTTAGAGGAACGTTTGCGCTAAAACCAGTCAAATGGAAAAAATCGTTTTGGTTGCTAGGCGTATTAAAACGCGAATTGACTTCGTTCGTATACGAAAGATATATCTTGCTCCCCGTCTTATCTTCGATTTCTTTTACGCGCTCTGGCGAATATCCCTTAGCACTGCCGCGTTCGGATAAAATAAGAGTTGCATAATGCATATCCTCTTTTTTAACGACGGACATCAAAGCGTCTTTCGTATTGAAAAGAGAAGCGGTAATGCTCATCCCGAACAGGGAAAAAGAAAAGGTCGAAAGCAAGATTGTCATTGCTAAACGGAACGGTTTCACTTTCATAGAGCGTGCGCCCATTTTTATGGCGCGTTCTAAAGAAAATTTGCTTTTAATTGCTTCAAAGGATCCATGCCTATCAACGATTTTATCCGCATCCGTATTCACGAATTCCTCACGATTCCCATTTTTATCGATCTTCGCTTCTTGACGAATGCTTTCGTTGATGTGAGGGTCGGAAACAATAAATACATCACCTTTCCCTTTAGCGATTGTTTCGTTAATTAAGGGAAGATCATCTGCTGTTAAAGGGCGATTCCCATCAAGGAGAAGAAGGTTATCTCCAAGCACGGAGAGACCGTCTTTTGTAACCTTAGAAGGGCATGATGTTTTGCTGACATCGGATATCACCTTCCCATCCTTTAATTCGATAATGCGGTCGCCATAACGCTCTGCAAAATCGCGATCATGAGAAACGACAACGACCAATTTATCCTGAGAAAGTTTTTTCAAGGTATCGAAAACCTGTTTTCCCGTGTTGCTGTCCAAAGCGCCAGTCGGTTCATCGGCAAAGATGATTTTAGGTTCCTTTACTAAGGCTCTGGCAATGGCGACTCTTTGTTTTTGGCCACCGGACAATTCGTTTGGCTTTCTTTTGCCATAGCCGGCCAAATCCACTTTCTCAAGAATCTTTTTCACTTCTTCATCTGTTGCTTTTTTATGCTGTAATTGAAGAGCCAAGGCAATATTCTCTTTTACATTGAAGTCGGATAATATGTTGTATTCCTGAAAAATAAAGCCGAGGTACGTGTTACGGTAAGAATCCATCTCTCCTTTAGAGAAGTCCTTGCTCGATTTCCCGTCGATGATGATTTCGCCTTCATCGGCAACATCCAAGCCACCCATTACATTTAATAAGGTGGATTTGCCTGAGCCAGATTTGCCCAAAATGAAAACAAGGCCTTTTTCAGGAAACCTCAAAGAAATATCATTTAACGCATACACGGGTTCAGCATTTTTAACACGATAGATACGTTTTAGATGTTTTACCTCTAGCATAAATTTACCTCAGTTTGTGCATGAATACGTTACTGTTTTCTATTCATGACTTGTACATTATAAGCATTCCTTCCCAACAAAGAATGAAAAGAAAACGGCAGATATCTGAAAAAACAATTGAAATTTTCATTATTGCCTTTTAAATAAAAACTCTCATTTGCACGTGAGGGATAGATAATCTAGGATTTATCGGATTTTTT
>ERZ808259.480-NODE-480-length-16628-cov-3.078139_pt1 | contig 16628 bp, 14 predicted proteins | sample MGYA00521279_ERZ808259 | MGnify/ENA primary metagenome ERZ808259 (study PRJEB31516, sample SAMN03275586) | gut metagenome | biome: mammalia-associated habitat; material: feces | host: Papio cynocephalus | place: Kenya | collected 2012-07-27 ... | reverse complement strand
TTGTCGCAATTATATAAAAAAACAGATAAACTAAACTTACTTATAAGGAAAAACATATGACTATTGAAAACGCGGTTTCTAAAATCAATGACATCAGCTCAAAATCAGAGGCGATTTTCTTGCAGCTCGGAAATCTTTTTCCGTCGCTTTTGAACCAGAAAGGCTCAACTTCTATCCAGTCGCTTGAAAATATGCTCAAGAATCTTGAAAGCGCAAACATAGAGTCATCAAAAGGCGAAAGCGAGCTTTTCACGGACTACGGCGCAAAATACAACCCTCTTTTTGAAAAGCTCAACGAGAAAATCGCGGACTTGGGTCAGCTCGACAAGATGATTGCAGAAATCAAGGAAGACTCCGAGCAGATGGAGCTTATCGCGCTTAACTAAAGTCGGGCGAAAAAGGAAAGGCTTTCAGCCGGATTACAGAAAATCTCCAGCGTCTTTCAAATGATATGTTCCTTTTCTCCGACAAGCTGAGCGAGGAGGAGGCGCAGCTTCTGAATTTCATAAACACGCTGAAAAACATTTTCTCAGGGATTTTGAACTCGCAGAAAAGTCTTTCTTCAAAAGGCTCGGAAAGTTCATCTGAAATCAGGGATTTAATCTCGAACGTAAGAGAGCCGCTCGGCAAAATCAGCGCAGACATCGAAAGCGTCTATCCGCCGATTCAAAAGGCGATGGAAGGCTTGCAGCTTCAAGATATGATCCGGCAGTCGCTCGACCACGTTAAAAGCTGCATGAAAGAAATCGAAAAGCACATGACGGTGCAGCCCGGAACAGACGAGGAGCTTGACTACATTACATTCAACATCACGCTTCTTTCTCTTGCGGCAGAAGTCCTTGAGGACATAAATTCATACGTAGCAAAGAGCAGCGGAATTTTTGTCTCGAACTGGAAAAAAGTAATCGATATTCTCGACGCTGTTGAAAACGAAAAAGACAGCTTCGAGGAAAGATTCATAAGCGGAAATTCAGCAAGCGCGGAAAACATCGAAAAGCGGCTTTCGTCTATAATCAGCGAATTTGACGGAATCATAGACGAGTTCAACAATTACCATCTCGTCCAGAAAGACCTGCTGCACACAACGCAGAACATAACAGGGCGCGCCCGCACAATCTACGCGGTTTTCGAGACGCTCCGCCCCGTAATGAGCCGCCTGCACCACGTAAGAATCCTGCAGCAGATTGAAGTCGCAAAAAACGACGCGATAAAATCAGTGCAGGATTCTGTAACCGACATGGACAACCTGATAAACTCGGCGAACAAGTCTCTCGACACAATGGAAAGCCTTCTTGAAGGCTTCATAACAGAGACAGGCAGCCTGCTTTCAAGTTTCACAACATCAATCGGACGCGACAACGAGAACATGGTGGAGCTAAAAAACAGCAAGATGAAATTTTTCGACGAGATTTCAGCCGGAAGGAACCAGCTTGCGTCAATCATTTCAAACTTCACAGTTTTCCCGGACGGCTTCCAGTCAAAATGCACGTCCGCAGACCAGAACATTAAAGACTTGCAGAAAATCGGCTCCGAGATTTCAGAATTCATCTCAAAAATGAAAGAGTCGCAGGAAAATCTAATCCAGAAAAAAAAGAATCTCTTAAAGGAAAGAAATATTTCAAGCTGGGAAATCAAGAACACAAACTTCGTGAATTTAATCAAGAATTTCACGATTACAGCGCACAAGGAAGCGGCTGGAAAGCTCGCGGGAATGGAGATTGAAAAAGGAGCGGCTTCAGGAGAGGTAACGTTCTTCTAAAATGAACAGCTACTTCGACAACCATTTCAACAAGAAAATCATCACGATTTATCCCGGGGAATTCTACAGCACTTCGGAAAACGAGATGATTTCGACAGTCCTCGGCTCGTGCATAAGCATTGCCCTCTTTGATTCACAAAGAAAAATCGGAGGGCTGAACCATTTTATGCTCGCAAAGGACACTTCGATTGAAGATGACAGGGAAAGCAGCCTTCTCATGGGAAAATTCGGCGAGTACGCAATGGAGCTTCTAATCAAGGACATTGCAGAAAAAGGCGCGAAAATTGAAAATCTTCAGGCAAAAGTCTTCGGAGGAAGCAACGTGTTCAATCTGCCGTCAACAAGCGGCGCGCAGGTGGGCGAAGTGAACATAAAATTCGCGTTCGACTATCTAAGACAGAAAAATATCCCGGTCGTAACATCAAACACAGGCGGAACTTCCCCTAGAAAAATTTTCTTCGACCCGCTCTCATCGAAAGTCTACTTGAAATATATCCAGAACCGCAACGTTGACGCGCAGCTGGAGTCAAAGGAAGAGGCGTATCTCGAGAAAATCAGCCTGAAAGAAGTAAAAAATCTCTTCCCTGTCTTGCCGGACGGCTTCGGAAATTTATAAGGAAATCAAAACTGGCTTTCGCACTCGCCACGATTTACGTTTGTTGAAAAAGCCAACGTCCGCGCTAAGTGCGATTCAAAAACCTCCGCCTAAATATCTTTAAAAATCTAAAATCCCGCCATTCCGGCCTTGTCAACATCTTTCTCAATGAACTCAATGATTTTTTCAAGGTCAAGAACAAGAATGAACCGGTCTTCCTGCCGCGCGACTGACTTCACAAAATGCCGGTGCTCCTCAAGCATCGCCGAGGAAACAGAGTCCGCCGGAATCATATTCAGATGGCTCACAACGTCAACATTGTCGGCGATAATCGCAAATTCAAAAGGCTTCTCGCCCGCCTGCGGAATTTCAAGATAAATTATCGAGCAGCCGGTCAGGTCATCTGGCGGATAAAAGCCGAAAAGCTCGCGCAAATCGACAATCGAGACAACAGAGCCGCGTATATTCATCACGCCCTTAAGATATTTCAGCGAATTCGGAACTGGAGTGAGCGTTTCATAATCAAAAACTTCCCTCACGTTTGTTACAGGAACCGAAAACATTCCTTCTCCCAGAACGAACGAGAAATATGACATATCATTATCTTTCATTTGACGACTCCGTGTTTGTAACTTAAAATAGAAGCATAAGCAATTATAAATCAAAAAATTCCAAATTGATAGGAGATTCACACGAAAAAATGGCCGCCGGAAAAGATGAGGCAATTACGATAAAGTGGACTGGAACAGCCGGAATCGAGCAAGCGAAAAACCTTCAGAAAAATCTCCTTGAATCATTCAGCGGCGCGGAAGAAGTTCTTCTCGACATTTCAGAGCTGGAAGACATCGACATCACAGGAATCCAGCTTATTGTGTCAGCGCGCAAAGAAGCGGAAAAACAGAACAAGTCCTTTTTCATATCGGGAAAAATTCCTGAAATCATTCTTGACTTCACAGCCGGATGCGGCGTTTCACTAAGTGAGTATGCTCTTCCTGAAAACGGGGAGAAATAAAAATGCTAGAGCAGTTAAGTTCAGTCTTTTTTGACGAGGCGAATGAGCTTCTTGACAATCTTGAAGACCAGCTTCTTACGCTGAATGACAATCCGAACGACTCGGAGACAATAGCGGCGGTTTTCCGCGCCATGCACACGATAAAAGGCTCGTCCGCGATGTTCGGCTTCAATGACATCTCGAATTTCACGCACGAGGCGGAATCCGCGATGGATCAGGTTCGGAACGGAATTATTCCTGTAAATTCCGAGCTTATCGACCTTATGCTCAAAGCGCGCGACCACATCAGGAATCTTCTCGGGGCAGGAACGGAAGTCTCGGACGAGCTGAAGCAGGCATCGTCAAATCTTATCCTTGAATTCAAAGTCTATGTGAAAAAGCACGGCGGAAGCGCGGCGGAGTCCCCGGCTGAAACTGCGAAAAAAGTTCTCGCGGCAAAGCAGGCAGCGCAGGAGATTCCAAACGCTTCATGGAGAATCAAATTCAGGCCGTCAAAGACAATTCTGCAGAACGGAACGCGCCCTGAGCTTTTAGTGAAAGAGCTTACAGAGCTTGGAACCGCGACTGTAGTTCCGTTCTTCCACGACTTGCCGCCACTTTCAGAAATGGACAGCGAGATTTGCTATTTCTCGTGGGATGTGATTCTCACGACAACAAAATCTGAAAACGACATAAAAGACGTCTTTATCTTTCTTGACTCGGAATCAAAAGTCGAAGTCGAAAAAATCGATCTTCAGCCGGGAACAAACAACAAAATCGGCGAAATTCTGGTTTCCCGGAACGACATAAAGCAGGAAGACATCGACAGAATCCTGAACGAGCACAAGCCGCTCGGAGAAGTTCTCGTTGACAAGAAAATCGTCTCTGAGGAGCAGGTAAAATCCGCACTCGCCGAACAGCAGCATTTGAACTCGCTGAACCAGAAAGGACAGACGCAGGCAAACGCCGCAAGCCAGACTGTGAGAATCAGCTCGCAGAAGCTCGACGAGCTTGTGGACTTGGTCGGCGAGCTTGTAACGTTCAACGCGAGGCTTGAGCAGCAGGCGATTCTCACGGAAAACCCGACTTTCAAGAATTTAAGCGAGCAGTGCGGAAGAATCTCTGTGATGCTCCGCGATTCGTCAATGGGGCTTAGAATGGTTCCTATCAGCACGCTTTTCTCGCGCTTCAGAAGAACAGTCCACGACCTTGCAGGCCAGCTCGGAAAAAGCATCGACTTGTTCATGGAGGGAGCAGAAACAGAGCTTGACAAGACAGTAGTTGAAAAGCTCAACGATCCGCTTCTCCATCTCGTGCGAAACTCTGTTGACCACGGCGTGGAGCTTCCGGCGGTTAGAACAGCGCAGGGGAAAAATCCTACAGGAACAATCACGCTTTCGGCAAAGCACGTAGGAGCGTTCATCCTAATCACAATCAAGGATGACGGAAAAGGACTGGACCGCGAAGCAATCCGGGAGAAAGGAATTCAGCGCGGACTCATAAAAGAAGACTCAAAGCTCGAGGACGCTGAAATCTACAATCTGATTTTCCAGCCCGGATTCTCGACCGCAAAGCAGGTAACTTCCGTTTCAGGGCGCGGAGTCGGACTGGATGTCGTAAAAAAGGACGTCTCTACGCTCGGCGGAACGGTTTCAGTAGAGACTGAGAAAGGAAAAGGCTCATCTTTCATCCTGAAGATTCCTCTCACGCTCGCGATTATCGACGGAATGTTGACCACAATCGGAAAGACAAAATACATAGTTCCGCTGAACACAATCGCAGAATGCATGTCTTTCACTGCGGACAAAGAAAAAAAAGACGACTTAATTCTGAAGACAACTCTCCACGGAAAAGAGCTTAAATGCATAAATTTGAGGAAATTCTTCAATATAAAAGACAGCGAATATCCTGAAAGACAGGAAGTTGTCGCAGTCTATGACAACGACCGCATAATCGGCCTGACGATGGACAAAATTCTCGGAAGCAACCAGATCGTAATAAAACCGATTGGAAGGCTTTTCAACAACTGCACAGGGATAAACAGCTCGACAGTTCTCGGAGACGGCACTGTTGCGCTGATTCTCGACGTTCTAAAGCTGACGGAGCTTTTGAATTCCATTGAAAAAAGCGAATCAAAAAAGGCGGAAAAATGATAGAGCCAGCTGATATTTCAATGGATTCGCGAAAAGAATTTGCGAAAGTATTCGCGAAAAAATCCGTCATCAAAGGCAAAGATGAAAGCACGGAAAAAAGCTTGGAGCAGGCGATAAATTATTTTTCGGAAACGCCGGAGCTTTCACAGGAGCAGTTCGAAAAAATCGCGGAATTCATACAGACAAACGTCGGAATAAAAATGCCGGCGCAGAAAAAGCTGATGGTCCAGTCGCGCCTCCAGTCAAGGCTAAAGGCTTTGTCCCTGAAAAATTTTGACGACTATGTTGACCTTGTTTTTGCGGGCGGAGAAAAAAGCGAGGAGGAAATCGCGCTTATGATAAACGTCATCACAACAAACCTCACAAATTTCTTCCGCGAAAAGCAGCATTTTGATTTTATGACAGAAAAAGCCCTGCCCTCTCTTGTCAATGAAGGACACAAGAACATTGAAATCTGGTCGGCGGGCTGCTCGACAGGCGAAGAGCCTTACACGCTCTCAATCGTCATGAGCGAGTTTATGAGGAAGAACCCGGGAAAAATTGCGGATTTTTCAGTTCTCGCCACGGACATTTCATCGCGCGTTCTCGAAAAGGCGCAAAACGCGGTCTATCCGCTTGAAAGCGTAAGCGAGCTTCCTTACGAGCTTAAAAAACGCTATTTTCTCAAAAGCAGGAATCCAGACAATCCCGCAGTGCGCTTAAAGCCCGAAATCAGGCAGAAAGTGAGTTTCAAGCGGCTGAATTTTATGGATTCGAGCTATCCTGTAAGCGGCGAAAAGCAGATAATTTTCTGCCGCAATGTCCTGATTTATTTTGAGAAGCAGACTCAGGAAGATGTAATCAGAAAGCTGATAAGACATTTAGTTCCCGGCGGCTACCTTTTTCTAGGACACTCGGAGACAATCTTTGGAATGGAGCTTCCGCTGAAAACGGTCGCTCCCACAACTTTCCAGAAAATTTAAAAAAGACAAAAGGATTTTAAGGAAGCATAAAAATGCCAATTAAAGTTTTAATAATAGACGACTCGGCCCTAGTCCGGCAGACAATAACAGAAGTTCTCTCAGGCGAAAAAGACGTCAAAGTGATTGGAACCGCACCCGACCCGATTATCGGAGTGCGGAAAATCCAGACAGAGCGGCCGGACGTTATTATTCTTGACATAGAGATGGCGAGAATGGACGGTCTCACGTTTCTCCGCAAAATGAACGAGACAATCGATCCGATTCCGTGCGTCATCTGCTCGTCTCTTGTGACGAAAGGCTCGCCGGAGTCAATCAAGGCGATTGAGTACGGAGCGACGGCAATCATCGCAAAGCCTTTGGTCAGAACAAGGCAGTTTTTTCAGGAATCAAAGATAATTCTTATCGACGCGATAAAAGCCGCAAACGCGTGCCAGAAAAAAATAAAGCAGCTTCTTCCGTCCGCGGCAAGGTTTCACGCGAAAAATCTCCAGCAGGAAAGACAAAATCAGAATGACGCGGAAGAGCTGGAAGAGCTTCCCGAACTTGAGGAAATCACGGAGCAAAAAATGGAAGAACGACAGCCTTTCAGGGCAGTCCAGCCGAAACTTTCAGCAGATGTGATTCTTGAAAAGCCGAATCCGAGCCTTGCCCCGATAGACACAACCGACACAGTTGTAGTTGTGGGCGCGAGCACCGGCGGAACAGAAGCCCTAAAGGATTTTCTTGTCATGCTCCCTGAAGACTCGCCAGGAATCGTTATTGTGCAGCATATGCCGGAGCATTTCACCGCGTCTTTCGCGCAGCGGCTCGACAGCCTATGCAGAATTTCCGTGCGCGAGGCGGAAAACGGAGACATTGTTCAGCGAGGACAGGCCTTAATAGCTCCGGGAAATCATCATCTTCTTTTAAAAAGGGAAGGCAAGGACTATTATGTTGAAGTGAAAGACGGTCCGCTTGTCTCCCGGCACAGACCTTCCGTTGATGTGCTTTTCCGCTCGGCAGCGCGCTATGCGGGAAAAAACGCGGTTGGAATCATAATGACCGGAATGGGAGACGACGGCGCGAAAGGAATGAAAGAGATGCACGACGCAGGCTCATTCAACATCGCGCAGGACGAGGCAACCTGCATTGTCTACGGAATGCCGGGCGAGGCTGTAAAAGCCGGAGCAGTTGACAGGATTGTTCCGCTGCCTGAAATCGCCGCGGCAATGCTCAGCGCCGCAAAACTTAAAAATTATAAGTTTTGAATATAGAAAATTTCATCAATTATTAAGTAATATAGATATATATTAAGGAGAACCGATTATGTCTAAAAAAATTCTTGCAGTAGATGACTCAGCTTCAATCAGGAAGAGCATTTCTTTTATCCTCGGACAAGAAGGATATGAAATCACAGAGGCAGTTGACGGCGTTGACGCGCTTGCAAAAGCAAAAGCTGAAAAATTCAACCTAGTCATCACCGATATAAATATGCCGAACATGGACGGAATCGAGCTTACAAAGCAGCTCAGAACAACAGAAGGATATAAATTCACGCCGATTATCGCGCTGACAACCGAAAATCAAGCCTCAAAAATGGACGAGGGAAGAGCCGCAGGCGCGACCGGCTGGATTGTAAAGCCTTTCACATCTGAAAAGCTGATTGCCGTTGTCAAAAAAATAATCGGATAAAGAAAAAACTGGAATTCTGCCAAAAAACAGGCGGAATTTCATATTCAAGTCAAAAAAGTTTCCAGAAAATCGAAAACGCAAGACAATATGCTGCTGCTTAAAGGGGGATTTATGAAAAGTATTCGATTGGCTATCACAACATTTATCGCCGCTATAATGCTTGTAACGGGCGCTGCCCTGACTTACATCGCGCTGGGCTTCTCAGAAAAGGCTGTAACAGATGTCTCAATGAAGAATATGACAACGCTTGCTAAAAACGTCTCAAACTATGCGGACCAGAAGCTTATCACAGAATCCTCCAATCTATATACGCTTTCATATCAGCCGTATTTGATGGATCCGTCTGTTTCCATAAAAGACAAGGCTCTTTTCCTGAGCAAATTCGTTGCAGGCTCGGGAGAAGGCACACGATATTTTGTAGTGTCGGACACAAACGGAAACGGCTACAACTCCGAAGGCGCGCCGTGCAAAATCGACAAGCGGACATATTTTCAGCGCGCGGCAAACGGCTTCTCATGCATTGACGGGCCTCTCTTGAACTATACCCACAACCTGATGACAATATATATTTCCGTTCCGATTTATGACGCGAACAAAAAAATAATCGGCGTGCTGGCATTGAACAAGGACACATCAATGCTCAGTGAATTTGCAAACAAGCTCCGGATTGGAGAAGACGGCTCTGCTTTCATCATAAACATTGAAAGCGGAAAGATAATCCAGAACACAAACACAAGCGTTGACGCGACAGACAAGACTTTCGAGCAGCTCGCGGCGGAAAATCCCGAATACGAGCCGATGGCGAAAATCGCCCAGAAAATGAAAAACTACGAGGAAAACACTGTTTCCATAAATTTAAGGGGAAAGAAAACATTCGTAAGCTACACTCCTATCGGCGGAGCAAGCTGGGCTATCGGAATCACAGTTCCAGCGGAAGAATTCTTAGGCATTGTCCACAATATGCGCACAATCCTGTTCATAATCTCAGGAATTCTCGTAATCGCGGCGATTGCAATCGGATTCATTTACGCAAATTCCCTTTCAAAGCCGATTATAATCATTGAGAAAACTCTTATAGATGTTGCAGAGGGCGACCTCACGCTCACAAACATCAATCAGGACGAGGGCGAAAAAATCAGAAGGCGCAAGGACGAGCTTGGAAGAATGGCAGGCGCATTGATGAATATGCTCACGTCGCTTATAAAAACAGTGCAGAATGTGCGAGAGTCGGCTCTTCAAGTCCGGGCGGGCGGCGAGCAGCTTTCATCTTCAAGCCAGGCGGTCTCATCTGGAGCAAGCGAGCAGGCGGCTTCAACAGAGGAAATGAGCGCGACAATGGAGCAGATGACAAGCAATATCCGGCAGACGGCGGACAATGCGGCAAAAACCTGCGAGATTGCGAACGAGGCGAGCGCGAAAGGCGAAGCCGGCGGACTTGCAGTAGAAGAGGCAGTTAAGGCTGTAGAGACAATCGCGGAGAAAATTTCTGTGATTGAGGAAATCGCAGGACAGACAAATATGCTCGCTCTCAATGCGGCAATCGAGGCGGCTCGCGCTGGCGAGGCTGGAAAAGGATTTGCGGTTGTTGCTTCCGAGGTCAGAAAACTTGCCGAAAGAACACAGAAAGCGGCAGGCGAAATCAGCGACATTTCAGCAAAAACTCTCGACACAGCAGAAAACGCAGGAACTCTCATCAAAGATGTCGTTCCGAATATCGAGCACACTTCACAGCTTATCTCCGAAATCGCGACGGCAAGCCGAGAGCAGGACAACGGAGCGCAGCAGGTTTCAACGGCGATTATCCAGATGGACAGCGTTGTTCAGCAGAACGCGAGCGCGGCCGAAGAGATGGCGGCAATGGCGGAAGAGCTGAGCGCTGAAGCGCAGAAGCTTGTCGAGACAATCTCGTTCTTCAGAATCTCAAACGAAGTTGCAAACACAATCGCGCAGAACGGAAGCGAGGGAAAAAATCCGCAGGAAAAAACAGAAGAAAAATCCGGCGGCAGCCAGAATACTGAAACTCTTGAAAAAAAGCCGGACAACACGGCAAAGCCTTCAAAAGTAGAGCCGAAAAAAATCAAGAAGATTGCAGAAACAGCTGAAAAGCCTGTAAGCGGCACAGTCGTCAGAAAAACGACCGCGGACTTAATCAGCGATGCGGATTTCGAGGAATTCTAATGATTACAAACTATCTGACATTTGTTGTGGAAAACACAGCCTATGCGGTTGACGTGGCGGCGGTTCTTGAAGTCCTTAATTTCACAGAGCCGACCGCAGTCCCCTGCGCTCTTCCGTACATCGAGGGGCTTATCTTCTCGCGTGAATCGGGAATCACAGTCTTGAATTTCCGGAAACGGTTCAATATGCGCGAAAAAGAAATCGACAGCAAGACAAAAGTCATTGTAATCGAGATGAATTTCATGGATGAGGAAAACAATCCCAAAAAACGGCTTTACGGTCTCGTTGCGGACTTTGTCCAGGACGTAATCCAGATATACGATGATGCGGAAGAGATAAAGGACGCAAAAAACGAGATTCCTGACGAATTTATCCTGAAAGTCTTGAAATATCAGGACAAACCGCTTTTCATAATCGACGAGAAAAAGCTTTTCGAGGAAGCGCGCAGCGTCAAAATCCCAGAACAAAATCCTTGACCTAAAAAGATTAGTTTTATATCTTTAAAAACATACTTATTTTATGGAGGAAAATTTCCAAATGGCAAAAGCATTTGAAATGAAAGACTTTGACCTTTCCGGCAAAGTAGCTTGGGTTACCGGCGCATCTTACGGCATCGGTTTCGCAATCGCCAAGGCATTCCACGCAGCCGGAGCAAAAATCGTTTTCAACGACCGCGGTCAGGAGCAGCTTGATAAAGGCTACGCAAACTACAAAGAGAACGGAATCAACGACGTACACGGATATATCTGCGATGTTACAAAAGAAGATCAGGTAATCGAGACTGTAAAGAAAATCGAGAAAGATGTCGGAGTTGTGGATATTCTTGTAAACAACGCCGGAATCATCAAGAGAATCCCTATGACAGAAATGTCGGCAGAGGACTTCCGCGCAGTTGTTGATGTTGACCTCAACGCTCCTTTCATCGTTTCAAAAGCTGTAATCCCTTCAATGATTAAAAAGGGACACGGAAAAATCATCAATATCTGCTCAATGATGTCTGAGCTTGGACGCGAAACTGTATCTGCTTACGCGGCTGCAAAAGGCGGACTCAAGATGCTCACAAAGAACATCTGTTCTGAATACGGCGCTGACAACATCCAGTGCAACGGAATCGGACCTGGATACATCGCGACACCGCAGACAGCTCCTCTCCGCGAAAAGCAGCCAGACGGCTCTCGCCATCCGTTCGACCAGTTCATCTGCGGACGCACACCGGCTGGACGCTGGCTTGACCCAGAAGAGCTTGCAGGACCTGCTGTGTTCTTGGCTTCTGACGCTTCAAACGCAGTAAACGGACACATCTTGTACGTTGACGGCGGAATTCTTGCATACATCGGAAAACAGCCTAAGTAAGCTAGGCTTGCTTTCAGACTGAATAAATGAAATGCGAAAAGCCTTCGGTTGATTGCCGGGGGCTTTTTTTATGCGCGAGATGCACCGCATGCTGAAAAAGCGGCATATGTGAATAAAAACTGAAGAAAGCATACCTAAGAGCTAAAGGAAGTATACCTTAGCCCTGAAGGAAGCCTTCCTAAGAGCTGAAGTAAGTATTCCTTCAGTCCTTAGGAAGTATACCTTCAGACATTAGGAAGTATTCCTTAGGGAGTTAGGAAGTATACCTTTAGTTTGAAACAGGTGCGGCTCTAAAAACCCGGCAAGCAACCTCTATTGTCATCTTTCTTAAAAAATCTTCTTCCAAATTCTAACTTTCTTTGAATGTTCTTTTTTATTCCTATTTAATGTTTTTAGTGATATGATAATGGAAAGAAATTGCACTTTGAACATTTTGCTTGCAGCGTAACTGACAAAGCAGAATGTGCCATCGGGCGAATAAAAAACAATGGAGTTTATATGAAAGGAAATTTAATTGTCGGTCAGTCTGGCGGTCCGACAGCTGTTATCAACTCAAGTCTCGCAGGCATTTTCAAGACGGCTATCGACTGCGGAGCAAACAAAGTCTACGGAATGCTTCACGGAATCAAGGGACTTTTGGACAAGCAGTATGTGGATTTATCGGACACAATCACTTCTCTGATGGCAATTGACTTGCTGAAGCGCACTCCGTCTTCTATCCTCGGCTCTTGCCGCTATAAGATCCCTGATGTTGACGAGGCGCACGAGGACACATACAAGAAAATCTTCGGAATTTTGAACGAGCTTGACATAAAGTATTTTCTCTACATCGGCGGAAACGACTCGATGGACACAATCCAGAAGCTCACAACCTACGCGAAGAAAACCGGCAGCGACATAAAATTCATGGGCGTTCCTAAGACAATCGACAACGACCTTGCAATCACAGACCATACTCCGGGCTACGGCTCCGCCGCAAAATTCATCGCCGCGACAATGAAAGAAATCATCTGCGACGGAACAGTCTATGATTATCCGACTGTAACAGTCGTTGAAATCATGGGACGAAACGCAGGCTGGCTAACAGGAGCGGCAGCTCTCGCAAAATCTGACGACTGCCCGGGCGTTAACCTAATCTATCTTCCAGAGAAAGTTTTCGATGTTGACAAATTCCTCAAGCGAGTCGGCGGACTTCTAAAAACAGGAAAATCCATTGTGATTGCGGTCTCCGAGGGAATCAAGGTTGCCGACGGAAGATTTGTGTTCGAGCTTGCGGCTGAGCATATTGAATTCGTTGACTCTTTCGGACACAAGCAAATGTCCGGAACAGCGCAGTTTCTCGCAAACAAAATCACTTCGGAGCTTGGCACAAAGGCAAGAGCGATTGAGCTTTCAACGCTGCAAAGATGCGCGGCTCATATGTCAAGCCGAACAGACATCACAGAAGCGTACAACGCAGGCGGAGCTGCTGTAAAAGCGGCTTTCAACGGCGAGACTGGAAAAGTTGTGGTTCTAAAGCGTTTTTCAGACGATCCTTATATCTGCATCACAGAGACAGCAGATGTCTCAAAAATCGCGAACGTGGAGAAAAAAGTTCCTCTTGAATGGATTACTGATGACGATTACGTTTCAAGCGAGCTGATTCACTACATTCACCCTCTTATTCAGGCTGAGCTTAGCCCGATTATGGTTGACGGACTTCCGCGCCATCTCGTTCTCCAAAAGTAGACTGTAAAGATTTTTCAAAACGGCGCTGCTATGAGAAAGCTCAAGCAACGCCGTTTTTTTGCAAAATTGCAACAACGCCCCTTTTTCATTAGAATATTTTCATTATGAAAGCATCAAAATTTTATATCTCGACGCTCCGCGAAGCTCCGGCAGAAGCCGTAATCGCAAGCCACAAACTCATGCTTAGAGCAGGAATCACCCGCAAGCTTGGAAACGGACTTTACACTTATCTTCCGCTTGGACTGCGCTCTCTTTATAAACTTGAACAGATTATCCGCGATGAATGGAACAATACAGCAGAAGCTCTCGAATTCAAGCCGACAGTAATCGTGCCGGGCGACATCTGGAAAGAATCTGGCCGCTGGGAAACAATGGGCGCACAAATGCTCAAAGCAAAAAACCGCGGTGAACAGGACATGGTTGTTTCTCCGACTGCGGAAGAGGCTTTCACCGCGATTGTCCGCGACGGGCTTAGCTCATACAAGCAGCTTCCTGTGAATCTTTATCAGATTAACACAAAATACAGAGACGAAATCCGCCCTCGTTACGGTGTAATGCGCGGCCGCGAGTTCATAATGGCTGACGGCTACACAATGAACGCCGATGATGAATCCTTGGACGAATCATATAAGCTCTACGAAAAAGCATATTTCCGCATCTTCAAGCGGCTTGGACTCAAAATAATTCCTGTGCGCGCGGATTCTGGCGCGATGGGCGGAAGCGGTTCCGAGGAATTCATGGTTGAATCTCCAATCGGCGATGACACTCTGATTATCTGCCCGAACGAGAGATGCGGTTATGCCGCGAACGTTGAAAAAGCTTGGTGCAAAAGCGACGATTCTGTGAACAAGAAAGGAGAAAAGCCTGCAAAAACAGACCTTCCATTTGAAATGGTAGCGACTCCGAATGTCTTTTCTATTGAGGATATGGAAAAATTCTTCGACGAGTCTCCGAAAATGTTCATCAAGGCGCTTATTTACCGCGTAATCAACTCAGCCCTCGACATGACAGGCGCGAACGGTGCTGACAAATGGAAGAAAGTTCAAGACCCGGCAGGAGACTATTATCCGCTTTCTTATGTATGCGTTCTTATCCGCGCAGATTTGGACGTGAACGAAGCCAAGCTTGCCGCAGCCCTCAAAGCATCGGAAGTTGTGCTTGCAGAAGCTGAGGAAGTTCTTGAATACGCAGGAGCGCCGCACGGATTTGTCGGCCCGGTTACAGCAAAATGTCCGCTCGTAGTTGACTATTCTGTTATTGAAAACGGCGAGGCAAAAATGCACAACGCAATCGCAGGAGCAGGAAAAGAAGGATTCCATATCAAGCATGTAGAGCCGCTCCGCGACTTCGTCCCATATATCAATGCTGATGTCCGAACTGTAAAAGAAGGCGATCTCTGCCCTCTCTGCGGCGGAACTTTCTACACACGAAAAGGAAACGAGCTTGGACACATCTTCAAGCTAGGACACAAATACACAAAGTCAATGCACGTAACATTCCTTGCAAAAGATGGAAAGCCTGCAGAGCCGACAATGGGCTGCTACGGAATCGGAGTTGACCGCACACTCGCCTCAATCATCGAGAAAAACAACGACGAGAAAGGCATTATCTGGCCGATGTCTGTCGCTCCGTTCCACGTCTGCATCGTTCCAATCAAGTATGACGGAAAAATGAAGGAAGTTTCAGACAAGATTTATGACGAGCTTGCAAAGAACGGAATCGAGGTTCTCCTTGACGACCGAAACGAACGCCCTGGCGTAAAATTCGCGGACATGGAGCTGATCGGAATTCCGCTGAGAATCACAGTCGGAGACAAAAATCTTCCGAACGTTGAATTCAAGCCGCGAAGCGAGGCTGAAGCAGAGCTTGTTTCGGCTGAAAGCGCAGCAGAAAAAGCAATTCAATTTGTAAAAGACGAGCTTGCAAAACTTAACGCGTAATCTTCTTCCAAAAAGCGGCAAATTGCGCCGCAAAAGCTGGGCTGCCTTAAAACCACAAAAAACGAGGCGGCTCAGCTTCCAGTTTATCTTCCAAAAATCAAACAGGAATATCCGATGAAATTTGCTAAAAAAATCTTTCTTTCGGCTTTTGCAATAGCTTTCTTTTCTGCCGCTGCCGTTTTCGCTCTTCCGGGAGTCAATTATCATATTTCAGATGTCTCAGGACAGTACATTTTCTATAAGGACAAGTCTTTCTCGCGCGAGTCATACATTGGAATTGTCTTTTATGACGAGTCAACTTACGGAGTCAGATATTTCGCGCCGTCTTTCGGAAAAAACAGCGATTTCAAGCCGGAAAAAGACATTTCGATTCTCTTTACACTCGATGAAAATGAAAGCCATGTTGAGCTTACAGGCGAGAGAATAATCACAGCTGTAACGCCGGACGACACTGATTTGGTCAACTATGTCCACGATTTTCTTTACGAGATGGCAGCCCGAAGGCAAAAGGCAGGCGATGTAACAGAAAAGACAAGACTTAGCCAGATTTATGAGCAGTTCGGAGGCGAAGTCCTGATTGAATATGACCCGCTCGTTCCAATCACAAACCTCTCAAAAATCGAAAATGACGGAAAAACAGTCCTCGAAATCGTTACGGCAGGACAGCTTGTCTCCTCTTCCGATACTTCTTTCAGCGATTTTAAGGGATTTTTGCCATTGAAAGACGACAAGTCAAAAAAATACAGCGTGAAAAAAGCAGCACGGCAAGAATTCTCTTTTTCAAGCGGCGGCAAAACTGTAAGCGCGGCTCTCGACAAAAACTGGGAGCAGAAAAACGAGAATATCTGGATTCTGGGGAATTCCGCGGTTTTTATGATGAACGAGATTCCATCGCTTGACGAGCGCAATTTTCTTCAATTTGAGCGCAGACTTGTCTTAAGCTCGGAACACGTCTATTCCGACTGGCGAAAACTTTCCTTAAATGAAGAAAACGGAAGAATCAAAATAGACCAGATTTTTTACGACAACGAGACAAAAAGATTCAAGACTGACTGCAAAATAATCTATAGAGAGCCTGTGTTTTTTATCTCGCTCACTGCAAGCACAAAAACTTACGACGCGAACAAAAAATATTTTTCAAGCATAATAAAGTCAATCGTTCTGAAATAGGCTATCTGAAGCTCGACCGGGAAAGCGGAGAGCCAATCCAGACACCTTCGCTTCCCAAATATCCTTTTTTCTGCCCTTCAATCAAAATCTGGACGCTGTCCACAGTGCTGAAATTCGTTGCAGTGTAG
>ERZ808259.479-NODE-479-length-16631-cov-8.538127_pt1 | contig 16631 bp, 14 predicted proteins | sample MGYA00521279_ERZ808259 | MGnify/ENA primary metagenome ERZ808259 (study PRJEB31516, sample SAMN03275586) | gut metagenome | biome: mammalia-associated habitat; material: feces | host: Papio cynocephalus | place: Kenya | collected 2012-07-27 ... | reverse complement strand
GAAGCGAACTTATCTCGCTTGCAGACAGCATTTCTCCCCTTGCCACCATATCCGCGCGTACGCGATTGACCACGAGCGACACGTCTTTCAGTCTATAACTTGAAAGAAGAGACACAACTTTGTCTGCGTCACGTATTGCCGAAGCGGACGGCGTTGTGACGACGATTGCTTCGTCGCACGCACTCACTGCCCTGTGAAAACCGCTTTCGATGCCGGCAGGACAATCAATGATGACAAAATCGAACTCGAAAAAACCGTCCACGATTCCGCGGAAAGCCTGCGCCGTGATAAGCGAAGAATCTCTTGACGACGGCAATATTCGCATGGGGCTTTCTCCGTCCTGCACGAGTGCCTGAAAAGCTCTGCAACGCCCTTGCAACACGTCCCCCATGTCGTATACGACGCGTCTTTCTATGCCTGTCACGACGTCAAGATTGTTCAGCCCCACGTCTCCGTCCACAAGCACCACTTTGTAGCCTTGCAAAGCAAGTTTTCTGCCGAGCGTTGCGGTCACGGTCGTTTTTCCGACTCCGCCCTTGCCCGACGTAACAACGATTTTTCTCATATTCTCATGATAAAAAACAATCGCGCGAAAATGTTGTCAAGTTATGTAAAACGTTTGCTTTCTTTGTCAAAAAAACCACGCATAGCGTGGCTTGGAACTTTCTTTAATATTATTTATTATTCTATACTCTCAATTTCACGGCTTTTGAATTCTTCGGTATCGAAAAACTCCGAAAGCGAAATGCCAAATCCGTCACAGAGCATTTTTATGGTGACAATGCCGGGATTTACGCTTTTACCGTATAAAATATTCTTAATCGTAGACGGCGCAACTGCAGAATCGATTGAAAGTTTGTGAATCGAAACCTTCTTTTCTTCCAACAAAAACAATATTCTGTTTTTCACCGCATCGTACGTATTCATACTCTAACTTTATCATATCATTATTGACAAGGTGGGCTATATATGATACTATTAGGCTATAAATAGACCTTTGGGAGATGCAATTAATGAAAAACTTTAAAAATGCTTACGATTTGTCAAACTATAAGAAAAAACTCGTTTCATCTGTCGATATATTGTTTTCAATTCTAGTTCCGTTGTCGGTTCTATTACGTTGTATTTGTGGCATCATATTTTCTGACAGTAATAATTTGCATTTCAATTACTATTCAATATATTGCATTCCGTTGATGTTTGTTCTTCCAAATATATTCCTTTACAGAAACAAAAAGCAAAACAAAATCGCTAACTCCACAGAAATACTCTCTGCTGTCGATATAAAATTTGATGAAAAATTAAAAAGTAACGAAGCAAACACATTATATAGAACAAAAAACTACAAATTGTTCATAGTGAATATAGTTTTGTGTGTTTTAGGCTTTTTTGCCGCACTTGCAGGATTTTCTAATGACTTGAAAATGTATTTCATCTACGGCTTCAAAAACGCAACTACCATTTTAATTCTTTCTGCATTGTCTTCAATCGCAATTATGCTTGCCTGCGTGTTGTTTATCATTTATTTAATATTGTGGAAAAAGATAATCATTTGGAACTATGATGAGATTTTTTTGTCCGCAAAAAATAAAAACACAATTTTAAGAAATGAAAGAGCGAATTATAAGACATACAAAAAAAATGAAAGGAAAAGCGACAGACAGTATTATAAAGATTACATAAAATATAAAATTGAAGACAAAAAACAAGAGCACAAACAACGTAAATTTCAAAGTCCAAAATACAACAAGATGCCTGCTTCTATGACTAAACTCGATAAACTGAAAGAATTAAATGAGTTGCTTGAAAACAACATAATATCTCAAGATGAATATGACAAGGCGCGAGCCGATATATTAGGAAAATAAAGAAAAAGCCACGCAAGCGTGGCTCTGCCGTAGTTGTTCACTAAATAGCACTGTTTGTAAAAATGCGATATTTAGATGAAAAACAAGAAAACACCCATCCGAAACAAAACCCAACGTACATGCGGTACGTGATTTTGGAGCGGATGGGGGTTGCCGCAGTTTTTCGCTAAATAGCACATTTTTAATATAACTTTACGCCAAGCATATCGCTTAGCAAATCCCGCTCGTCAAAGAACTTCGCACCGCCTATGGCAATGGCGTTTTCTATGTCTTTGAGCGGAGTGACGGGAAGTTCGAGCGCCTGCTCCATATACTCGATGAGACCGGGAATGTGGAGTGAGCCGCCGGATACGAATATGCCTTTGCGAAGAATTTCCGCAGAAAGTTCGGGCGGAGTCTGATTGAGAACGGACATTATGACTTCGATGATGTCGTCCACAAGCGGAATGACGGCGTTGCGCATTGCTTCGGCAGACACGTAGAGACTGCGCGGAGAGCCGTCCGCACTGCCGCCGCTGACCGCATAACTGCCGGCGTCGTTGACGTAGAACGAAAGTGCGGATTTTTTGAGATTTTCAATTGTAAATTCGCCGACTTTTACGCCGTAATTCTTGTATAAGTCGTCTATAATCGCATTGTTGAACGCGTCACCTGCGATATTGACTGAGCACCCCGTTGCGATTCCGTGATTCGTAACCGCGGAAATTTCGGTTTTTCCGCCGCCGATGTCAACGAAAAGACCGCCGATGCTGTTGGTGTAAGCAAGAAGACTCAATCCCGATTCTACGAGCGTGACTTCTTTTATGCCTGCTTTGAGACAGCATTTTTCAACGGCGCGTCTGTCCGAACTGGACGACGATTCGCAAATTGACACGATAGCCTTGACGCGCGGTGCAAACAAACCTTCGGGCATAATCTTTTTGAGAAAATAGGCAAGAAGCATGGTTGCCATCTCTTCGTCGACGATGATGCCTTCCTTTATCGGCGCAATGACTCTCGCGCCGCCGAGCGAGCCCGTCATAACGCTTTCCGCTCTATAACCTGCGTCGCGGATTTCGAGACGATTGCGCACCTTCGTCGCAATGGCGATTGCAGGCTCGCGCAAAACAAGCCCTATGCCCTTTTGGTATATGGTGATAAATTTGCTTCCCAAATCGATTGAAAGTTCAATTGTTGCCATCGTACACTCCCACTTGCGCCAAGACGGCTGCAAGTTTTGTCTTCGGCAGTCCGAGAATGTTTGAGTAACTGCCTTTGTATTTTTCAACGACCACGCCGTCCTGAATTCCGTACGCGCCTGCCTTGTCGAAAGGCTTGAACGTGTTTACGTAGTCTTCTATTTCTTTCTTTGAAAGTTTCTTGAATTTCACCTTTGACGCGTCGCAAAAAACTTTCTTCTTCCCGTCCGAGATAACGCAAACGCCGGTATACACGACGTGCCATTTGCCGCTGAGCCGCGATATAACGTTCACCGCGTCTTGTCTGTCTTTCGGTTTTCCGAGTTCTTTTGTGCCCTTGACGACTATTGTGTCCGCCGCAACGACGACGTCGTTTGCGTGCGTTTTGAAAACGTCTTCTGCTTTTTTCGTCGCAAGTTTTTGAACGAGAATTCGCGGAAACGGAGAATGAATTCTGCTTTCGTCTACGTTTGACGGCGACACGACGAATTCAACGCCCATATCCGCGAGAATATCTTTTCTGCGCGGAGACCCGCTTGCGAGTATCACGCGCTTACACTGCTTTGCCATATATTAGAGAATTTCGAGATTCTTGCCGTACGCCGCCTTGAATTCCGCCGCCGCGCCCATTGCGTCTTTTACTTCGAGAGCGCAGTCGCCGCCGTTTTCACATTCGGTTTTGACGATTACGCTGTCGCCCAAAACGTCGCAGTTTATGCCCGTCACGACGCCGCTTTGGCTACGGTCGAAACTCTCCGCTATGCGCAGAATGACGCTGAGTTTCTTGATTGCTTCAACGTCTTCGGTGGTGAGCATATCCTTGTATTTGATGATTTCTTCTCTCGCGTTTTCGGCTTTTCTGTGTCCTGCCGCAACGAACGCCGCAACGACGATGTCCTTGTGCGGAACGCCGTACAGATTGCTGTTGAGAATGATGTATGCGGAGTGCAACTGGTGGTTGTAGAACTTGATGCGCATACCGCTGTCGTGCATGAGTGCGGCGATTTTGAGCACTCTGACGTACACTCTGGGCATCTTGTGCAACACTTTGAGTTGCTTGAAAAGTTGAATGGAGAGATTGTAGACGTGCTCTGCGTGGTCGATGTTGAGATCGTGATACTTCATCTGCGTGTAGAGCGAGTGACCGAGAACGTCGCTGAGCGGTCTCTCGTTGACGCCCGGCACTGCGTATCTGAACATCGCGCCTTCTCTGAGTCCGCAACCGCTTATCGTGATTTTTTCGAACGTGAACTTTGAAAGCACCGCTTTCATCACCGCGAGTGCGCTCGGGAAAATATCCGCTCTCGACGAAGACAACCCTTTGATTTTGACGGTGCTGTTAAGGTCGAGTTTCTTTATCGTGTTGTATATCGTTTCAAACTCGCTGACGGGCAACTCGTAGTTGTGCGTCATATTGAAAGGATATTTTCTTATAAGTCTGCTGATCCTGCCGAGATTTCTGAACGAGCCGCCCACTCCGACGAACGCCGTATCGGGTTCGACAGAGTCAAGCCAAGTGATTTTTTCGAGTTGTTCGCCGATGAAATCTTCGATTTTCTTTGCTCTCTCCTGCGGAGTCGAACTGTCGTTCTTGAAAAGGTCGGTGAGAGTGACCGCGCCGAACGGAAGAGTCTCGAAATGAATGAGATTTCTGCGGTTGTAGTATATAAGGTTTGTAGAGCCGCCGCCCATTTCCATAATCAATCCTTTGGGGATATCCATGGAGTTGATGACGCCCTGATACACGAGCATTGCCTGCTCTTCGGGGGTAAGAACCTTGATTTTGATGCCGCAAGTCATTGCGACTTCGTCAAGGAAACTCTTCTGATTTTTTGCACGTCTGACCGCAGCCGTTGCGTACGCAAAGATTTTGTCAACCTTGTTTGCGTCGCAAAGACGACGGAACATCGTAAGCGTTTTTATCGTCTGGGCAATTCTTTGCGGTTTGATGAAACCGTCCCAATCCATGTCCTGCCCAAGCCGTACCGTTTCTTTGAGTTCGTCAAAGACGACGAAATAGCCGCCGTCCAGCACGTTGACGAGCACGAGTCTTGCTGAGTTTGAGCCAATGTCGATAATCGCTATTTTTTCCATATTGTTTCTCCTAAACGGCTTTCGCCGCTCCCCGTTTTCGGGGCGTTTGTTTCAATTCTTATTTTTTCTCTATTTTCCCTTATATCTCCGCATATCCGAGCAATGCGGTTGTTGTTTCCAAATTCAGTCGCGAAACGCTTATTCCGCCGACTTTATGCACTTTTGCGGACATTTTTGCATACACACTCCGCATCCCGTACATTTTGAATAATCGATGACCGCAAGATTGTTTTGCACGGTGATAGCCCCGTTTGGGCAATTTCTTTGGCACAAACCGCAACCTATACAGCCGCTCTTGCATATCGCGCGCACTTCTTTGCCTTTCTGACAGTTGGTGCATGCGACGTACACTTTCGCGCTTGCGGGGACGCGTTTTACGATTTTCTTCGGGCAAGCGGCAACGCATCTTCCGCATTTGATGCATTTGTCTCTGTCGACTTCCGCATAGCCATCCATGCCCACTTGCATTGCGCCGTACGGACAAGCGTCTGCGCACGAGCCCATTCCGAGACAGCCCCACTTGCACTGTTTGCGACCGCCGCCGAGCAATTCCATGCTTCGGCAATCGCCGTATCCCATATATTCGTACTTATCCTGCGCGTTGTTCCCGCCGTTGCAAGCCACCACGATTTTGGTGTCTTCCGCCGAAACGCTCGTGCCCATGATTTGTGCGATGAGTTTTTTGTTTTCCGCACTCGTAGCACAGCAAGCGTTGATGTCAGCCTTGCCTTCTACGATAGCCTTTGCAAAAGCGTCACAGCCTGCGTATCCGCAACCGCCGCAGTTCGCTCCCGAAAGTTTTTCGCGCACCTGACCTATTCTTTCGTCTTCGTGCACCGCAAGTTTTTTGCCGAGCACCGCAAGCACCACGCCGAACACGAGCGCAAGCACGAACAGAATAAGCACAGACCAGAGTATCGTCATAGGATTAACTGCCGAAAGTATCATATCGTCACCCCCGTCAGTTGAACAACAGGCTTATTGCGCCCGACGAAGAGATAAGTCCGCCGAATGCAACGAAAGCCATGCTGAGTATGCTTGCCGCAATGAGCGTAATCGGGAAACCCCTGAAAGGCTTCGGAATGGAATCCTGATCCATTTTTTCGCGAACGCCCGCGAGCAAGAGTATTGCGATAAGGAAGCCGACGCCGCTGAACACACCGTTAAGGAAGGACTGCAAAAGGCTGAGTCCGCCCGCAACGCCGTAGGTGTCGATGTTGAGAATCGCAACGCCCAAAACCGCGCAGTTGGTGGTGATGAGCGGCAGATATACGCCGAGTGCACTGTAAAGTGACGGCATATATTTTTTGAGAACCATTTCGATGAGTTGCACGAGTGCCGCGATGACGAGAATAAACGCAATTGTTTGCAAATATTCGACTCCAAGAAGCACGAGCACTTTCTGCACGCACCAGGTTATGATGCTTGCAACGCCCATAACGAAAGTGACTGCAAGCCCCATTCCGAGTGCGGTATCCGTCTTCTTGGACACGCCAAGGAAGGGACAGCACCCCAAGAATTGACTGAGAACGAAGTTGTTGGTGAACATAGCACCGATGATGAGCAAGAAGTATTCCATCAGTTTGCACCCCCTTCGTTTGCGGCGGCTGAAACGTTTGCGCCGTTTTCGGTCGTCGTTTTGTTTTCGGTCGCCGTATCGAGTTCCGCTTTGGCGTCGTCAATATGCTTTGCGCTTTGTTCTGCCTTCGCCTGTTTTTTCTTCGCTCTATGGTCGGTGATTGCGTTGACAGCCGCCATAAGAAGACCGAGAGTCATAAATCCGCCTGCCGGAAGAACGAAGAATTTGAGAGAATAATTGCTCGCCGCTCCCAAAGACAATCCGAATGACAGACTGCCGAGCGTGCCTGCGAAAATCGTTCCGTTGCCGAGCAACTCTCTTATAAAACCTATAAGCGTGAGCGCGAGCGTGAAGCCCAAGCCCATTCCGAGACCGTCGAGAATGCTGTCGCCCACTTTGTTGGAACTTGCAAACGCTTCCGCTCTTGCAAGAATGATGCAGTTGACGACGATGAGCGGCAGGTATATACCTAGTGCGCTGTACAGCGTCGGAACGAACTTTTTGAGCACCATTTCAAGAAGCGTGACGAGCGTTGCGATGATAAGAACGTAAGCCGGGATACGCACCTTGTCGGGTATCACTTTTCTCAAAAGCGACACGAGAGCGTTGGAGCAGATAAGCACGAGCGTTGCCGCGATGCCCATTCCCAAGCCGTTGAACGCGCTCGTCGTTATCGCAAGCGTCGGGCACATTCCGAGAACCAGTCTGAACGTCGGGTTCTGCGCGAAAATACCGTTGGATATTATCTGAAGTTTGGAGTTACGTTTCATTGCGCACCCCCTTGTTGCAAAGCGTCGTAATACGTTCTGAACGCATACACCGCAGTAGCAATCGAATTGTGATAGCCGGTGGACGTGTAAGTTGCCTGACTCACCGCGTCTATCTGTCCGTCAAGCGAAGCGTTGCCCGATTTGACAAGTTCGAGCCTTTCAATCGTTTTGCAATCGATGCCGACGTATTTTTGCTTGTTTGCTTTTTCAACTCTGTCAAAATAGCCTGCCGTCTCGCCCTGCTCGTACACCTGCACGTCTTTGATTATGCCGTCCGCGCTTATGAACACGAGTGATTCGATAGAACCGTCTTTTGCGCCGCCACCCACCGTGTAGTAGCAATATCCGAGAATATCTTCTCCGTCCTTTGCCACGAAACAGGACACGACGTAGTTGTTTTTGTCATAATCGTAGGACGCGAGTTGTTCGTCCTTGACGACGTCGGTCACGGTTTTGCCGTCAACCCACGAAAACGCTTTGCATTTTTCCATAATCGTGTTGTCGGGGTCTACGTACGTTGCCCAGTTGACTATACCGAGCAAAAGTCCCGCCACGACGGCGATTATCACGAGCACGAGCGAGCATTTTGCCACTTCGCTCATTTTTCTTTTTTCTTTCTTGTCTTTTTTGCCTTTCTTATCGTCGGTTTCAACGCTCGTATCGACTGCGTTTTCTGCCTTTTCGACGCTTTCTTTTGCAATCGTTTCGGCGTTTTCGTCTGCGACGATATTTTCGTTTTGCATAACTTCGTCTTCTCGGAGCATCTTTTCGTCAGTCATTTTTGCCCCCTTCCAAAGCGACGTCTTTGCGCTTGTGTTTCATAAGTTTTGCAAGATTGTTTTTCTTCGGTGCGCCGAACGCTCTCGGCGTGATTTTTTCAAGAAGCGGCGTAAGCACGTTCATAAGCAATATCGCAAACGACACGCCTTCGTTCATAGTGCCGAATTTCCTGAACACGACCGTCAAAAAGCCGAGTCCCACGCCGTATATCACGACCGCAAGACAGGTCTTTGGGCTCGTTGCATAGTCGGTTGCCATAAAGAACGCGCCGAACATAAGTCCGCCGCCGAGCAGATACGTCCATACGTATTGTCCCACGTATTCAGAGCCCGAGAAGAAAATCGCCGTGAATACGACCGTCGAGCCGATATAAAGTGCGGGAATACGCCAGTCTATGACCTTGCGGATGAGAAGATAAATTCCACCGATTAGTATTGCAATCGTACTGACTTCACCTGCGCTTCCGCCTATTCTTCCAAGGAACATATCGAGAGCCGACAAACCTTCGGCAGGATTCGTTCCCGCCGCTATGGACGACTTGACGCCTGCAAGCGGAGTCGCGCTCGTGATTGCGCTTATATCGATATCCACCGCTCTGTCGAAGAATGAAAACAAATTCATTCCGTTTGACAAATCTATCGGCTGAACGAAACTTGTCATAACCGTCGTCCAGCAAAGCATAAGGAATATGCGCGCGGTGATTGCGGGGTTTGCAAAGTTCTTGCCGATGCCGCCGAAAAGCATTTTTACGACGACTATCGCAAAGAAACCGCCGACCATCGGGACGTAAAACGGCACGACGGGCGGAAGATTGAGCGAAAGTATCATGCCCGTAACGACTGCGGACAAATCGCCTACGCTTTGATATTTTTTCGTTATCAAATTGAAAAGCCACTCGGCAAACACGCACGAGCCTACGCAAAGCACCATCATGCAAAGCGGATAAAATCCGTAAAGCAAAACGCTTGCAATGGTTGCCGGAACGAGCGCGATGATGACGTCGAGCATCATTCTTCTCGTGGTAAACGTCGTGGATATATGCGGGGACGACGAGACTATGAATTTTGCCATATCACTTTATCCCCCTTGCCTTGATTTCTTTCTTTGCAAGACGCATCGCCTGAACGAGCGGACGTTTTGCCGGGCACGAGTAGGAACACGCTCCGCACTCTATGCAGTTGAGCACTCCGAGTTTGAAAGTCGTCTCGAAGTCTTCTTTTTGTTCCGCCCTTTCGATTTCTCTCGGAACGAGAGACATCGGGCAGTTGAGTATGCACTTTCCGCAACTTATACACGGCGTCGTTGGGCTAGTGTTGAATTCCTTGTCCGTCAAAAAAAGCAGACAGGACGAGCCTTTCGTGGTTGCGACGTTGAGATCCGCCTGTGCAAATCCCATCATCGGACCGCCGCTTATGACTTTTCTCGTGACGTCTTCTATGACGTTGCCGCGGCAAGTGTCGTATATAAACTGATAAGGCGTGCCGTTGCGCACCCAGAAATTACCGCGCATTTCAACGCCGCCGCCCGACACCGTCATTGCGCGTTTATAACAAGTTTCACCGTCTCTGACAGCCTTTGCCACGCAATACGCAGTGTGCGTGTTGCAAACGACGCAACCGACTTTTGCAGGAAGCGCACCCGTCGGCACGGTTCTGTGCGTGATTGCGAAAATCAGTTGTTTTTCCGCGCCTTGCGGATACTTCGTCTTGAGTTTCATCACGTCTATTTCGGGCGGAACGAGTTTTGCAAGTCTCTTGATTGCGGGCAACTTGTTGGCTTCGATGCCTATGTAGGCGTGCTTGACGTCAAGGGCTTTCATGAGAAGTTTCACACCGTCGATGACGCGCACCGCTTCTTCCATGAACAGACGATAGTCGCAAGTGATGTACGGCTCGCATTCCGCGCCGTTGATGATGAGAGTGTCGATAGGGTCTTTGGGCATAAGTTTGACGTGAGTCGGAAAAGTCGCTCCGCCCATACCTACTATGCCTGCGGCCTTTATGCGCTCGATGATTTCTTCTTTCGTCGGGTCGTTGAGCGCGCTGAGTCTTTGCTCCGTGAAAAGGTGGTCGTTTTCAATCTCGATATGCGTCGCTTCGCCGCCGTTTGCCGTCGGCAGAGTGCAGAACGCTTTGACCGTGCCCGACACCGACGAGATTACGTTTGCCGACACGAAACCGCTTGCCGACGCTATGACCTGACCTACGTCGACGTGGTCTCCGACGGCGACCGTCGGAGTTGCTGGCGCGCCGATATGTTGAGACAAGGAAATAAACACCGTGTCCGGTGTCGGAAATTCCTGCAAAGGCGCGTCTTTGGTGAACTTGTTGGCAGGCGGATGTATGCCCCTGCGGAAAGTTCTTAAAGGAAATGTCATCTTATTCTTCCTTGAAACTAAAATTATAATGTAATTATACAATAATAAACCCGCAATGTAAATACCCGATTTTTGAAAATTTGCGGAAATTTCAGCCTGTTTTAAGCAACATTAAAAGGAATTTTGTCCATATCGATAAGGGCGTTTCCTATGTCAATATTTTTTTACCGTTTTGCCTATGAAAGAAAACAAAGCGAGTGCGACGAGAAATCCCCCGAACAGTTTTTTAAGCAATTCACCGCTCGTCTCGATAGCAAAAAACGAGCAGCCGACGCAAGTTGCAATCGCAGGGATAAGGAAGAAAAGCAGGTTGTTTTTCTTCACCAGACCGTTCTTTGCGTGCAACAGCAAAGACGCCGCACCCGACGGCAAAAAAGCAACGAGATTTGCAAACTGCGCCGTGATTTGTCCGACGTTAAGACACAGAACGAGAAGGGGCAAAGTCAGCGTTCCGCCGCCCATTCCCATACCTGCAAGAATACCGCCCGCAACGCCTGCGAGCATAAGATACAAAAATTTCATTTTTCACCTATTTGCGCAAAATCTATAGTTTTATTGTTGCTTTTGTGTATATAAAATGCCGATTTTGTCAAAACATCATTTTGAGACCTGCAAACAACATCAACGCGTAAAAGACGAAAGACACGACGTCGGACGACAGTTTTTTGAGAAGACACGCACCTATAACGCCGCCTATCGTGACGCCTAAAACGGTGGGTAAAACAACACCGTTTTCAAACGTCGCACCTACGCCGTACGCCACGGAACTTACAAGGCAAAGCGGCAAAATAAGCGCTATTGCGGTTGCGTGCGCGCTCTTTTCGTCAAGACCGCCGATATACGTCAGACAGGGCACCGCGAGCATTCCGCCGCCTGCTCCGAAAAGCCCGTTGACTGCCCCGATAAACAGACCTGCCAACACCATTGCGATTTTCTTTTTTCCGCTCGTCTTTTTGCTTGCGTCGTCAAACTTGAAAAGGTTTTGCGCTTCTATGATTTTCGTTTGCATGATTATAGTTTTATTAATTTGCGTGAAAGTATGAATTTCGATTGCAAAAATAATGTTTTTGTATTAATATGGAAAAGCATATTAGTATAAATTGCGCGTGATATGCATACGCGCGCAGGTTTATACGGGTATGACTAAAACAACAAAGGGCGCAAGCCCGAGCAAAATAAATCTTTTATAGGTTTGGTATGAACAAGAAGAAAATCGTAATTTTATCACTCATGCTTGTTGCGATTATCGCTCTTTCTTCGGCATTGTTCGTTGCGTGCAACAACGACACTCCGTCGGACGATAACAACAACACGACGATTACCGAAACCGAAGGTCTGCTCATCAAAAACGGCGACTTCAAGGTTATCGACACGAAGGCTACGGATTACCCCCGCACAATCACGAGTTGGACGGGCGGCAAGATGTACTCGTCGGGCAGTTACAAAGACGACGTGACCGCAGGCGTCATTTCTCTTTCCAAAGCCATCTACGACGCCAACAAGAGCAAGTGGGACGACTCTGACGATTCGCTCTACAACAAACTCGTGGCAGGCGGCAGATACGGCGACGAAGACGCGATTAAAAACGCGCTCATGATCTACATGCCCGAAGAATCCACCAACTCCGACGGCAAGAAAGTTCACGGTCCGACGGCATACGGCTACACTTCCACTTCCTTCACTCTCGCGAAAGGCTCTTATTACAGACTCAAAGTGGACGTGCTCACCTACAAGATCGGCGGAGCGAACGAAGCAGATCGCGGCGCACGCATCTATCTTTCTTCAAACACTTACGCAGAATTTGCAGGCATCGACACCAACGGCGAATGGAAAACTTACGAAATCATCGTCGAGTCTTCTCCCGTGAGCGCAACGAGCCTTACCGTGATGCTTGGTCTTGGCAAATACAACACGTATTTCCAAACCGGTCTCACCACGGGTTACGCAGTGTTTGACAATCTCTCTCTCGAAAAAATCGAAGACGACGACACCACCGAAGCAATCGAAGGCAAAGTTGCATACGACGACGCAGTGGCAAAAGAACTCGCAGGCGACAAATTCGTTGCGACCACCACTCTCAAAGTCCCCAACGGACGTTTCGATTTCGGCACGACTTCGACGTCTTCTTCCAGCACTCCCAACAACTGGTCTTTGGTCAACGGCAACAGCGGTCAAAGCGACAAAGCCCCGACTTCTCTCGGTTGGAACGCAATCGTGAACACCGCAAACTGGGCCGATATCTACTCCAAACTTTCCAGCACGTTCTACACTCAGGCAGGCGCGGATTCTCCGAAAGAGAAATACGTCCCCGCAGAAGATTTGCAAAACATCAACATTGCAGACTACTCCGGCAGAGTGGGCAGCAACGTCTATATGCTCTCTCAACAACTTATGACCGCGCAAGGCATCAAATCCGCACGCACCATAACCATCGAGAAGAACAAGACCTATGCGCTCTCCATTGACCTTTACACCTACGCAGTGCACGGCGCAGGCGTGTCTCTCATTCTTTCGGGCAGTGACGGCGAAGACATCGTCATCAAAGGCATTTCTTCCGCAAAGAGCAGCGACGTTCTCATCGGCAGCACCGCTATCGACCCCAACGACAACGGCTACACCACAGGTACGGTTGACGGCGCAACCACGAACGGTTGGACGACTTACACCTTCTATATCAAGGGCAATCAATTCAGAAACTATAGTTACAATATGACTATATGGCTCGGCACGGAAGGCACCAATAGCAACACCGCAAAGGCATATCACAGTTTCACCAACAACTCCAAGCAGACCACCTACACCGCTGACGGAACGTTCTCCAACGGCTGGGTGTTCATCGACGAGTTGCAACTCAACGAAATTGACGAACTTCCGAGCGCAAACAGCGAAATCTACAAAGACGGCAAGCAAACTCTCGACGTCTCCGAAAAAGGCGATTCCTACAAAGCAATCGCAATCGACCTTACTTCCGACAACATGTTCGGCGAAGGTTCGGGTTATATTCTCAACGACACGACGAGCCAAAGTTCCAACGCTGACGTAGAATCTATCGGCGCAGGCGTTCCGAGCGGTTGGACGAGCGGATACGACACGAGCGATACGAGCAACGCAATCGTGAAGAACATCGTTGCGGAAGGCGTTGTCAACATCCAAGACGAAGCGTCCTTCAACGGTCTCGGCACTTATCCGAAACTCCCCTACGACATTCAGGAAAAAGTCGCTTACCAAATCAACGCGAAGAGCGACAGTTATTACGAAATCGAATCCAAACCCTTCACCGTGAAGAAAGACACGGCGTATCGTATCTCCGTGTGGGTCAAGACGGTTGACGTCAAATCCACGAGCGGCGCATACGTATATCTTCTCAACAAAGACGACGAAGACGCGGTTCTTGCAACCTACTCCAAAGTCAATACGGAAGACTACGACGAATATCAAAACGACTGGTGCGAACTCACTCTCGTGATTCGCGGCAAAGACGAAGACGTCAACGTCGCACTCAAGTTCACGCTCGGCACGGGCAACCGCTGGGCGGCTTCCACCCTTGCAAAAGGTTCTATGTTCGTTGCAAACATCAACGGCTCGACCATTGCAAACTCCGTCTTCGAAGGCACTTCCACCGGCACGTACGTGAAATCCGTCGACCTTACTTCCACCGATTCTTACACTTTCAAGAACGGCGGCTTCGACGAATACAACCGTGACGACGAAAACATCGAAGAAAACGTTGCTTTGAACGAACAATCGAGAGCGGCTGCTCCCACCGATTGGACATTCAACGACAACAAACTCAACCCGAACACCGACGACAGCAAACTTGCAGCAGGCGTCATCGCACTCAACACGACGGACAACAAGACGTTCTCCCACAGCAATCAGACGAGTGCAGTGTTCCCGAATATCGACCCGAGCGTGTTCGATTCCTTCTACGGCTCTATCACCGATCCGACGACAGATCTCGGTTCTCTCCCCGGTGAAAAGGCTCAAATCCTTGCAATCGGTTCAACCGACGGCACGACGAAGTATGCGGCAGGCTTCTCTTCTGCAAGCGTGACGCTCTCTTCCAACTCCTACTATTCACTCTCCGTCTACGTCAGAACGGTGGGCAACACCAAAGCAACCGTTTATCTCACGGGCGAGTCTTCTCTCTCGAGCGGTGACAACACCTTCACAATCGAGAACACGGGCAGCGGCTGGACGAAATACACCTTCTTCATCAGAACGGGTCAATCCAGCGTCTCCGTAAAACTCAACTTGTGGCTCGGTCAAAACACCGACTACGTTGACGTTGCGGGCGCAACCGAAGAAGAACAAGCGGAAAATGCGAAGTCCGCAGGCGCAGTGTTCTTCGACAACGTCGTTTACAAGACAATCGAAGAAGCGGACTTCAACAAGGCAATCGCAGACGAAACCAACAAGGTTCTCTCCTTCCTTACCGACAGTTTCGACTCTCTCTCTTCCACCATCGAATCGAGAAGCAAACTCACTTCTCCGAGCGGTTGGTCGGGTGCAGTCGGCACGAACCAAAGTTCTTCCAACACCAAGTCGGGCGTCATCTATGCAGACGAACACTTCCTTGACACCAAGACCATCGACGGCGTCGAAGGCGACTACGTTGACATTCTCGGTGCTGACTACAAAGTGGACGACATCACAATCACCGACGAAGAACTTGCCGAAGCAAAGAAAGACAGCAAGTACGACGGAATGAGCGACGACGACATTCTCACCGCTCTCAAAGAAGCAAAAGCAATCGAACTCAAGGCCAAGAACTGGATGCCTATCGGTCAAATCAACGGTCAGGCGCACAGCGGCAATCAGATGCTCATCATCAACAACACCGACAAGAGCGCATACACCTACGCCAGTTCTTCATTCACTCTCAAAGAAAGCAGTTTCTATGAGATCAGCCTTTGGGTGAGATCCTACGCACTCTCCGACGGCGAGAAAGAAGGCGTCTACGTTGAAATGTATCTCGGCTCCGCAAACGAAACCGACAAGCCTTTCATCTTCGAAGCAATCGCAAGCGAAACCTGGAAGGAATACAAGTTCTACGTTCAGACTTTGGACGACGACGTGACGAGCGCAACCGTCAAACTTTCTCTCGGCAAATACATTGCAAACGAAATTGACGGCGAAACTATCGTAACCGGTCTCACAAGCGGCTACGCTATGTTCGACGACGTGACCATCACCAAGGTCGACGAAGAAACCTTCAACGCCGCAAAAGAACAAGAAGCAACCGTTGACAACGTAAAGACCCGCAAAGTCTCCAACGAAACCAAGGGCAGCGGCGACGACAACAAGGACGACGGCAACACCGACACTCCGGACAGCACGTTCAACACCGAAGCACTCTGGTGGATGATTCCGACAATCGTTCTCGGCGTTCTCATCATCGTGGTCGTGATCGTGTGGATCGTCCGCGAGGTCAGAAAGCCCATCAGCAAGAAGAAAGAAAAGAAAGCGGCATCCGTCGTTGAAACTCCTTCTCTCGATGCAAAACACAACAAATACGACGACAATAAAGAATAAAATCTAATTGTCAGCAAAAAGCACTTGCTTCACCGCAAGTGCTTTTTTTATTTCAATCGAAAGGATTTGCACGCTTCTCTGCACAAGCAAAACAAAATCAAATCGAAAAAGGCTGAAAGAACGCACTTTGCGATAAATAAAACGCAAGGAGCAATCCGTATATACCGCATTACACGCCCGTTTTTATTTCTACGATACGAGTTTTCTTTAATAATAAAAGAATGAGTTTCATATCCTTTATCTATGAAAAACACGGCTCATTCTTTTCTCGTAGTAACAGGCTTTTCGATTGCTACGAGACTTGCTTCGTTTATATTCAAAATGTGGATGTCGCGCTCTCTCGGCGCGGAAACCGTCGGCGTGTATCAAATTGCGCTGTCGGTGCTTCTTATGCTCTTCACCGTCACGGCGGGCGCACCGACGGTGTTGTCCAGAAAGGTTGCCGAAGCA
>ERZ808259.476-NODE-476-length-16658-cov-3.784858_pt1 | contig 16658 bp, 14 predicted proteins | sample MGYA00521279_ERZ808259 | MGnify/ENA primary metagenome ERZ808259 (study PRJEB31516, sample SAMN03275586) | gut metagenome | biome: mammalia-associated habitat; material: feces | host: Papio cynocephalus | place: Kenya | collected 2012-07-27 ... | reverse complement strand
CAAAAAAATCCGATAAATCCTAGATTATCTATCCCTCACGTGCAAATGAGAGTTTAAAAATTATTATCAAAGGGAAAAGCTTATTCGAAACGGAGAGCTTTTTTATGGTTATGTTTTTTCCTTTTGGAGACAATCGACTAACTGGGATTCGCCAGCGATATTTTATATTTTGTTTTCTCCGGAAAGGAAAATAATGGAAAACCCTTTTATTTTTAAGAAAATACATGAGAATTTGCAGGTATTTTTGGAAAATAAACCACAAAATAAAAAAGAAAGATATCTTTGGAATCTTCTTAAAAATCCTTTGGCAGACGCCCCTTTTGAAGAGATTCCCTTTTCCTTGACCGATGGACATGTGGCCTATTTTTCTAAACTGATAAAGAAGCAAAATTTTGCCATTTCCTTTCATTTGGGTTTAAATTTAATTATCGCCAATCCCACAATATCCAAACAGATATTGTTTCTTCCTGAAAAATATGTGACGGAAAATTTCAGGAAATTATACGAAGAGCGGAAGCTCATGCTCTAAGGAGGATTTTATGGCTTCGTTAACTTATTTAGGCCATGCGACGTTCCGTATCAAAACCAATGAGGGCAAGGTTATTTATATCGATCCTTTTGGTGGGCAGCCTTATTTCTATAACCAGCCTGCTGATTTGGTTTTGATTACCCATGAACATTACGATCATAACGAACTGAAACTCGTTCCTTTAAAAACGGGGGCGAAAGTCATTCGTAGCATTAACGCTTTAAATAACGGCGTTTACAAGGAATTCGATATTGGTGGAATTCTTGTTAAAGCAACCCCAGCCTACAACTCTCACCACGTTAAGGATGAATGCGTCGGATATCTTATCTCTTTTGATGGTTTGAAGCTTTATCACGCCGGAGACACGGATTTCATCCCGGAAATGAGAGACCTCAATAAAGAAAATATTGATTACGCATTATTGCCATGCGATGGTACCTATACGATGAATACGGAAGATTTCGATAAAGCCATCGAAGCAATTTCCCCACGTTTCGCCATTCCTATGCATACTCACGTCGGGATGGATTTCGGCGATGAAGTGGTTTCCCATATCTATACGCCTAAGAAACTTGTTCTTCATCCTGGGGAAAAGATCGCTCTTTGATTATGGAAGCAGCCAAAATCATTCGGAAAATAGCCGCTTATCTTTTATTTGTCGCGGCCGCTACATGGTTCTTTTATGAGATGGTCCTTCTTATGACGGCCATCTATATCGATCCTGGCAAAGATATCAAGGCATATCTTCTAACCGCCGTCTTTAAACCAATCATGTATGTAATTGTTTGCCTAGCAGTAATTTTTGTCACTCAATTTACCTTAAAAGGGAAAGAAAATCGTTATATCACTTCTTTGATGCTAATCGTTCTCTTTGGAGTCGGTTTAGCTGTCTCTCTTTTCATCTTGGCAAAGGGCATAACCTCCATACCGAACAATAAGTATTGTCAGGATCCTTCCTTTTTCTATTACATCATTATCCCTTTGATCGCATTTTGTGTTGGAGAGGCCTCCTATGGCGTTTTTCTTTTCTTCGTAGATAAAAAGGAAAAAGAAAAACGAGAAGAGGAAGAAAAAGAAAAAAAGCTATCTTCGGATGGCATAAACCTTACGAAAGAAGAAAAATAAAGGGGACGTGTATCAATATCAGTTGTTTTTTGCCGATTCTGATTGCACACTTCGATAGTCGATGACAACCTCCAGCTCAGCGATTTGCGCTTTGCCGCCATCCTGAGGCTTACAAAAAATTCTCACGAGTGCATAGGCCTTGTTCGTCACTTTCTTTACCAAGAACATCCCTTTGCTTGACGCCCCCTCGTTATCGGGAGGGAAATCAATATAGGCCTTGCTGTTTTCGTCGACAAAGTATGTGAAACTCCTATTCGTCGCGTTTTCCGGCAAAATCTCCGTTTTAAAAATGTATGGCATATAGTTTTCTTTGCCGTTCCCATAATCCGGCTCTTGCATCTCATCGTAGACGAGAAGCATCGAGGGTTTGCCATCCTCCTCTTTGTATTCGCTGTTATCACTAGGGAGAATTTTAATGCTGTCGATGTAAATAATTGGAGTAATGCCTTGTGGCTTTGTGCCAAAAATGGCAACCAAAACGATAGCCAATAAGGAAATAGCCGAGACAAGGATGGATACCAATTTTTTCATAAATTCTCTCCTTTTGCGTATACGTAACGTACTTTTTTGTTGTAAGAAACCACATTCATCAGGAAGTAAAACAAACCAATCAAAAGGACTTTGAAGCTTGATGTGGTTTGAACGTTGCCAACCCAAATGATTGGATCTTGAGTGAAATAGTAGAAAAGAATGGTCAGAAGGAAGCTTAGAGCAAACGCAAGAATAACGGAGCGATTCTCGTTGCTAGAAAGGAAAGAAACCTCGCCAAAAGGATTTCTAGGATTCGTGAAATCGAGAGAAGCGCTATAAAGGAGATGACCTAAATAGATAAGAAGAATGCCAGCCCCCAATACAAGATTTTCGGCGATGAGATCCGTTTTTAAAGAGGCGATAATAGCAAATGAAACGATAATGGAAACGCTTCCTAAAGCACCAGGCATGATTAATTTGCTTGCAAGCAGGAAGGAATCCTTTACCGGATAGGTTCTTGCTAGCTTAAAAGCCCCGCCTTCCTGACTATACATTCTCGCTATTGAACCATTTGCGCTTAAAACGATAAGCATCGTAATTAATAAAGTGGCAACTTGCACCAAAGAAAGGCCTCTTTTGTTTAAATCCATTGCCATGAAGATTTTGGAAACAAGAGCTAGAAGAAGCGGCAACGCCACGAATATCATCGTATAGGATGGGGCGATTTCTGAATCTTTGATATAGAGAAGAAGCTCTTTCTTTAATTGGGAAAGGAAGGGTTTGTGGATATGACTTTCGTTTTCGCGTTTGCTTTGTTTAGGAAGAAGCTCATCGTTCCCGCTTGCTAAACGTAAATAAAGCGGTGAAGCAAGAGACAACGCAACAACGTAAAAAACAGGGATGCAGCCTAAGAAAGCAAGCAAAGTCCATAGCCCATTCAAGCCAATTCCGGAAAAATAATGGAAAGTATACCCCGTATATCCTCCCAAATAGACCATGGAAGTTTGATAAAAGAAGGGAAGATGATCGATATACCACCTCATCCCATCTTGAATCTTATTGAAGTAAGGCCCCCAGTTGGTGAAGATGTCTATTTTCTCTGGGATGATGGAAATCAAAATGGATACCAAAGTGATCACCGAAACTAAAATGAGGACGGTTAGAATGCTTCTTGCCAATGGGCGGGAAATAAGAAAACGCTTTGCAAAATAAGCGGGAATGGAAAGGATCGCCCCCAAAAGAACAAAAACAATTTCCAAAACAATAAAAAGCAGGAAAATAACGAAATACATATATATGGGGTAGCCAGAAACCAAGAAATAACCAATCAAGAATGGGATTTCGATCGTCAAAGCCTTGATATAAGAATTTAAGAAACAAACGAATAACCTAGCTAGGAACAACGTGTTTCCATTAGTCGGCAAGGTTAGGAGCACTTTGTTGTCGTTTGCAAAATAAAGGTCATTGGTGACTCTCGATAAAGTGCCGAAAAACGAAAAGAAAAGCATGATATTAATCAATATGGAAGGAACCGCTTCGGGGACGAAAGACATCAAAGAAAAGATGTTCATCCGAACACACATATAAAAGAAGACGTAAGACAAAGCGCATGTTCCGATAAAGGAGGCTACTTTCGCAACGACATTAACAACGGACTTCTTTTTGTTTTTCTTCCAATCCATCGACAGGGAATTGGCCAATAACATGGATACAAGCACACGAAAAGATTTCCAATTGACTTGGAAGAATTCTTTGAGGGAATCTCTTTTCGCCTGGGCATTCCTCATATAAGCTCCCCTTTGGCTTTCTCTTCGAGCAAAGCCCTTTCTTCTTTCTCGTTGTCGCTTGTTAGGATCAAGAAATTCTTTTCGAGCTTCTCTCTTTCTTCCGGATGCTCATCAAAATCAATGACTTTAATAAGCTCCCCATGTTTGATGATAATAACCTCATCGCAAAGATTCTTGACTACATCGATGATGTGACTGGAAAAGAAAACGATATTGCCTTTTTTGGCGTGCTCTTTCATGCATTCTTTGATTTGATAGATGCTATTTGGATCCAACCCTGTCATAGGCTCATCCAAAATCCACACTTTCGGATCATGTATCAATGCGGCAATAATGGTGATTTTTTGTTTCATGCCATGGCTGTATGTCTTCATTGGCTTATCGTAACGTTCGCTTAACTCGATACGTTTGACTAAATCATCTTCTCTTTTGATCCTATCTTCCTTAGAAATGCCATAAAGGTCAGCAATATAGTTGATGTATTGCCTTCCCGTTAAGTTCTCGTAAAGAGCATAGTTATCAGGAACAAAGCCGATGAGCCTCTTCGTTTCTAGAGGGTTTTCCACAACGTCATAGCCACAGACATTGATATATCCTTCTTCGAAACCGTGAATGCCTACGATGGATTTGATGATGGTGGATTTTCCTGCGCCATTTTTTCCTAAGAAGCCATATATTCTCCCGCCTTCAAGATTCATGGAGAAGTCTTTTACCGCATAATTATCCGCGCCATGATATTTCTTTGAGAGATGGTCGACTTTCAAAAAGACTTTGTTTTCTGACATAGGTATGCCTCCTTTTTCTTTGTATAAAAGATATGCTTCATGTCTGCTGATGGCTTTTTGCTTGGCAAGAACTAAGACGTTTCTTTCGTCGATGACTCTGAAAAGCAATTCATAAACGAACCACATTCCCAAAGCCAAGAAGATGTAGACCACATAATAAGCCACGTCATAAATCAAGTGAATGACATAGGTGTGTCCGTTCATTTCAAAGGAGATGGTCATATTGAAAAGATTTTCCGCCCATTGCCCAAGCTTGTCTGCAACGAAATCGCTGTTGATGAAAAAGAAATCCGATTCCGTCCCGTGGGCGGTTAGATAGACGTTGACGAACATCACGAAGGCAAAATAAATCAAGAAACCGATTTGCGAATAGGCAAAATATCTCATCTTTGGCCGCTTGTAGGTTCCTAGCAAAACAATCAATACAGGCATAAAGAAAGCGTGCAAGTGGTTAATATAGAATTCCATTACGTGCGGTGAGAAAAGAGCGAGGCTACTTGAGAAATTAGGCATCAATAAAGCCAAAAATGCACCTAAAACATTAATAAAGAAAGTGAAGTAGTAAAGCCAATAGTTCTTCCATAGAAGAGTTATAGGCATCGTATACATTGCAGTGCAGCATAAGTGCATCGGCCAATGAGCGAGATTAGACCAAATATCAAAACGATTGATGGAAATGTATCCAAAGAAAGAGCCCAAAGATATTTGAATCAAAGCACTTCGTTTTTCTTTCTCGCTTAATGGCGATAAGGTCAAATAATAGCAAACGGGCAATAAGAAGGATAAATATAAGAAACAACGGTGGGCAAAGTCGGTGGGCTCATGAGGGTTTCCCAATCCAAAGATCGTTTGTCCAAGGATGTTAGCGGGCGTATACGCACTCATGGAAGAGATAAAGAAAGGAAAAGAAAGGGCCAGCAAGGAGAGTATCTGTTTTCTATTGCAGGAAAATTTCTCTTTTTCAAAGAAAGAAGAAAAATAATAAAAATCCAAAAATCCTAGCTCAATCCCCATTAAATAGACGCGATAGTCCAAAGAATCTCCAACAATTCCTTTAACGCACAAAGAGAAGAAAATCGTGATAAAGATAGCAAATGGAGTGCCAATGTATCTTCTTGCTCTAACTGAAGACTCCCCTAAATAGAAAGCGCACACAAGAGCAAAGACAATCAAGGCTCTCCACCAATCGTTTAGCAAAGTCGAAACGCTTCTCTCTAAATGGGAAAAGGTGACCAACGAATATAAGCCGTCAGCAATCAGCTCTCCTTGCAGATGGAGGTAATCGTAATATTTATAAACGTAATTGTTGCCGCTAACGACATAGCTTACGTCGCCTTTGAAAAAATAGAACCTTGCAAAGAAAACGATAAAGAGGACGATGGTTGTAAATGATAGGTAAACCTTCAATCTGTTTCTCTTTTCAGCAAGTTTAGCACTCCATTTCGTGAAGAATGAAAGCTTATGGCTTTTTGCCATTCGATCTTTGGAGAAAACTATCAATAGAAGGAAGATGGCGGCCAACAGCAATAAACTTAATCCGAAGGGCAAAAAAGCCATTGAATATTTAGAATAGTCGCCGATGAGCAGCCCTAAAAGAAGCGCAAGAAAGAAGACGCATAAGATGCTTAGCGTTAAGAAAATCTCTTTCTTTTTGATCTTTAGGCATGCCATAAATGAAACGTTTGGTTATAAGGTGTGATAATTGCCTAAAACGAGGCCGTAGTTACACACGCCAAGATATTTCTCCGGTTCCGAAGGGCCGCCGGCTCCTGCGGCATCGTTAATGGCGGCAGCTAAAACACCGGATTTCTTAAATGCATCGGAAGGATTTTGGGAAATCCCCATGGCCTGAAGTTGTTCGTTTTCGTATCCTAAAGCCGTTAACATGGAATATTTTGTGTTTACTAGTGTAGCGGAAGCAAGATCGACAGACGTTGGAATGATATAGGAAGCCTTTCCGTCTTCTTCTAAAGCCCTGAAAGCAAGCCCTTGGCCATTAGATTTTTCGCTAAAGGCTTCGTTGCAGAAAAGGTTGTTCCCAAAATCTGTGGTTGTGACGGCATCAACATACGCTAATGCGGTCGATTGATCGCTTGGATTCGCTTTGTATTGAACAGCTTTCTCCCACACTTCTGAAGCGCCATTTAAAGTGGAATAAATGAGTTTTCCACCTTTGGTTATATTAACATTAACTCCGCCGTTATTTACCGGGAGTTGTAATGCTTCTCCTTCCCCGTTTGGAAGGGAGAACATCCAGAAGTCAAATTTTGAAACGGATGTCCCCGTAGACTTATCTTCTTTAAGGAAAGAAGTGCCCAATTGTTTGTTAAAAACGGTATCAAGAGCTTTTAATTGAGAGGCTTTTTCTTTGGCGCCACTATAGGCTTCAAACCAGCCTCCAGCGCCTTCGGTATAATTCGAGAAGAAAGAATCCTCGTCGATTTCTACGTTGATACCTGGGACTCCCTTTATTTTGTTTTGATAATCTGTTGCATTAGTATAAGCAGGAAGTTTGCTGGTCATCGGATTTAAAAAGAAAAGCGGCCCGCCAGACTTAATCATTTCGGAATGTTTGACCTTTAGATTGGCGTTGTTCCATAGGTAAACCCCAGCATTGAAGCAGTTGTAGAAACGGCAATTTTCAACTTCACCCACAGCATTTTCTTTTGCCTCATTAGTGGTGATCCAATCGCCTCCGCTAATCATAAATGACATATAGACGCTGGAACAGTTCACGTTCTTTAACTTGGAGGATGTTTCTGATTTCACAAACATAGGCCCGCCTTTTTTGATCGTGGATTCTGCACTGACCCCCATATTGCCGCTAACGATAAGATCGTTTACGTCGAAATGGCAGTTAGCAGGATTGACCGATCTATCGAAATTGATGTAGAAAATTGTCGCATGTGAAGAAATAGGTTTATTCTCTTCCTGCAACTCACCTTCCCGGCTGTCGGTGAGAATGTATGGGAAAACGTCATCTCCCTGGTCGTTAAGCATTAAACGATGGGAATTTCCGTAAACGTTCACCCTTCCTTCCTCCAAGAAGGTGTAATTGAATAAGCCGATCCAATCGATTAAGGAATCGTTTACCCCAGCGTTCCTGGGCTTTTTGTTTCCCTCTTTCTCTCCCCACATATAGAATGCGGGAACATCGGAAAGGCCAATCGTGATATCGTTTTGGAAAACCAAACCCTTCGCATCTGGAAGGCCGTTTTCTGTTTTGTAAGCCTTTAATTTTTCGGTGAAGCTGCCGTCGCTTCCATAGCCTCCACACCCGACTCCGTTATCGATGGCGAAGATGTCTTTTGGGGTGGAAACGTTATAAGCATCCACGACCTGCATCTCATATTTGATGAGCGCATCTTGATTGGAAGACGAAAAGGTTAATGTGAAATCTCCGGTGATGTTGTTTTTGAATTTTACGATACCTTTGGATTTTAGTTCGTTGATGTTTTCAAGATAGTCTTCTAGTTTAAGGCTGTTCGTGCCTTGCAGGAGCTGAACTTGCACGCCATCAGGGATGGTGTCAAGGTCGATGTTATCCAAAGGGTTGTCTGGATTAATCGCTTTGATGATAGGCAGCAAATCAACGGCGTTGTTATTGCCAACGTAATACTTGCCGTCTTCCATCAAACCGGTTTCTAATTTATCAGCAGTCGAAAGCTTGTTGTTGCCTATTGTGCTGGTAGTGTAGGTGTAGTTTTGATTCGGCATCCACGAGATGACTTCATATTGGATGTTCGTGACATTGTAATTCATGGATGTGTTAAAGGTTTTATCGCCTTCTTTGTAAGTAACGGTAAAAACTTTTCCATCGGTTATTTCGCTTGTATCGATGCTCGTGTAGGTGATTTTGTCTTTATTGTCTTTTGCGGCGAGCGTGGAGATGATCTCATCTGCTGCATTTAACGTATGTATTTTAAGCGTGGAATAATCTACTTCACTATTCAAGGTGTAGCTAGCCTTGATGCTATTATCAACGATGCGGATGTTGGCGACCGTTGTGTCTTTATTGTTTTGACAAGAGGCAAGAGACGCTAAAGCTAAACTGGAAAGACCTAGTAGAATTTTGGTTTTGCTTTTCATTTTGTTTTACTCCTTTATATTAGAGATGAATACTTCTTACTTACGAAAAAGTAGTTGTGCAAATTATACCACATAGAATTTTTATTCAAACTAGTTAAAATTCCGATAAATACGGGATTTCTATTTAAAGAATAGAAAAAAATTAAAATCTATGGTTTGTCTTTTGTCATGAATGGGCAGCCACTTTTTTCAAGGAAGTGCACTTTATCTTGCGATTCCGCTTTTATTTGAGTAAGATAATGCGCGTATCTCTCTTAGCTATCATTTTGAGTAGCTAGGCGAAAGGAGTATTGATTATGAAACAAGGAATCCATCCAACTTACCATCATTGCAAGGTTACTTGCATCAGCTGCGGCGCTACTTTTGAAAGTGGCTCCACGATGGGAGACGAAATCAAGGTTGAAACCTGCTCTAACTGCCATCCTTTCTACACTGGTAAGCAAAGAAGCGTTTCTTCTGATGGCCGTATCGACAAATTCAACAAAAAACTTGAAAAAGCCAGCAAGAAATAAGCACGACAGTCTATTTGAGACGGAGCTCTCCAATGTGAGAGCTTTTTCTTTACCAAAGCAAAAAGAGTTGAGACGTGTATGCGTTTTGGATGTTTGCAAACACCATTTCATCCAAAGAGAATTGCAGGGTAATATCTATTTATAATAGATAAAACCCTTGATTCCCTTTTACTTTCACCTTTAAAAGACGTATGATAAAAGAAGGGTAAAACGATGAAAACAGCTAAAGAAACAAAAGAAATTAAAACAACAAAGACGGCCAAAAAGAAAACAGCCGCTAAAGCCAAAAAAGAAGACGACGAACTTTTTGATCCATCAGAGGAAAAAGATCCTGAAGAAGTCGCTGGCATGGAAGCCATCAAGAAAGAATTCTTGAAACGCGCCAAAGAGAATGGCTCCATCAACCAACAGGAAATCTATGATTATATCGATAAGAATCGCCTTGAATTAGAGGACAACGACGTTCAAGAATTAATGGACTATTTCGCCAAAGAAAATATCAAAATCATCAATGGTGATGAAACCCCTGAAGCAAGCGAACCCACCGATGAAGAGCTTATGAGTGAGTCATCCGATGACGATATGGATGAAGATGTTGAGGATGCTGACATCGACGATGATTTCCTTAATGTTCAATCTGGCGACGTAAAGGTTAATGACTCCGTTAAGATGTACTTAAAAGACATCGGACAATATCAATTGTTAACGGTGGAGGAAGAGCAAAAATTCGCAAAGGCCGTCGTTGATGGCGAAGAGGCGAAAAAGAAACTTCCAGAAGTCCAAGCCAAAGGCGATCAGAAAGAAATCGATCATTTGAACGAATTAATTGAAGCGGGAAAAGAAGGAAGAGATGCCCTTGTAAATCGCAACCTCCGTCTTGTTATCGCTATCGCTAAGAAATATCTTGGACGCGGCATGCCTTTCCTTGATTTGATTCAAGAAGGCAACCAAGGCTTATTGAAGGCCGTTGAGAAATTCGACTACACCAAAGGCTTTAAATTCTCCACCTATGCAACGTGGTGGATTCGTCAAGCCATCACAAGAGCTATCGCTGATCAAGCCAGAACCATCCGCATCCCCGTTCATATGGTGGAAACCATTAACAAGATGACTCGTGTCCAAAGAGCCCTTGTCCAGGAATTGGGAAGAGATCCGACTCCAGAAGAAATCTCCGAGAAAATGAATGGCGAATTGACTCCGGCTCAAATTCGCGACGTTCAACGCATTGCTTTGGAACCGGTATCTTTGGATACACCAATCGGTGAAGAAGATGACTCCAAACTCGGTGATTTCGTTCGTGATGATTCTGAACTTTCTCCAGGCGAATACGCTTCGAAGTCTCTTTTGAAAGAAAGGCTCTATCAAGCTATGAGCGAATGTCTTACCGCTCGTGAAGAAAAAGTCTTGCGTTTACGCTATGGTCTTGACGATGGGCGTCTTAGAACCCTTGAAGAGGTTGGCAAGGAATTCGACGTTACCCGCGAACGCATTCGTCAAATCGAAGCGAAAGCAATCCGCAAACTTCGCCATCCAACCAGAAGCAAGATGCTAGGGGATTATCGCGATACCGCAATCACCACAGGGCCTAGCAACACTCACCATCACGAGGATTAATTCTTTAAAACGATAGGGCTCATCTCTATCGTTTTTTATCGATGTGATTTTATTTGCAAGGAGGTTTCATTTGCCATGAGCAGAAAATTCTACATTACAACGCCTATTTATTACCCATCTGCCTCTCCCCATCTTGGACACGCTTATTGCACGACCATGGCCGATATTATCGCCAGAGGAAAGAGATTAAGAGGCTTCGACACTTATTTCTTGACGGGTCTTGATGAACATGGTGAGAAGATTCAAGAAAACGCAGCCGCCGCACACGTCACCCCACAAGAATTTGTGGATAATGTTGCTAAGAAGTTCGTATCCCTTTGGGAAACGATGCACATCTCTAATGATGATTTCATTCGTACTACGCAACCTCGTCACTATAAGACCGTAGAAAAAATCTTTAGCAAATTCTTAGAGGATGATGACGTTTATCTTTCTTCCTACAAAGGATGGTACTGCGTCCATGAAGAAACGTTTTGGACGGATACGCAAGTGGAAGGAGAGAACCATCTTTGCCCTGATTGCCATCGTCCATGCGAGCAAAAAGAAGAGCCTGCTTATTTCTTCCGTTGCTCAAAATACGTCGATGATGTGATGCACATTTTCGATACAGAATCGAAGTTCATTACCCCAGTCGGAAGAAAAACCGAAATGATCAACAATTTCATCAAACCCGGTTTGAATGATTTGTGTGTCACCCGCACTTCCTTTGACTGGGGCATTCCTGTCAAGGAAGCGCCAGGCCATGTGATCTATGTCTGGTTGGACGCTTTAACAAACTACATTACGGCTTTAGGGTATTTACAAGACGATGATTCCAAATTCAAAAACTACTGGATGGATCCAAATACGGAAATCGTTCATTTAATTGGTGCCGACATCACTCGTTTCCACACAATTTATTGGCCAATGTTCTTAAAGGCTTTGAATCTACGTCAGCCTTCTAGGATTTTCGTCCATGGCTTAATGATGATGAAAGACGGGAAAATGTCCAAATCCAAAGGGAATGCCATTCCGGTTCCTCCACTCGTGGAACGTTTTGGCGTGGATGCCGTTCGTTATTACCTTGCAAGGGAAATCGTCTTTGGACAAGACGGACAATTCACCCCCGAACAATTCGTCGAGCGTCTTAATATCGATTTGGCAAATAATTTCGGGAATCTTTTGAATAGAACGGTTTCCATGATCATGAAATATTTCGATGGCGTGATTCCCGAATACAAAGGCGAGCTTAATTCTTTGGATGAAGGCTTAAAGGAAATGGCGGAAAAAACCGTTAAGTCATATGAGATTCTGAATGACGATTTAAAGGTCACGGAAGCTTATGCGGCGGTTATGGATTTGGTTTCAGCCGCGAATAAATACATCGAAGAAAGCGCTCCATGGGTTTTAGCAAAAGATTCTGCAAAGAAAGAGGAACTTGCTTCGTGCATGTCTCATTTGGCCAATGCTATTTTCTTAGCCGGAACTTTGCTTTCGCCTATTCTTGTGACGAAGAGCGAGAAACTCTTTGATCAACTTGGCGTTCCTGCTTCGATGAGAGATTATGAAACGGCAACTCATTTTGGAAGCTTAGGCGGGCAAAAGGTGAATAAGGGTGAGCAGCTTTTCCCACGCTTAGAAGAAGCAAAAGAAGTGGAATTCATTCAAAATCTCATGAAAGCGCCTAAAGAAAAAGCGGCCGCATAATAAAGGAAACACATACATGGGTGCCCTGTGTGGCACTTTCCAGCGTAGCTTAAAGGATGTAAAAGAAAGGAAAAGCAATGATTCTATCTGTCGGTGAAATATTATTGGACGTGTATGCCAAAGAAAATCCCTCTTCTATAGATATGAAAGGTAGAATTGGAGGGGCTCCTTTCAATGTTGCGGCCAATATCGCTAGCAATGGTGGAGACGTTTCTTTCTATGGAGCGGTTGGGAAAGACGAATTCGGCTCTTTTTTAGAAAAAGAGGCCAGAGCGTATCCTTTTCAAAAACTTTTGATTGACGAAACGGAATATCCCACAAGCTTAGCGCTGGTGTCTTTAAATAACGGAGAAAGAAGTTTCTCCTTCCTTCGAGGAGCGGATTACCATCTCTCTCCGAAGAGGTTGGAAGATTTTTCTTTAAATGCCGGAGATATTATTCATATCGGCTCTTTGATGCTGAATGAAGAAGAAGGCGGAATCTTCTTTGTTAGAACAAACGGTTTCGCCAAAATGAAAGGCGTTTATCTTTCCTTTGATATGAATTTGCGTTCCGGTTTATTCGAAGACCAAGAAGAAGCCAGAGGCGTATATGAAAGCATCTGCTCATGCATTGATTTTCTTAAAGCAAGCGAAGAGGATCTTGAATTCTTAGGGATGAGTGCTGAGGAATTAAAGAACCATTATATGAAGGAAAAGAGTATTCTTTTTGTTTCCCGTTCTTCCAATGGAAGTGATGTCTATATTGGGAATGAGCATTATTCCGTTCCATCAAAGAAGATAGATGTGGTTGATTCTACAGGAGCGGGGGATGCGTTTTTTGCCAGAATACTGATGGAATTGGATCAATGCCTAGATCCTTTCTCTCTTTCCGCTCAAAAATGGAAAGAAGTTTTAATGAAAGCTAACGAAGACGGAGCGGAAGCCTGCTTGCATGAGGGCGCTCTAAAACAATAATGAAAGAATATTGCCTATGAGAAAGAATGATGAAATACTTCAAAGCAAATTTGAAGGAGCGTGCAGCAAATTAACTTATTTAGGTTTAGGCGAAACCAAATACAAAGACGAAGTCATTTATGTGCCCGATTTCTATCCCGGAGAAGAAGGAGAGGTCCTTGTTTCTTATAAGAGAAACGGCCAATATTTTGGGAAGCTCCTTTCTCTTAGCAAACCTTCTAAAGATCGTATTCCATCTGAATGCCCATATTTTAAACAATGTGGTGGATGTATCTTTCAAGATTATTCTTACGAAAAAGAAAAAGAACATAAACGCCTTTTAGTCCAAAACCAACTTCATAAAATTACGGGAATTGATGTTGACGTGAATCCTACAATCGGCATGGAAGAGCCATCCCATTACCGTAACAAGATTCAGCTTCATTTTGGTAGGGACAAGAACGGCTCAACGGTACTTGGATTCTATAAAGAGGGGACCCATGTAGTATTTCCGGTGAAAAAATGTCTGATTGAAGACAAAAGGGCCTCAGACATATCTAGCCAAATATTAGCCCTTGTTCGCGATTTAGAAATTCCTCCCTACCAGGAAGAAAACGGCACGGGAGAATTGAAACATCTTCTGATTCGCACTTCGTTTCACAAGGAACAGATTTTGTGTGTTTTGGTCACCAAAGATTTGAAATTCGCCAATCGAGACAAGTTAATGACGATGATTCAGAGGTGCTGTCCCCAAATAACCACTCTTGTTCAGTCCATAAACGGCAAGAAAACCAATGTTATTTTGGGAAACAAAGAAGTGGTCCTATATGGCCCTGGATATATCGAAGATGAATTATGCGGTCTTTCTTTCAAAATCTCCGCACGTTCCTTCTATCAAGTGAATCCTGAAATGACGGAAACTCTTTATGAGAAAGCTATGGAATTTGCCGATTTAAAGGAGACGGATGTTGTTTTAGATGCCTATTCCGGAATTGGGACGATTGGTCTTATTGCCGCAAAAAACGCTCAAAAATCTATAGGGGTGGAGCTTGTTCCTGAGGCAGTTAAGGATTCTATAGAAAATGCCAAGAGAAACGAAATAAGAAACTTTGAAGCGCATGAGGATGATGCGACTTCCTTTATTCAAAAGTATGCAAAACTAGGAATGAAAGTGGACGTTTTATTCATGGATCCGCCAAGAAAAGGATCTACACCAGAATTTCTAGCGGCCACCAAAGAACTCAAACCTCGCAAAGTCATCTATATAGCCTGTGCTCCTTCCTCCCTAGCTAGGGATTTGAAAGAACTTCTTGAAGATTATTCTCTTGACGCTATCCAACCAATTGATATGTTTCCAAGAACAGCACATGTTGAGTGCATCACGTTGCTCTGTCGAAAGGACGTCAAAAACAGTTAAAAAAGGCTAAAAATCGAGAGTTTTGACCAATCCAAAAAGGTTGAGGCTCTTTTTTCTTTGCTGAAAATCCGCTCGGATTCTTCCGAAAACGAAGAAAAACGGCTTTTACTAGTATGGGGAAACATATCTACACCCCCAATGTCTTGTACAGGTAACTCGTATGCACACTTGGCTTTGCGGGAACATATCAAATAAGGCTTGTTTTTGATGAAAAATTAACTTAACATCTCTTTTAAAAGGAAAAATAGCTTTAGAAATGCAAATAAAAACTTTCGCAGAATCATTAGATAAATTTGACAGAGTGAAGATATTTTAGTATGATTAATTATGGAAGGATTGGTGTGCTTATGCAGTTGTCTTTTAATAAATTGTGGAAATTATTGATTGATAGAAATATGAAAAAGAAAGATCTTCAAAGAGTGGCTGGCATCAGTTCTGCTTCAATCGCTAAATTAGGAAAGAATGAACCTGTTAGTTTGGAGGTTTTGATGAAAATCTGCTACGTTCTCGATTGTAATTTTGGCGATATTGTAGATTTCGTTAAAAAATAGAGGTGTGAAATGAAAACTTTAAGAATAGGTACCGTTTTCAGCGGTATTGGCGCGCCTGAACAAGCTCTTTTTAGAATGGGAATAAAAACCCAAATTGTGTTCGCGTGTGATAACGGCGAGATTGAATTGAAAGAATCTGTAGAAGACATAAAGAAAATGATTGCTGGAAAGAGCGATAGCCAAAGCAATAAGATTATTAAAACTCTATATAAAAACACAAATAAAAAGAACTATGTTAAGCAAAGCTATTTTGCAAACTACGACATCAAAGAGAAAGACTGGTACGATGATATTAGATTTTTAAATGGTGAAAAATACGTAGATAAAATTGATTTGTTGGTGGGAGGAAGTCCTTGTCAAAGCTTTTCAATCATAGGGAAGAGAGCCGGATTGGAGGACACAAGAGGAACGTTGTTTTACGATTATGCTAGGTTGATAAATCAAACAAAGCCAAAAGTTTTTGTTTATGAAAATGTTCCAGGAATGCTAGTTCACGACCATGGCAATACATGGAAGGTTATATATTCAGTTTTTAAAAGCTTGGGATATAGCGTGTACAAAAGCGTCTTAAACGCTAAAGATTATGGTATTCCACAAAATAGAAAAAGGCTTTTCGTTGTCGGGTTCAAAGATACGTCAGCAAATTTCTCGTTTCCAAAAGAACAAGATTTAAATAAGACGATGTTTGACTATCTCGAAAAAGAAGTTGATGCAAAACATTACTTGGGTAAAAAGGGCTTCGAGTTTGTGACTAATCCTAAATACAGAAATAGAGCTAGAGTTAATTCGGATATTATCCAAACCGAGAAAGCGAATCAGCAGTTTAATTGGAATGGTGACTTTGTTTTTGAAACCTTAGACGAAATCAAAGAAAAAAGTAATTACGAACAAATCTTGGAAAGAGCATATGTTTCCAATTGGAATGGGGGGAAAGGTGTTATAAGGCAATTGTCTCATAGGGAATGCCTTAGATTAATGGGTTTCTCCGATTCTTTTAAAATCGTGGTTCCTAATGTTCCTGCTTATAGACAAGCAGGCAACTCAATTGTTGTCGATGTTCTTGTTGCTTTGTTTAACAGTATTTTTAAGGCGGTGAACATTTATGAAGATTAAAGTAGCAACTATATTTAGTGGCGTTGGTGCAATTGAATTTGCCT
>ERZ808259.474-NODE-474-length-16711-cov-63.818264_pt1 | contig 16711 bp, 10 predicted proteins | sample MGYA00521279_ERZ808259 | MGnify/ENA primary metagenome ERZ808259 (study PRJEB31516, sample SAMN03275586) | gut metagenome | biome: mammalia-associated habitat; material: feces | host: Papio cynocephalus | place: Kenya | collected 2012-07-27 ... | reverse complement strand
TCAATTATTTTCACTAACTTTGCACAAAATTGCATTTGTTATTGGACAGTACACGGTTTGCATAAACTGTATATTTATGGCGAATTATGCAGTCGGTGTTGCTTATGTCAGAAAATTGTTGTAACTTTGCACGCTTTTTAACTAATTTACTTACAATACTTTTTTAGTTTAAGACCTTCTTATGAGAAAAACATCCCGATTGTTAGTGCTTTTATTGGCGGCTGCGGCGTTTGGCAGTTGTGTTACGCAAAAGCAAATGACCTATTTCCGCGAGGTGGATACCGCGACGGCAGACAGTGTGAACAAAGTGTTTGAAGCGCAGATAGACCCGATTATCAAGGCGGGCGATGCGCTCTCTATTACTGTATCTGCGCTTGATCAGGAAGCGGTGGTGCCATATAATTTGCCGACAGTGGTTTTTGCCAATCCCGGCAGTAGTCAGTTGACCACTACTCCCAGTCTGCAATACTATACCGTGGGTGCGGACGGCAAAATAGAGTTCCCAGTATTGGGCAAAATTTCCGTACTCGGACTCAAAACGACCGAGGTGGTGAACCTCTTAGAGGAAAAACTATCAACGCAGATAGTCAATCCGATGGTGATTGTGCAGTTGATTAACGCCAAAGTAACGGTGATGGGTGAGGTGAACCGTCCCGGACAATATACTATGCCCAACGGGCGTATGACCTTGCTGGACGCACTCGGTGCAGCGGGCGACTTGTCGATATATGGCAAGCGCGACAATGTGCTGATAACCCGCGAGACCAACGGCAAACTGGAGTTCCACCGTCTGGACCTAAACTCGGACGAACTGTTTACATCTCCCTATTATTATTTGCAGCAGAATGATGTGATATATGTATCGCCGAACAAAGTGCGTGCAATCAGCAGTCAGAACATCGGCTTGTGGCTGAGTATGGTAAGTACCGTTGCGAGTGCCGCCACGGTGATTGTTACCGTGGTTAATGCCGCAAAATAATTATGAATTATGAATTATGAATTGTCGGCTTTTTTATTACATATTACGCATTAAGAATTACGCATTGAATTATGGCACAGGAAATAAACAACAATAACGAAATAGATGTTCGTAAGATTTGCCGCGATGTGCTGGCGCATTGGTGGTGGTTTGCAATAGGGGTGGTACTCTGCTGCGGATTAGGTGTATTTTATGTAGTACGCACCACGCCGAAACTGACTACGCGGGGGGCGATTATGCTGCGGCAGAAAGGCGATGAGAGTCTGGCGGGACAATTGGAATCCCTCAGTATGCTGGGGCTGGGTAATAACGGCGCAGCGAGCGACGAGGTGGTGGTGCTTCAGTCGCGCGACTTGATGCATCAGGCACTGGATGCCTTGGATCTGTGGAATACCTATTATGTGAAAGACGGGATGCGCTGGGTAGGCGAGTATCCTAATCATACATTCACTGTAGAACCCGTAGAGATAACCGAGAAAGCCAAGAAACGTGGCAGTTACAAGGTATCCATCAAGGTGCTGGACGACGGGTATAAGATTAAGGTGAGACAAAAGAGATTCTATCACTCAACCACCAAGGTGGCAGACTTGAAGGAGCCGATAGAGACCTGCGTGGGTACGCTTCGCATTACTCAAAACCGCCCTATACAAGAGGACAGAACGGAATATCGCACCGTTTGTACCCCGAAGCCGTCTGTGGTAGATCAGTATCGGGCGGCGGTAAGTATCGCATTGGAGAAGAAAGAATCGAACATCATCAATCTGACCACCACATCGAATATACCCGGGCGCGATGTGGCACTGCTCAACAAGTTGATAGAGCAGTACAACCTCAATACCGTAGTGGACAAGAATATCATTGCAACCAACACGGCTGCGTTTATTGATGAGCGACTGGCGATTATCTCGCGCGAACTGAGCGATGCTGAGGATGCAGTGGCTGCATATAAGACGAAGAACAACCTGACCGATCTGTCGGAAGAGGCAAAGATATTCCTGCAAGCCAACAGCGATGAGCAGAAGGAACTGGCGGATGTGGAGACACAACTCAACCTGGTGAACTATATTGAAGATTTTCTGAAGGACGACACCAAGCGTTTCAGCCTGATTCCCGCCAATATAGGTATTACCGATGCTTCGCTGACCTCTTTTATCGGGGAATACAACACGCTGTTGCTGCAGCGTATGCGCGTGCTCCGCACGGCTACCGACAACAACCCCGTGGTGGAACAACTCAACGACCAGTTGATCAGTATGCGGCAGAATATCATTGCCAGTATCGCTTCGGTGCGCGAGAGCCTGGCCATTACCCGCGACGGGTTGCGCCAGCGGGACAGCCGGTTTAACGCCCGCATCAAATCGGTGCCCAACCAAGAGCGGCAGTATGTACAGATCAAGCGCCAGCAGGAACTCAAAGAGGAGATCTATCTGTTCCTCTATCAGAAGCGCGAAGAGAATGCCCTGATGCTTGCAGCAACGGCAACGCCCGCCAAAATAATAGATACGCCCAAAGCGGATACGGGCAGCGGAAGTCCGAAAATGAAGATGGTACTGCTGGTATGTCTCTTTTTCGGGTTGGCGATTCCGGCAGGTATATTATATATATGGAGTCTGTTTAACAACAAGATAGACCACGCTAAAGAGTATGAACAGTTGATACATACCGCCTTTGCGGGACAGATACCGGAGAACTCGCGAGGCAAGCATATCGCTATCAGCGAAGGGGAATCAACGATGTCGGCGGAGTTGTTCCGCCTGTTGCGTACCAATTTGCGATTTATATTGCCCGCCGAAGTGCAGCATCCTGTGATACTGGTTACATCGTGTATCAACGGCGAGGGGAAATCGTATATCGCAACCAATATAGCCTTGTCGCTAGCATTGCTTGACAAGAAAGTGGTGCTGGTGGGCTTGGATATACGCAAGCCGATGCTGGCAAAATACTTCGGTTTGAGCAACAAAGGATGTTTGACGAGTTATCTGTCGGACGATTCGTTTACGGTGGATGATACCATTCAGCCATCAGGAGCGCACAAGAACTTGGATATTATCCCTGCCGGGGTGATACCGCCCAACCCTGCCGAACTGCTGCAAACGGAGCGTCTGGATATGCTCTTTGCCGAATTGCGCAAGCGATACGATTATATCATTGTGGATACGGCACCGGTGGCTATGGTGAGCGACACGTTCCAACTCGACCGTATAGCGGATATGACGCTGTTTGTGAGTCGTGCCAACTATACCTCGCGCGAGATGATCGATTTTATCAATCAGATAGCCGAACAGAAACGGCTGAAGAACATAGCCTGTGTATTCAACGGCGTAAAGAACGCCAAAGCAGGTTATGGCTATGGTTACGGCTACAGCAGTGCGAAAAAATAAAGACCTGAATGTCCTTAGAGACCTTAGGGACCATTAGTCTGTAGTCTGAAATATGATAGTTTGTGTAGCGGAGAAACCCTCTGTGGGGCAGTATATTGCAAAGGTGCTGGGGGCAACCCAACGCCGAGACGGCTATTTTGAGGGGAACGGCTATTGCGTTACATGGACTTTCGGACATCTCTGTGCGTTGCTTGACCCGCAGGAATATACCGACCAATGGAAGAACTGGAACCTCAGTTCGCTCCCGATGATACCGCAGCGTTTCAGTATCAAAGTGAACGGCGACGAAGGAGTACACAAGCAATTCAATGTGATCAAATCGCTTATAGCCCAAGCCAACGAGGTGATCAACTGCGGTGATGCCGGGCAGGAGGGCGAACTGATACAACGCTGGGTGTATCAGAAAGCGGGCTGCAAAATACCTGTGAAGCGCCTGTGGGTCAGTTCGCTGACCGAAGAGGCGATTGCCGAGGGTTTCAAGAAACTGAAAGACCAGTCGGAATACCAGCACCTCTACGAGGCGGGACTGATGCGCGCTATTGGGGACTGGCTGCTTGGTATGAACGCTACGCGTGCTTATACCATCCGTTATGCGAAAGGAGTAGGGAAAGACAGACAGGTGCTGTCTATCGGGCGTGTGCAGACGCCCACTCTGGCATTGGTGGTGAGGCGGCAAGCCGAGATAGAGAACTTTGTGCCGAAGACCTATTGGGAACTGAAGACCACCTATCGCAACACCCTTTTTTCGGCACAACTGCTCGCCGAGGAGGACGAATATGCCATTACCTCCCTCGAACAGGGACAGGCATTGGTGGAGTCTATCAAAAATAGCCCGCTGACAATCACATCGGTTGAGAAGAAGAAAGGCACTGAGTCGGCTCCCAAACTTTTTGATCTGACAAGTCTGCAGGTGGAGTGCAACAAGAAATATGCTTTTTCTGCCGACCAGACGCTGAAACTCATTCAGTCGCTCTACGAGAAGCGTATCACTACCTATCCGCGTGTGGATACCACCTACCTGAGCGATGACATCTATCCGAAGATACCTGCTACGCTGGCGGGTATCAAGGATTTCTATCCGCAAGCAACGCCTTTGCTCGGCTTGAAAGCCGATGGAAAGAAAGGCGCAGGTTCGCTGCTCAAATCAAAGAAAGTATTTGATAACAAGAAGGTTACCGACCACCATGCGATTATTCCGACCGGTCAGCGCCCCGATGCGTTGACTGCCGATGAGCGCAAGGTGTTCGATCTGGTGGCATTGCGTTTTATCGGCGTGTTCTACCCTGATTGTGAGGTGAGCAATACCACGGTGCTGGCAGAGGTTCCCCGCACGGGAATTGCAGAGAATGACGATCTGAAAAAGGTAGTTTTCAAGGTAACAGGCAGGCAGATACTAAAACCCGGCTGGAGAGAGATTTATACCGGTTCCAACTCCCCCGATCAAAACTCCCCCAATCCCCTCAAAGAGGGGACTGAAAGCACGGACGGAGAAGATACCTCTGTTGAAAGCAAGACTCTTCCTGTTTTTGTGAAAGGGGAGAGTGGGGAGCATATACCGCAACTGCAGGAGAAAACCACCACACCGCCGAAGTACTACACCGAAGCAACGCTTCTCCGGGCAATGGAGACGGCGGGCAAAACGGTGGATGATGAGGAACTGCGCGATGCAATGAAAGAGAACGGCATCGGGCGACCGTCCACCCGCGCGGCAATCATTGAGAAACTCTACCAGCGCAAGTATATTGTCAAGCAGGGCAAATCCATTCGTGCTACACCACTGGGGATTGACCTGATACATACGATCATTTCGCCCCTGCTGAAGTCGGCAGAACTGACGGGGCGTTGGGAAAAGAAACTGCGTGAGATAGAGCGCGGCGAATATACGGCGCAGCAGTTTCTGGACGAACTGAAAACGATGACCGCCGATGTGGTGCGCGAAGTGAAAGCCAACAAAGCGGGTATGCTCTGCCCTGTCTGCAGAAAGGGTACCATCATTCGCGGTAATACCCGCTACGGCTGCTCCCGCTGGCGCGAGGGCTGCACCTACGCCGAACCGTTTTGACTGTTTTTTAGTCCTTAACGACCTTAACGACCTTAAAAATCCCCACTATTATGGAAAAACTTATCCGTCCAACGGGCGACTATCACCGGCTGCTTTCCTACCAAAAGACAGAGGTGATATACGAGATGACCTACTATTTCTGCGAGCGGTATTTGCAGAAAGGCGACCGCACAATCGACCAGATGGTGCAGGCGGCACGACCGGGTAAGCAGAATATCATTGAGGGAAGTGCGGCATCGGCTACATCTGCGAAAAACGGGGATTAAACTGCTTAATGTAGCCAAGGCGAGTCTCAAAGAGTTGCTGGAGGATTATGAGGACTACCTCCGCACCCGTGGTGCGCACAGATGGGAATAGCAGTCCGCCGAATGGACGGCAATGCGCGAATTGGGCAAGACGCACAACGAAGCAGAGTTCTTTATGAACTTGTGCCAAACGTGTCCGCCTGAGACGATAGCCAATATGGCGATTGTGTTGCTGCATCAGGCGGATTATCTGCTATTCCGGCAGTTGGAGCGGTTGGAAAAAGACTTCCTTGACAACGGAGGTTTCTCCGAGCGTATGATGCGCCTCCGCAAACAACAACGCGGCTACAATACAAAGAAGAAGGCGAAAGCAAAAGGGGCTTTAATATCCTTAAAAACCTTAAGCATTTACGGCAACGAGACAGCAACGAGATAGGCTCTTATATACACTCTATGCACTCTTGTTTTTGCATACTCTGCATATTAATTGCTGATTATTAATTGTTAATTGGCAAGTTAATTGTATATCTGCATTTTTTTTTGTAATTTTGCGGACTGAAAAAGACTATTAAAAGATCAGACTATGAATATATCTTATAATTGGCTCAAACGCTACATTGCCTTGACTGACGATGCGGAAACGGTGGCTAAAATACTGACATCCATTGGCTTGGAGGTCGGAACTGTAGAGAAAGTACAGACTATCAAAGGCGGTTTGGAAGGACTGGTAATCGGCGAGGTGCTGACTTGTGTGCCGCACCCCAACTCCGACCACCTGCATATTACAGAGGTGAATATCGGCGCGGCAGAGGCACAAGGGAGCGTAACGGACGCACAGGGACGGCATACGTTGCATATTGTCTGCGGTGCGCCGAATGTGACTGCCGGACAGAAAGTGGTGGTGGCTACCATCGGCACGGTGCTGTATGATGGTGATGAGCATTTTACTATCAAGCGCGGTAAGATACGCGGCGAGGAATCGCTCGGTATGCTTTGTGCAGAAGACGAGATTGGCGTAGGCAGCGACCATGCGGGTATCATCGTGCTACCTGCAGCGACACCAGTTGGTATGCCTGCAAAAGAGTACTACCACGTGGAGGACGACACGCTCATTGAGGTGGATATTACTCCGAACCGCTCGGACGCTATCAGCCACTATGGTGTGGCACGCGACCTCCATGCCTATTATCTGGCACACGGGCAGAACATTGCGCTCATACGCCCGAGTGTGGATGCGTTTGCGGTGCAGAGCCACAACCTGCCGATCAAGATTACGATTGAAGATTCCGAGGACTGCCCCCGCTATACGGGTGTGAGCATACAGGGCGTAACAATCAAAGAGTCGCCTGATTGGCTCAAGAAAGCCTTGACCACCATCGGTTTGCGCCCGATAAACAACGTAGTGGACGTAACCAACTTTGTGCTGCACGAGATGGGGCAGGCACTCCACTCGTTTGATGCGGACAAAATAAAAGGACGCCGCGTCATCGTACGCAAGGCGCACGAAGGCGAGAAATTCACTACCTTGGACGGCATAGAGCGTACGCTCTCGGCTGCCGACCTGATGATCTGCAATGCCGAAGAGCCGATGACGATGGCGGGTGTGTTCGGCGGACTGAATTCGGGTATCACCGACGAGACCAAAAACGTGTTCCTCGAGAGTGCCTATTTCAACCCTGTTTGCATTCGCAAGACCTCGCGCCGCCACCAGTTGCAGACCGACGCATCGTTCCGCTACGAGCGCGGTTGCGACCCGAACAACACTTTGTATATACTGAAACGCTGCGCATTGCTCATCCAAGAGGTAGCCGGCGGCGAGGTGGCGATGGAGGTGAGCGACAATGGGCAAACCTATTTCGAGTCGTTCCCCGTAACATTGAATATCCCGCGTGTGAATACGCTGATTGGTAAGGCAATAAGAGAACAGACGATAGAGACCATTCTTCGCGGTTTGGAGATGGAGATCGTCAGCAAAGAGGGCGACAACTGGCATATCACCGTGCCGCGCTACCGTGTGGACGTACAGCGCGAGTGCGACGTGGTGGAGGATATCCTGCGTATCTACGGATACAACAATGTCGAGTTCCCCGAGAAAGTAAACACCAACCTCAGTTACAGCCCGAAACCCAACCCACAGAAATTGCAGACCCGTATTTCGGAGCAACTGACTGCACAGGGCTTTTACGAGATACTGAACAACTCGCTCACCAAAGTGGCATACTACGAGCCGTTGCAGACCTACCCGCTGAGCGAGTGTGTGAAGATCAAAAACCCGCTGAGCCAGGATCTCGGTGTAATGCGTCAGACGTTGCTGTTTGGCGGTTTGGAGAGTATCCAGCGCAATGCCAATCGTAAGAATGCCGACCTGAAATTTTATGAGTTCGGCAACTGCTACCATTATCACGCTAACCCCGCTGCACGCGAGCATAACCCCGAGAATGCGCTTGTGGAGTACAGCGAGGAACCACATTTGGCACTCTGGCTGACGGGTAACAAGACGCAGCAGTCATGGAGCAACAAAGGCGAAAAGACCACGTTCTATATGCTCCACGCATATGTCAACTGCGTACTGACCCGAATGGGTGTGGATGTGGCACATTGCACTATGGAGACGTTCAGCAACGAGTTGTTCTCCGATGGTTTGATACTCAAGGCGCAGAACGGCAAAGAGTTAGGACAATTGGCAATCGTGGATAATAAACTCTCCAAACAGTTCGATATCAATGAGGCGGTATTCTTTGCCGACCTCGACTGGAAGCAACTCCTGCGTCAAAACAAGCAGTACAAACCCGTTATCAACGACCTGCCAAAGTCCCCCGAGGTGAAACGCGACTTCGCTCTGCTCGTGGACAAGCAGGTGGAGTTTGCTGACCTTGCACGCGCCGCCTTCGAGACCGAGCGCAAACTGCTCAAAAACGTGTATCTGTTCGATGTCTATGAGGGTAAGAACCTTGAGAACGGCAAGAAATCCTATGCATTGTCGTTTATCTTGCAAGATCCGGATAATACGCTCAAAGACAAGCAGATAGAATCCATTATGCAACGCTTGCAAAAGACCTTTGAGGAGAAATTCGGCGCGAAACTGCGATAACCATTAAGTCGTCCGTTAAGACCTTGAAGACTTTATATTGTTCAACCCTTAAGCACAAAACAGGTATGAAGAAAGCATTATTTGTCGTGGTGCTGTTGGTATCAACGGTAGCCGGATTTGCACAGGTGCCGCAAGAGAAAGAGAATGTTATCTATCAGGTAATGGTCAACAAGAACGATCCGTCCACTCGCACGGATTACCAGAAAGCACTGACCCGCAGCGGGAATACCTATTTCCTGGGCAATCAGGCAATGGATAAGAAAGCCTATATCCGTTTTCTCGAAGCCAACTGCCCTGCGGCATGGCAGAAAGCCAACAGTGGTTACAAGACTGCTACTGCCGGTTGGTGCTTGCTCGGTATCGGTGCAGGATTGGAGATAGGCGGTGTGATAGGCGTTATTGCTACTGCAGGGAGTATGGTTAACGGTACTACTGATAGTATGACTGCAGTCAATAGTACATTAGGCTTGGTGGCACTCTACTACGTAGGTGCAGTCAGTATCGTAGCCTCTATTCCGACCATTGCAGTCGGGTATGCTAAGATGCACAATAGTGTGGATGTCTATAATGTGGCTTGCACCACGGCGCAAGTGCATCCGTATTGGAGCATTCAGACGAGCAAAAACGGCATAGGCTTGGCATACAATTTCTAATATCATTTGGCTATATATATATAACAAACACGGCAGGGAAACTTTCCTTGCCGTGTCTTTTGTATAGTGTTTTTTATTATTTGCCGCCTACCAGTTTTTTTATGTCATTGAGTTTGTTGAGGGCTTCGAGGGGGGTAAGGCTATTGATGTCAAGACGGGTGAGTTCGTCGCGGATCTGCTCCAGGACGGGGTCGTCCAATTGGAAGAAACTGAGTTGCATACCCTCTGGGGCATTGACCGTGGCTTTGCCGCTGCCTACTTTTTTGATGTTTTGGCGGAGATGGTTGCTTTCTGCCAAAACAGAGGAAACGACAGCATCGCCACCGGTATGGTCGGTTTTGCCCGATACGGCACTGCTGTTTCCTTCCAGTTCGTGCAAAATCTCGTTGGCACGCAGAATGATGCTTTCCGGCATACCTGCCAGTTTCGCCACGTGGATACCGAAACTGTGTTCCGAACCGCCGCGGACGAGTTTGCGCAGGAAGATCACTTTGCCGTTCACCTCCCGCACGGAGACATTATAGTTGCGTATGCGCGAGAACGATTTCTCCATCTCGTTGAGTTCGTGGTAGTGGGTGGCAAAGAGTGTCTTGGCATGCCCGCGCTGCTCGTGGATATACTCCACAATCGCCCATGCGATACTGATACCGTCATAGGTGCTGGTGCCGCGCCCGAGTTCGTCGAAGAGGACAAGGCTCCGCTCGCTGAGGTTGTTCAATATACTTGCCGCTTCGTTCATCTCCACCATAAACGTGCTCTCGCCCATCGAGATATTGTCGCTGGCACCGACACGGGTGAAAATCTTGTCCACTATACCGATTGATGCACTCTCGGCGGGAACAAAACTGCCCATTTGCGCCATCAGCACGATCAGTGCCGTTTGGCGCAGGAGTGCGGACTTACCCGCCATATTCGGTCCCGTGATGATGATGATCTGCTGCCCGTTATTATCCAAAAGGACATCATTCGCTACATATTGTTCGCCGGCAGGCAACTGCTGTTCAATTACAGGATGCCGCCCCTGGCGGATATCAATTACCAAACTATCGTTCACATCGGGGCAGATGTACTTGTTTTCTGCTGCAGCGGTGGCAAAACTAAGCAGACAGTCGAGTTGCGCCACCACATTAGCATCGGTCTGCATCTGCGGCACAAACTCGCTCAATGCCAGCATCAGTTCCTGATAGAGGCGGTTTTCGATAATCTGTATTTTCTCTTCGGCAGAGAGGATTGTCTCCTCGTATTGTTTGAGTTCTTCGGTGATATACCGCTCGGCATTGACGAGTGTCTGTTTGCGGATCCACTCCTGAGGCACATGGTCTTTGTAGGTATTGCGCACCTCCAGGTAATAGCCGAAGACGTTGTTGTACCCGATTTTCAGGCTCTGTATTCCCGTCTGCTCCGCCTCGCGCTGCTGAATGCGTAGCAGGTAATCCTTGCCGTTGGTATGTATGTCGCGCAGCGAATCAAGTTCGCTGTCCACGCCGTTGGCAATCACGTTTGGTCGTCCTTGCACGGCGGGCGGGTTGGGCTGTATCTGTTTTTCAATCCGCTCGCGCATCTCCGTACAGAGGTCTATCTGTTCGCCCAGGAGATGCAGGTACGAATTGTCATCCGCATCAAGACATACCTTGCGGATGGCAACCAGCGCACGCAGGGCAGTGGCAAGTTGTATCATCTCGCGCGGAGCGATGCGCCCCGTAGCGACTTTGCTCACTATACGCTCCATATCCTGTATCTGCCCGATTTGCTCCCGCAGCAGGTCGCGTTCGTCGGGGTGACGGAAGAAATACTCCACCACCGACTGGCGGTTGCGTATCGGACGCACATCCTTGAGCGGAAGGGCGATCCAGCGGTGCAGCAGGCGTCCGCCCATCGGCGAAATGGTATGGTCGAGCACATCATAGAGCGTCTTACTCTCTGCCGTCTGCCCGCCGAGGAGTTCGAGGTTATGAATGGTAAAGCGGTCGAGCCATACGTATTTGTCTTCCTCTATGCGGCTCAGGTGCTGTATATGACCCGTTTGCAGGTGCTGCGTCATATCCAGGTAATGGAGAATGCCGCCTGCGGCAACCACGCCGTTGGGCATCTTGTCAAGACCGAAACCTTTGAGGTTTTTTACCTGCCATTGCTTTTCTAATCGTTCCTGCGCCGATTCGGGCGTCAGCATCCAGTCCTCTATTTCGAATGTAAAGAACTTGTTGCCGAAGCGGGCTTCAAACTCGGGTTTCTTCCCGCGCATGAAAAGCACCTCCTTGGGCGCAAAATCGGTCAGCAGTTTGTCTATATAGTCGGCCGACCCTTCGGCGGCGAGGAACTCACCGGTCGAAATATCAAGAAAGGCAATACCTATCGAATGTTTGGCAAAATGGAGACAGCCGACCCACGTATTTTCTTTTTGCGTCAGGGTGGTGTCTGAGTAACTGACACCCGGCGTAACCAACTCCGTGACTCCGCGTTTGACTAATTTCTTGGTCAGTTTCGGGTCTTCCAACTGGTCGCATATAGCCACGCGCAAGCCCGCACGCACGAGTTTGGGTAGATAGGTATCGAGGGCATGGAACGGAAACCCCGCCATCTCCTGCGTCTGGTTGAGCCCGCTGGCACCGTTGCTGCGGTGGGTCAGCGTGATGTTGAGTATCTTGCTGGCACGCAGGGCATCTTCGCAGTAGGTCTCGTAGAAATCACCGCAACGGAACAGCAGCAACGCATCAGGGTACTGCGCCTTTATATCCCGAAACTGCTTCATCATCGGAGTCTGTTCCTTATCCTTTGCCATAATTTACAAATTTACACATTCATCACTTCAAATCCACCGTTATCTTTAGGTTGTACCGCCGTCCCGTCAGGTAGTTCGGGCTTGCCCATTGGTTGCCGTAGGCATCGCTTACCCAGAAATACGAGTTCACGTTCCGCCAGTCCACTAAGTTGAATACCTCGAACTGCACCGCCCATTCGGCAATATGTTTCGCACTCGGCGCACGCATAAACTTCGCTGTCTTGGCATTGAAAGCGTAGGTCGCACCGAGGTCGATACGCCTATAGTCGGTCATACGCAGCATTTTCTGACTGGCAAGGTTGCGCGGCGAGGCAAAAGGCATACCGTCGCTCCAAATCATCTTTAGATGGAATTTTAGTTGCGGAAACTGCGGGATATAGTCTTGGAAAAACATCGAGAACGAGTACCGTTGTTCTTGCGGCGAGGGTATCCAACCGAATTCGGGCTGATCAATCAGACGCTGGCGGGCGGACATCGTGGAGAAACTGATCCAACTGTCTGCACCGGGCACTAACTCGCCGTAGAGTTTTAGGTCCAGTCCTGCAGCATATCCGACGGCATCGTTCTGCCCCGAATAGCGCACCCGCACATTGTCCACCGTATAACTCTCCATACGGTCAATATACTTGTAGTATGCCTCTGCCGTCAGTTTGAACGGACGCCCCCACGCACGGAAATAATAGTCGCCACCCAATACCACATGTACGGAGCGTTGCGCCCGCAGGTCTTTGTTCAGTTTGATACGTGTTACACCGTCATCGCCCGTCAGCGTATCGCGCAACTCCTTGTAGAACGGGGCTTGGTAATAGAGACCCGTGGCAAGGCGGAAACTGAAATCGCGCTTCCAACCGGGGTTATAGACTATGCTTGCCCGCGGACTCGGCAGCACCTCGTTGTTCAGGCTCCACCACTGCATACGTCCGCCGACGGTCAGTATCACTTGCCCCTTCTCGGTATTCCATTTGTGGGTATTCTGTACATAGCCTTGTATGCGTGCCGACTGCATCCGGCTGTCGCCGTTCATCGCATAGTAGAGCAGCATCTCCTCGTTGTTGTTCGGCAGGCTGTACCCCGTCGAGTCGCGCCATTCCCACTCGCTGATATGGTCTTTTATCAGTTCCGCCTGCCCGCTCACACCCCAACTCAGCGTATTGTCCTCGTGCTTCCAACTTCCGGAATGGGAAAGTGTTACCACCCCCGCTTGCAGGCGGTTGCGGGCGTGCTGGTGATATACCCCCGTACCCAGTACGCCCGTTGTGGTGGCGGTGATACTCGTCGCACCGCTGCCTATCTCGGGTACTTCCCCGCGGATACTGTCCAGCGGCTTGTCGGTCAGGTAATACTCGCCCGTGATGTCGTAGGTCTCCTGCTCGTAGGTGTAGAAACCGCTCAAATCAATACCCAACTCCACCTCTTTCGACATGTGTCCGTGTGCACCGAGAGCCGCAAATCCCGTAGTGAAGCGGTCTTTCTCCTGCCCGTCATAGAAGATCTGCAAGTGCTTGGCATCCTGTCCGCCGAAACTCTCAATCATCGATTCTGGGGTAAAGCGATACGTGTTCTGACTGAAATTGCCCAGAAAAGACATCCGCCAGTCGCTCTGCGGATGGCGTTTTTTGCCTGTTGCCCACGTTATATAGGTCTGGTAATCAATAAAATCCGGCTGATAATTGCCCGCCGTTGCCAGTGCACCGAGCATATAGCGGCTCGTCTTGTAGCGTATGCCGTGCATCTGCGAATACGTACTGTCGCCGTGCCCCACATACACGTTTGCCCCAAGCAGACTTGCCCCAACGCTGGCCTCAAAACGGTCGGGACGCTTGTACTCTATATCCAATACCGACGACATCTTGTCGCCGTATTGCGCATCGTACCCTCCCGCCGAGAACTGCACGTTCTCCACCATATACGGGTTTACAAAACTCAGTCCTTCCTGTTGTCCGCTGCGTATCAGCAACGGACGGTGTACTTCCAACCCGTTTACATACACTTGGTTCTCGTCGAAACTGCCGCCGCGTACATTATACTGCGACGAGAGTTCGTTGTTCTGGTTCACGCCAGCAAACGTAATCAGCAGGCTCTCTATCGAACCGCCCGTCGCATCGGGCATTACACGCGTGGTCTGTGCCTCTATGCTCCCCATAGTGCCGTCCTGCCGTTTCAGTCCGCGCACCTCTACCTCCTCAATCCATTGCTCGTCGGTGGGCATTTCCACGTTGATGTTCATTACCTCCTGCGGATTGATAATACGCTGGCGGATAGTGGTATAACCGATCATCGAAAACACCAGTTCCACCGTGTCTCGGTCGGCAAACAGCAGTTCGTAGTAGCCGTTTTTGTTGGTGGTTGTACCCGTTGTCGTTTCCGCAATCGTTATATTTGCCAGTTCAATGCCTCGGTTCTCGCTGTCGGTTACATACCCGTATATACGCACATTGCGGGCAATCGTCTGCCCGCATACCGCCCACAAAAGCAAATATAGAAATAATCGTTTCTTCAAGTTTACCATTTAGCCACGGTGTCGTTGTAGATACTCTCCGATAGTTCGGTTATCATCGTGGCGCATAGTTCGTCCTGCACATCGCTCAGCATACGCGACGAGTCAAACGTCTGATACGCACTATACGTCTTTTCAAAACTCTCCTCGGGATGGATATTGTTCGTAAAACGCACCTGAATACGTATCGTCAGTTTTGTCTCTGCCGAATAGCTGTCCGCCGAAATCGCCATTGCCGTCAGGTCGTAACCTACTATCTCTCCCTCCAATTCCAGATCGCCGCCCTTGCGCAGCACTTGCAAGCGGGTCTGACGCTGAAACAGGTCGCGTATGCCCTCGCTCAGGTCGTTGCTCAGCGCGGGGTTCACCATCGCCGCATTGTTCGGAAAATCTGCAATCGAAATCGAGTGTGTCGTCGCATAGTCAATGTTCGCCCCGTTGAACTTATACGATATGGCACACCCCTGCAACAATAAAGCCAATACACCCGACAACAATATCTGATACATTTTCTGCATAGAACTAACGTTTTTTGAACATACAATTAGCCACAAATTACTCATTAATCTCAATAATGAGAAAAATATCGACAATGAGAAAATTATATGTTTTCAAAAAGAATTAACGACCAATTAACGGTAATTAACGGAGAATAAAATCACAACCCGTATTCCTTTATTTTCCGGTACAATGTCCGTTCCGATATCCCGAGTTGTGCGGCTGCGGCTTTCCGGTTGCCGTTACACCGCTCCAAAGTCTGCTCTATCATCTTGCGCTGTGTATCCTCTAAACTTTGCAGGTGGTGCGTTGCCTCCGGATTGACCATCTCAGCCTCTTGCACCTCGTCGGAATTATGCCTCCTTGTGTCTTGTACCAATGTGTGCGCTACAGTGGAGGGGGAATATAGTGGCTGCTGCTCCGTCGTATGCGGCGCAGCCTCTATCTGTGCCTTCATATCGCGCATCTCCTGCTGTATCTTCATCATCATATTGTAGAGAATACCTATCTCGTGTGAATAGTCTTTCCCAACGCTGTTGCTGCCGGTTTGCGACGAAACAACCATCCCGTTCTGACGCTCGTTGTCAGGCAGGTAGCGGTGCAGCGTCTCTGCGGTGATGTGATGATCCATTTCTATCACCGACACCTGCTCTGCAATGTTCTTCAACTGACGGATATTGCCGTTCCAGTAATAGGACTGCAGCAACCGTGTCGCATCGTCGTCCAAACGCAAAGGCGGCATCTGGTAGCGGTTGCAGAAGTCCACCGAGAACTTCCTGAACAGCAACGGTATATCCTCTTTGCGGTCGCGCAGCGCAGGCACACGTATCTCCACCGTGTTCAACCGGTAATACAAATCCTCGCGGAAACGCCCGTTGTCAATGGCTTTCTGCATATTCAGGTTTGTGGCTGCCACTACACGCACATTCGTTTTCTGCACCTGACTTGACCCCATACGGATAAACTCACCCGTCTCCAGTACACGCAGCAACCGCACCTGCGTCTGGAGCGGCAGTTCCCCCACCTCGTCCAAAAACAGCGTTCCACCATTCGCTATCTCAAAATAACCCTTCCGCTCGGCTTTCGCATCGGTAAACGCACCCTTCTCGTGCCCGAATAGTTCACTGTCTATCGTACCCTCGGGGATTGCACCGCAGTTCACGGCAAAATACGGACCGTGTTTGCGTGCCGAAAATGCGTGGATAATCTTCGGGAAATGCTCCTTGCCTACGCCTGACTCCCCCGTAACCAATACACTCAGGTCGGTGCGTGCCACCTGCACGGCCACCTCTATATCGCGGTTCAGAAGCGGACTGTTGCCGATAATCTCGAAACGCTGTTTAATGCCTTGCAATTCTGTAGATGTCATAGTCGAGAAAACGATATATTAGCGCACAAAGGTACACCAAAAGTTTGAATTATGCAAACAAACCAACAAAAATCCCGCGCAATATCCCGCCCGACAAAAACGTGTACTGTCCAATAACAAATGCAATTTTGTGCAAAGTTAGGGAAAATAATTGAAG
>ERZ808259.470-NODE-470-length-17077-cov-3.857009_pt1 | contig 17077 bp, 15 predicted proteins | sample MGYA00521279_ERZ808259 | MGnify/ENA primary metagenome ERZ808259 (study PRJEB31516, sample SAMN03275586) | gut metagenome | biome: mammalia-associated habitat; material: feces | host: Papio cynocephalus | place: Kenya | collected 2012-07-27 ... | reverse complement strand
TTTTCTTTGTCTACTTGACGGGGTGCGGTTCAGTCTCTTTTCGCTGTGCGATATGGACTTTATTGCTCCGCGCTGTCCTCTGGCAGCGCCGCGGGGTCGGACGCCGCGCTTTCCTCGGGAGCCGCCTCCGCCTTGGGCGCTGCCTTGACCGCGCCCTTGCCGAGCAGGAGCGTCACAACGCCGAGGCCAAGCGGCATGGAGACGAGGCCCACCGCGAAGGACACGCCGGGCACGCTGGCCGCGACGCGCCAGACGAGGACGCCGATGGCCAGCTCCGCATAGTAGCAGGGAGCCTTCTTCATCGCCCCGCGCCAGAGCAGCGCGCCGAGGAAGAAGCCGAGGAACACCGGGGAAGCGATGAGCACCGCAGCGTACAGGAACAGCACGATCGGCGCAAGGCGCACGCCGACATTCGAAATGAACAGCAGGATCGCCGCGAGCGGCACGCCCGCGAGCACGGCGAAGCCGATGCCGAACGCCTTGGCATACTTGCCGAACGGTGCGCCGTAATACTTCCGATCCACCGTCTCCCACAGCGGCGTGAGCCACAGCAGAACAAAGGCGAGCAGCAGCATACCCGCGAAGCTCAGCGCCTTACGCAGCACGATGCTGCCGACGCCCGGTTCGTCGTCGGGGACCGTAATGCTCACGCCCACGTCGCCGCTTTCCGGCTCGTCGTAAAGCTCGGCGCTGTCCGCGATGCCGTCGGGCACGGAGCGCAGGGCGCTTGCATTGCAGTGCAGCCGCCCGCCGATCTCAGCGCCGTCGCCGATGACGACGTTCTCGGCGCTGATGTACACGTCGCCGCCGACGGAGCCGGTGATGGTGACGGTGTTGGCGGCGGCGTAGAGGTCGCGCCCCACCGTGCCGTCCACGGTGATGCTCTGGCCCGCGGCGAACACGTCGCGCTGCGCCGCGCCGTTCACGCCGATGCTATAGCCCGCGAGGAACGCGTCGTTCTCCGCCGTGCCGCCGAGCGTCACATCATAGCCTGCTGCCATGACATACGCGCCCGCGCCGTTCACGCCGACCGTCCTGCCCGCGGCAAGCAGCACGCCGTTCACCGCAGCGTCGCTCCGCACGGTCTCTCCCGAGAGAAACAGCGAGCCGTCGCGCGTACCGTCGGCGGAGCCGTCGGCAAAAACGTCCTCGAACGCGGCGCAGGCCGGCACGGCGAGCGCCAGCGTCAGCAGCAGGCAAAGGCACAGGGATATGAGCTTCTTACATTTCATTTTTTCTTTTCTCCTTCCATCGCGGCCCGGGCATCCCTCTGCCCGTCCGCGTCTTCAAACATTCTGCGGGACTCCTCCTCGCTGAGTCCCATGATGAGGTTGACCGTGCGGCGCATATCGTCCGTCGCCTCGTCGACCCAGTCGGCATCCTCGTGCAGGATGCAGCTCCCCAGGCCGTGCGCGAGGAAGATGGCCATGGTGTGCGGGTCCATCGTCGGCTTCGCGCCGTAGGTCATGAGCGTGCGGATGATGTCCTCGATATACGGCTCGATGACCGTGAGCGTCTGCTCGCGGATGGCCCAGCGGACCGTGCGGTGCATATTGCCCTCGTACCTCGCGCGGAAGGCGCGCACCTCGCGCTTGATGTAGCTGAAAAAGCGCAGCAGGGCCTGGTAGGGCTTCTCCTTCGCCTCGGCGGCAAGCGCCTCGAAGTCCTTCCGATAGGGCTCGAAGAAGTGGTCGAGCACATCGGTAAACAGCTCATCCTTGGTCTTGTAGTAATAGTAGAACAAGCCGACCTCGCCGCCGACCTCCAGCATGATGCCGCGCACACTCGTGCCGTCGTAGCCATGCTCAAAGATCTGTCGTCCTCCGACCTCGCGGATGCGGTTCTTCGTGCCGCCCTCGATCATCTGCTTTCGTGCCATAGGAGTGCTCCTTTCCTGAACAGTTCTCAAATTATAGCACGCTGCGAGAAAAATGCAATATGACATTTTGAACAATATTCAAAAAATATAGCTTCCTTTTGCGATGCCGGATGACGAAAGCGTGCAGGGAAGCGCAAAAGATCATTGCGTTTTTGTCTATTTTCTGATAAACTGTGTGTCACAAGCAAATACAAGCAAGACCGACTGAACGAAACAGAAGGGAGCTTTTTCGTATGGGACTCATCAAAGCGATCGCGGGCGCGGCGGGCGGCGTGCTGGCCGACCAGTGGAAGGAATACTTCTACTGTGAAGCAATGCCCGCAAACATTCTGGCGACCAAGGGCCGCAAGAAGGTCACGGGCCGCTCGAGCAACTACAAGGGCGACGAGAACATTATCACCAACGGCTCGATGATCGCCGTGGCGGACGGCCAGTGCATGCTCATCGTCGAGCAGGGCAAGGTCGTAGAGGTCTGCGCCGAGCCGGGCGAATTCCTCTACGATTCCTCCACCGAGCCGAGCATCTTCTCCGGCAAGCTCGGCGAGGGCATCGGCAAGGTGTTCTCCAACATCGGCAAGCGCTTCACCTTCGGCGGCGAGGCGCCCAAGGACCAGCGCGTTTACTACTTCAACACCAAGGAGCTCGTCGGCAACAAGTACGGTACGGCGTCCCCCGTTCCGTTCCGCGTCGTGGACCGGCGCGCGGCGATCGACATCGATGTGGGTATCCGCTGCTTCGGCGAGTACAGCTATCATATCGCCAATCCGCTCCTGTTCTACACGAACGTCTGCGGCAACGTGAGCGAGGACTATGACCGCTCGAATCTCGACAGTCAGCTCAAGACCGAGCTGCTCACCGCGCTCCAGCCCGCGTTTGCGAAGATCAGCGAAATGGGCATCCGCTACTCCGCGCTGCCCGGCCACACGGTCGAGCTGGCGGACGCGCTCAACGAGGCGCTGAGCGCCAAGTGGCGCGACCTGCGCGGCATCGAGGTCGTCTCCTTCGGCGTTTCCTCCGTCACGGCGAACGAGGAAGACGAGAAGATGATCAAGGAGATGCAGCGCAACGCGGCGTTCATGGACCCCACCCGCGCGGCGGCGCATCTCGCGGGCGCGACCGGCGACGCGATGAAGACGGCGGCGGCGAACCCGAACGGCGCGGTCGGCGCGTTCATGGGCATGGGCATGGCAGGCAATATGACCGGTGGTCAGATGAACGCCCTCTATCAGCAGGGCGCGCAGATGCAGCAGGCGGCTCCCGCGGCTCCTGCCGCGGCAGGCTGGACCTGCTCCTGCGGTCAGACGGGCAACACGGGCAAGTTCTGCGCGAACTGCGGCAAGCCCGCACCGGCGAGCGCGAACGAATGGACGTGCAGCTGCGGTGCGAAGAACACGGGCAAATTCTGCTCGGAGTGCGGCAAGCCCGCGCCCGCCGCGGAGTGGACGTGCGAATGCGGCACCGTGAACAAGGGCAAGTTCTGCTCCAACTGCGGCAAACCCAGAGCCTGAGCGATAAACAAACGATAACACGGTATGATCGGGCCTGCCGCGCTGCGCGGCAGGCTCCTGCCGACCTTATGACAAGTCTGAAAAAAGGAGAGAAAAGCATGGCAAATCAGGTGACCAATTACAAGTGTCCCGCCTGCACCGGCCCGCTGCGCTTCGACGGCGCGACCGGCAAGCTCCAATGCGACTTCTGCGGCTCGAGCTATGAGGTCGCGGAGATCGAAAAGCTCTACGCCGAGAAGGACGCGCAGGCCGCCGGCGCGTTCCGTCAGGCGGAGGAGCGGGCCGCGGCGGACGGCGAATGGGCGTCCGTCTCCGGCAGCGACTGGGGCGCGGACGCGGAAAAGCTGCGCGTCTATTCCTGCCCGAGCTGCGGCGCGGAGCTGATCTGCGACGAGACGACCAGCGCGACCTCCTGCCCCTACTGCGGCAACAACACCATCGTGCCCGGGCAGTTCAGCGGTGCGCTCAAGCCCGACTATGTGCTGCCCTTCAAGCTGGATAAGGCCGCCGCGATCGCGGCGCTCAAAAAGCACTACGGCGGCAAGAAGCTGCTGCCGAAGGCGTTTTCCAACGAGAACCACATCGAGGAGGTCAAGGGCGTCTACGTCCCCTTCTGGCTCTACGACGGCAGCGCCGAGGTCGACGTCCGCTGCCACGGCACCAAGGTGAGCGGCTACTCCACCGCCCGTGAAAACGTGACCGTCACGAACCATTACGACGTGCGCCGCGCGGGCCGCGTGCAGTTTGAGCGCGTGCCGGTGGACGCCTCGAGCAAGATGCCCGACGACCACATGGACGCCATCGAGCCCTTTGACTACAAGGAGCTCAAGCCCTTCTCCACGGCGTATCTGCCCGGCTTCCTCGCCGACAAGTACGACGTCTCCGTGCAGGACTGCGCCCAGCGCGCGGACAGCCGCTGCGAAACGAGCGCCGTGGAGCTGATGGAGCAGGACGCCCGCGGCGACTACACCTCCTGCACGGTCGAGAGCCGGAACGTCACGCTCCACCGCGGCAAGGTCCACTACGCGCTCATGCCCGTGTGGCTGCTGAGCACGAAGTGGAACGGCAAGAGCTTCCTCTTCGCCATGAACGGCCAGACGGGAAAGCTCGTCGGCGACCTGCCGCTCGACAAGGGACTGTACTGGAAGCACTTCGCCGCCATCACCGGTCTTTGTATGCTGGGCGTGATGGCTGCCGGACTGCTCCTGAACCTGTAAGGAGGTGGCATGATGATGAAGAAATATGCTTCTCTGCTCTCTGCCTTCGTCCTCGCGCTGTCGCTGAGCGTGTCCGCCGCGGCGTGGACCTACGCCGAGCTTGCTCCTGTGGGAGAGGGCTCCTACGTCGCCGAGGAAGCGGGCATTCTTTCCGCGGATGACTGCGCCGCGCTCAACGAGGCGGCTGCGGCGGTGAGCGAGCAATACGGCTGCGGCGTGTACGTCGTGACCGTCGACGACATGGCGGACTACATCGACCCCGACGCGGTCACGGAGACCGGCGAGACCGGCATGGCCGCCTTCACCGAATACGCGTGGGACGCGCTCGGGCTTGCGGACTCCTACGACGGGAACGGCATCATACTCGCGCTGAGCATGGCCGAGCGCGATTTTGAGCTCATGGCCCACGGCGACACCGCCAACGCCGCCTTCACCGACTACGGCAAGTACATCATGCAGGACGAGTTCCTCGACAATTTCCGTGAGGACGACTGGTCCGGCGGCTTCGCGGACTACATCGCCGCCTGCGGCTGCTACCTTGAGGCCAACGCCAACGGCACGCCCATCGACGTGGAGCCGTCCGACGATACCGAGGAGGAATATGAACCGCTGAGCTTCGGGGATAAGCTTTTCTTTGCCGCCCTCATGGCCTTCCGGTTCGGTCTGCCCCTCGGTCTGATCGTGGCGTTCATCGTCTGCGCGATCTATAAGCGTCAGCTCAAGAGCGTGCGCCGCGCGACCGAGGCCGCGCGCTACACCGTCTCCGGCGGCACCGAGATCACCGCACGCGAGGACCGCTTCACCCACACCACCGAGGTGCGCACGCCCATCAAGACGGAGTCTGACGACCATGACAGCGGGCCCAGCTTCTCCGGCGGCACGACCGTCAACTCTGGCGGCTTCTCGCACTCCGGCGGAAAATTCTGAATCTCCGAAAGGAACCCTTCCCATGAAACGAATCCTTTGCGCGCTGCTCGGCGCGCTGCTGCTGCTCGCCCTCACCGCCTGCGGCGGGAAAAAGCCGACAGAGGACCCCTCCGTACAGCCGCCGGTCGAGCAGCCCGATACCCCCGACTCTCCCGCGCCGAGCGAGGCGGAGCAGTCGCTCGCCGACCTGCGCGAGACCATCCGCGACGCGGGCGCGGTGCTCGGCTGCGCCTACCTCGGCTCGACCGGCGGCGAGGAGAGCGCCGATCTGACCGCCCTGCTCGAGGGCGCAGACTGTCTCACCGCCTATCCCTTCCTGCGCGAGATCCCCGCCGGGCAGGTCGTCGCCCCCGGCGGCTGGGACATCTACTGCCTCGTCGCCGCCGACGAGAGCGCGGACATCGCCGTAAACGAGTACGGCTGGCTCACCGAGGGCGCGGAGCTGCCCGAGACCGGCGAGCTTCTCTACCACAATAGCGGCGCTGCGCCGGTGTATCTCATCGCCAACGAGAGCGACATCATGCCGAACACGCAGGTCACCGTCACCGCCGCGGACGGCACAGCCGTCACCTACCAGCCCTTCCTCAGCTTACAGGACGGCTCGCTCGCCGTTCCCGAGGACGGCACGGTGTACGACTTCACCGTTTACCCCGAAGGCTTTGTGCGTGAAGAAACCGCCTGAGCCGCCAAATCCACAACAGATCGTGAGGTTTTAGCTTGTCTTCCCCCACCCTGCGCGGCCTCTGGGCCGAGTGCCGCGCCACCGTGCGCGGCCTGGAGCGCTGGCGCTGTTGGATGGCGTTTTTCTCCAGCGCGTTCCTGGCGTTCGGCCTCTACCACGTCCACTCCGTCTCCGGCATCACCGAGGGCGGCGTGCTCGGCGCGACGCTGCTGCTCGACCATTGGTTCTCCCTCTCCCCCGCCGTCTCCGGCTTCGTGCTGAACCTGCTGTGCTACGGCTGGGGCTGGAGGCTGCTGGGCCGCGGCTTCATCGCCTACTCGCTCATCGCGACCGTGGGCTTTTCCCTGCCCTACAAGGTCTTTGAGCTGTTCCCGCCGCTCTGGCCGCAGCTGGCTGAAATGCCGCTGCTCGCCGCCGTGGTCGGCGCGCTGTTCGTCGGCATCGGCGCGGGACTTTCCGTGCGCGCGGGCGGCGCCTCCGGCGGCGACGACGCGCTCGCCATGTGCATCGCGCACGTCACGGGCATGGGCATCCAATGGGCCTATCTCTCCACCGATCTGGTGGTGCTCGGCCTGTCGCTGACCTACATCCCGCTGCGGCGCATCGGCTACTCGCTGCTGACCGTGCTCCTCTCGGGCCAGCTCATCGGGCTCGTGCAGAGGCTCCCGCTCCCGTGGGATAAAGCGCAGCCGGAGACCATGGAATAACGAAAAAGGAAGCAGATGCTTTGCATCTGCTTCCTTTTTTCAGCTTGCTTTTTTGTCTCAGCCGACGAGGGAGGCGGTATCCATGGCGATCATCAGCTCTTCGTTGGTGGGGATGAGCAGGACCTTGACCTTGGAATCCGTGGCGGAGATCACGCGCTCCTCGCCGCGGACGTTGTTGGCGTCCTCGTCCATCTTCACGCCCATATACTCCAGGCCGGACGCGATCTGCATACGCTCGAGCGCGTCGTTCTCGCCGACGCCGGCGGTGAAGATGATGGCGTCCACGCCGCCCATGACGGCGGCATACGCGCCGATGAGCTTCTTGACCTCATAGGCGAACTTCTCGCGGGCAAGCGCGCAGCGCTCGCTGCCCTTCTCGGCGCCCTCCTCCAGATCGCGGAAGTCGGAGGAAACGCCGGAGATGCCCTCCATGCCGGACTTCTTGTTGAGGATGCTCAGCATTTCGCCGATGGAGTAGCCGTACTTGTTCATCAGGTACTCCAGAATGCCGGCGTCGATGTCGCCCGCGCGGGTACCCATGGGCAGACCGGCGAGGGGCGTGAAGCCCATGGAGGTCTCCACGCTCTTGCCGCCGTCCACGGCGGTGACGGAGGAGCCGTTGCCGAGGTGGCAGGAGATGAGCTTCAGGCTCTCGATGGGCTTGCCGAGCATATCGGCGGCGCGGGAGGCCACATACTTGTGGCTGGTGCCGTGAAAGCCGTAGCGGCGGACCTTATCGTTCTCGTAATACTCATAGGGAATGGCGTAGGTGTAGGCCACAGGAGGCATCGTCTGATGGAAGGCGGTGTCGAACACGGCGACCATGGGTACGCCGGGCATGAGCTGCTGGCAGGCCTTGATGCCGATGATGTTGGCGGGGTTGTGCAGAGGCGCGAGGGGGTTGCACTCCTCGATGGCGGCCATGACCTCGTCGGTGATGACGACGGACTTGGCGAACTTCTCGCCGCCGTGGACCACGCGGTGACCGACCGCGTCGATCTCCTTCATGGAGCCGATGACACCGTTCTTCTCGTCCACGAGGGCATTGAGAACAGCGGCGATGGCTTCGTTGTGGGTGGGCATGGCGACGTCGGCAGCCTTGATGGCCTCCTTGCCCTCGAGCTGGGGCTTGTAGGTGAACTTGCCGTCGATGCCGATGCGCTCGCAAAGGCCCTTGGCGAGCAGCGCGCCGGTGGCGGGGTTGAGAAGCTGATACTTCAGGGAAGAGCTTCCTGCGTTGATGACCAGAACATTCATGTTGTTTCCTCCGTTTTCCAGGGGGCGGCGTCTTGCAATGTGCCCCAATTTCAGGTAAGATAGAGATGGGAATTATGGGAATTTGTCCAACGGACCAATACATACGCCTTTTATTATAGCAAAAATTTCCGTGATGACAACCATAAATTTTTTTGCAGGAGCCAAAATTGTAACCATTTTGAGATGATTTTTATGCGGACTGCTGGTATCATAAGTGAGTATAATCCATTCCATCGCGGCCATGCCTGGCAGATCGGCGAGCTGCGCCGCCGTCTCGGCGCGGAGACCGTCGTTGTCTGCGCCATGAGCGGCAGCTTCGTCCAGCGGGGCGATTTTGCCGTCATGCGGACGCACGCACGCGCGGAGGCCGCCGTGCGCGGCGGCGCCGACCTCGTGCTCGAGCTGCCGCTGCCGTGGGCGATCTCGTCCGCCGAGGGCTTCGCCGCGGGCGGCGTGGGCGTGCTGGCGGCGACCGGCGCGGTGGACACGCTGGTCTTCGGCAGCGAGTGCGGCGACACGGAAACGCTGAAGGCCGTGGCCGCGGCGCTCGAGTCGGAGCCCTTTGCCGCGCGTCTGCGTCAAGGCCTACAGGAGGGCGTCTCCTTCGCCGCGGCGCGCGAGCGCGCGGCGCAGGCGCTGCTCGGCGAAAAGGCCGCCGTCCTCACGCAGCCGAACGACATTCTCGGCGTGGAATACTGCAAGGCCATCGCGCGGCAGGGAGCCGCGCCGGAGCCGCTGGCGCTGCCGCGAAGGGGCGTCGGGCACGACGAGGGCGCGGCAGAGGGCTTTGCCTCCGCGAGCCACATCCGCGAGCTGCTCCGAAGCGGCGCGTGCGCCGACGGATTTCTCACGCCGGAGAGCGCGGCGATCTGCGCGCGCGAACGCGCGGCAGGCCGCGCGCCGGTGACGATGGCGAACGCCGAGCGGGCGATCCTCGCCCGTCTGCGCGCGATGCGCGAGGAGGACTTCGCCCCCTTTGACGGCGGCGGTGAGGGGCTTTACCACCGCTTCTACGACGCCGTGCAGCGCGAGACGACGATCGACGGCATCCTTGCCGCGGCAAAGTCCAAGCGCTACGCCCACGCGCGGCTGCGGCGGCTGCTGCTCGCCGCCTATCTCGGCGTCACGCCGGAGGACACCCCGCAGCGCGTGCCCTATCTGCGTGTGCTCGCGTGCAATGCGCGCGGGCGCGAGGTGCTCCGACGCATGAAAACGACCGCCGCCGCGCCTATCCTCACGAAGAGCGCGGACGTGCGGAAGCTGGACGCGGAGGCGCAGCGGCTCTTCGCCCTGACCGCCCGCGCCGAGGAGCAATACGTCCTCGCCTATCCCGACCTCGCCGCGGCAAGGCCCGGCAGCGCGTGGACGACCGACCCGGTCATTCTGTGACCTCCCCTCTATCAGAAAGGAGAAGCCCTATGAAAAAACTGCTTTCCACCCTGCTCGCGCTCTCGCTGGCGCTGCCGCTCGGCGCCTGCGCCGTCAAGGTCGGTCCGGGCGAGCCCGACGAGCCGGCAAAGGACGAGCTGCGCATCGTCTTTACCGAGGAGCACCTGACAAAGGAAGTCGAGTACAAGGCCGACGACGGCACGGTGCTGCTCATCGAAAAATACGACCTGCCGCAGCTCGAGGTCCGCACGTCGGCCGACGAGGTCTATACGCCGCCGGTCAGCAACGCGGCGGTCGACGTCCCGCGGGAATACGCCGCGGCGCTTGCCTTCAACGCCGAGATGCAGCGCGCCGCGGACGCGCTGGACGCCTCCGCGCAGGAGGCGCTGGCGATGGCGCGGGAGCACTACGCCGGTCTCGACGAGGAGCAGCGCGCCTACTGGACGAACTATGCCGAGGAGCTTATCGTGGGCGACATCTGCCAGTTCAGCGGTCTTGTGAGCGTCTGGGGCGGGGGTTACTCCAACTATGGCGGCGCGCACGGCTGGGAGAGCATCCGCGCCTGGAGCTTTGACCTGACGACCGGCGAATTTCTGACGCTCGACAATCTGGACGCACAGTCCTCGACCGACAGCGCCCTCGGCGAAACGCTGACGCATACGCTGGCGATGGCGGTTCTGGAGCAGATCGACGCGCAGGGGCTGAGCGAGTATTACTTTGAGGACTACGCCTCCTACATCTTCGACCTTGCCGCCAACGCGAGCTTCTATTTCGACTTCAGGGGCATGACCATTGCCTTTGACCCAGCCGTCATCGCGCCCCATGCTGCCTCGGCGCAGAAATTCTACATCCCCTTCAGCCGCTTCTACAACGCGCTCGACAGCCACACACAGTCGCTGCTCGACGTGCCGCAGGACGAGATCATCCTCGCGGACTACTACACCACCAAAACGCTCTGGTCGTGGTTCAACATGACCACCCCGCCTGTGGACAGCGGCGCCCCCGGCATTACGGTGGACGGACTGGACCTCGCCCGCGTCACGCTGCGCGATGTGAATACGCTCGACGAGCTGCGCGAGCTGCTGTGCGAGCACGTCAGCGCGGAGCTTGCCGACGAATGGCTCGCCACGGGCCGCTTCGTGGAGTCCGACGGCGCGCTCTACGCGGCGTGGGCCGACCGCGGCAGCGACATCACCATCATGGGCGACGAGATGGAGGTCACGATCATCGGCAGCAGCGGCGTGCTGATCCAGACCATTACACGCGGCGACTGGAGCGACGACGCGCAGGCGTTCGTCCCGACCGACACGGTGGACACCTACGAGTATCCCTTCACGCTCGTGGACGGACACGCGGTGTTCTCCGCGTTTCCCTGCCCCTACTGAAAAAAGCGCAAAAAAAGCGTGGACCGCAGCGTGGTCCACGCTTTTTTTTGCGTTTTAATCAACGTGCTCGCTCGCGCGCATGGCGAGGATGGTGCGCTCGATGAGCGTATCCAGATCCCAGCCGAGCATCTCCGCGCCGCGCTCGATGACCTCGCGCGAGCAGCCGGCGGCGAACTTCTTGTCCTTGTACTTCTTCTTGACGGACTTGACCTCGAGGTCGCTGACGCTCTTGCTCGGGCGCATGAGGGCGACCGCGCCGATCAGGCCGGTCAGCTCGTCGGTGGCGAAGAGGACCTTTTCCATCTCGTGCTGCGGCTCGGGCAGACCGTCGAAATGCAGGCCGTAGCCGTGGCTGGCGGTCGCGCGGATCAGGCGCTCGTCCAGTCCCTTTTCCCGCATGATCTCCTGCGATTTGATGCAGTGCTCGTCGGGGTACATCTCAAAGTCAAGGTCGTGCAGGAGACCCACGGTCTCCCAGAAGTCGGCCTCGTCGCCGTAGCCCAGCTCATTTGCATACCAGCGCATCACGTCGCCGACGATCTGGCCGTGCTTGAGGTGAAATTCACCCTTGTTGTACTCCTGCAGCAGTTCCCATGCCTGCTCTCTGGTCAATGCCATAACAATGCCTCCTTAGGGATTCTCGTCCGTGAAGTGGACGTGGTTGAAAATGTGGTCGGAGCAGAAGCAGTGATAGCCCGCGCACTTCGAGCAGTAGCGGAACTGCAGCTCCGGATTTGTGACGTCGGTGCGGCCGCAGACCGCGCACTTGTGGCGGTAGCCCTGCGACTTCTGCTCGCGCTGCGTCTGACGGACGGCGTTGTGGAAGTGCGCCGCCTGTTTGGTCCGCGTCTGCTCCCGCTTGGCAAAGCGCCCGATCTCCGGCGCGAAGAACACGAAGAAGTTCAGCAGCGCCACGAGCGGCAGCACCACGCCAATCCAATAGTGCGCGGTCAGGCTGAAGAACACCATGTAGGCAAAATAGCACGCAGCCAGAATGGCCATCCACTTGATCTTGACCGGAATGAAAAAGAACAGCAGCACCTGCGCGTCGGGATAGAGCGTAGCGAAGGCGAAGAACATCGCGAAATTCACATAGGTCGCGCCCGCCACCTGCCAGTCATACCCGGTGATCAGACTCGTGATGACCGCGCCGAGCGCCGTGAGCAGCACGCCGCTGAGGTAGTAGACGGTGAACTTCGCCGTGCCCCACTCGCGCTCGAGCGTCGAGCCGATCCAGTAGTAGAAATAGCAGCTCACCAGCAGCCAGAAGGGCCGCGTGTCCGTCGGCAGAAAGCTGAAGGACAGCAGCCGCCAGAGCTGCCCCTGCTTGAGTCCCGCCCAGCTGAAGCTGAGAATGGAGTAAAAGGAGGTGCCGTCAAGCGTGGAGAACAGGGAGAGCAGATAGAAGGCGATGTTGCCGACGACGATGTAGAGCATCAGGTTCGGAATCCCGAAGCTCGGATGCAGCACGCAGAATCGGTCGATGCGGCGGCGCAGAGAATTCAAGTTCGATCCCTCCGATCGTGAAAATAGCTTATCCTGCATTGTACCCTATGCGCGGGAAAAAGTCATTACCAAATTATAAATTCCGCGAAAATTCCCGCCGCGCGGCGGGAATTTTTTTGCTCAGTAGTGATACTTTCTCCGTTTCGCGGCAAGGAGCGAGACGGTGATGAGCAGCGTGAGCGATTCCGCGGCGGTGACGGCGAGCCAGATGCCGTTGATGTCCAGCCACCTCGGCAGCAGCAGGATCGCCGCGACCTGAAACACCAGCGTCCGCAGGAACGAGATGAGCGCGCTGTCCGTGCCGTCGTTCAATCCGGTGAAGAACGCCGAGCCGAAGATGTTGAAGCCGAAGACGAGGAACGAGACGGAGTAGACGCGCAGGGCGTTGACCGTCATATCGTGCAGCGCCGCGTCGTAGCCCACAAAAAGGTCGGCGATGGGGCCCGCGAGGGCGATGGCGCCGCCGGTCATAACGAGGCTCACGAGCGCGGTGATGACCAGACTCTTGCGCAGGAGGCTTTTAAGCTCCGCATGGTTTTGTGCGCCGTAGTGGTAGCCGACGACCGGCGTGACGGCGATGGAATAACCGAAGAAGAACGCCTTAAAGATAAAATCGACATACATCAGAACGCCGTAGGCGCTCACGCCGTCCTCCTGCGCGATGGCCATGAGCTGCACGTTGTAGAGGATGCCGACGAGCGAGCCGGAGAGGTTGCTCACCATCTCGCTCGAGCCGTTGTAGCAGGCCCGCCAAAGCGCGCGGAGATCAAAGCACGGCCGTCCGAGCCGCAGCGGCGTGTCGTTCTCACGCAGGAAGTAGACGAGCGGAATGGCCGCACCGACCGCCTGCGAAAAGGCGGTGGCGAGCGCCGCGCCCGCGAGGCCGAGGGAGAGAACGTAGACGAACAGAAAGTCGAGCACCACGTTCGTCAGTCCCGCGAATACCGTCACCTTCAGCCCGAAGCCCGGCTTTTCCGCCGTGGCGAGGAAGCTCTGGAAGCTGTTTTGCAGCATGAAGAGCGGCAGCGAAACGAGCAGGATGCGCCCGTAGAGCACGCAGTCGTCGATGGTCAGCTCCGTCGCGCCGACGGCATAGGAGACCGGCCGGATGAACACGAAGAAGACCGCGGCGAGCACCGTTCCGCCGGCCGCCAGGATCGCGACGAGCATGGAGAACAGCTCGTTCGCCTCCTTCGTCTTCCCCTCGCCGAGGGTCTTGGCGATGAGGGCGCTGCCGCCGGTGCCGACCATGAAGCCGAACGCGGAGAGCGCCATGAGCACGGGGAAGATGAGGTTGAGCGCGGCGAAGGCATTCTTGCCCACGCAGTTGGAGACAAAGAAGCCGTCCACGATGCTGTAGACCGAGGTGACGATCATCATGACGATGCTGGGCATCGTGAAGCGCAGGAGCTTTTGGTAGGTAAAATGGTCGGAAAGCGCGATCCGCAAGGCGTTCCGCCTCCTTTCTGTTCGATTTTCGCGGCAGTCAGCCGAAGAAATTTCCGTTGAACTCCCGCAGGAGAAGACTCTGATAGTCGCGGATGCACAGCACCACGTCGGGCTGATAGGCCGCGATGTAGTCGCTCAGGCTCTGCGCCGTGTAGTGGCGCAGGTCGATCGAGCGCAGCTCGTTAAAGCTATAGTAGGCAAGGCACTCCACCGGATTGGTGAAGCTGTCGCCGAAGATCAGGGCGTTGGGAAGCTCGGGGCGGTCGGTTCGGATGACCGTCTCGGCAATGTCGCCGCCCATGTAGAGGCCGTAGGTCACCGGCTCGGTATCGTCCGCGGGAAGCGCGTAGACCGTGGCCTCCGCCGCCGCGCCGTTATCGAAGCGGGTAAAGGGAATGTCCTCGGCGAACGATGCCGTGAAGAGCTTTTCGTCGCTGCCGCGCAGGCCGAGCAGCTTGCGCGTGCGCGAACCCATGTAGGGGTTGGGCAGCGCGGAGAAGGTCACGTCCGTCCCCTCCTCGGGAACACGGAGCGCGCAGCCGTCCGCCGCGAGCCGTTCCGCCGCCGCGCGGTAGGTCACATACGCGCCGCGCAGGCCGTAGTGGTTATCCACCTTCGAGCTGAACTCCGGCAGGTGGCCCTCGGCGTCAAAGACCTCGCCCATGTCCACATAGGCGACGCCTTGCGCCTCCATGGCGTCGCGGAGCGCTTCGCGTTCGGCGGCGGTGTAGGCGGCGCGGTTTTCGAGATAGGAGGGGTACTCGTCCTCGTAGTAGGCGTACTGGCAGGGCACGGCGAGATAGCAGTAGTATCCCCCGTAGGCCTCGATCTGATCGCGCAGCGCGGCATTGTCCGCCGCCACGGCGTCGGCCTCGCGCAGAATGTCCTCGGCGGTGTCGGGCATGGTGTAGAGCTCCTCGAGCAGCGCGTCGGGCGTGACGACGACCTCGTTCACCACGGGGCGGTGGAAGAGGTTCAGGTCGCACCACGTCACCGCGCGGAGCGCGGCGGTGCGCCAGGCGGCATAGTCGCAGAACATGGTCTCCAGCTCGCCGAAGACCTTCCCGCTCACGACGCTCTCGACGCTGATCTCGGGGAAAGCGGAGAGGTTGCGGTTCTCATAGTAGGAGTAGCGCTCCTTCGGCAGCAGGATGGTCGCGGCCATCAGGACCAGGAGCGTGCCGGAGAAGAGCAGGGCCATCGCCCACTCGCTGAATCTTTTCATGGCGGCGCCTCCTCTCAGAACCGGAAGTAGATAAAGGGATTGAACGATCCCGTGACGAGCTTGCAGTACGAGCACGCCAGCAGCGCCATCGCCGCGAGCTTCGGGCCCCACGTCAGCACGGCGCGGGCAGGCGCGGCGTCGCGCTTCCGGAGCGCCGTTTCCAGCCATTGCTTCACCGGCAGCGCGGCAATGCAGCAGCACAGCAGCTCCGGCCAGAACTCCAGCGCGTAATAGACGACGCGGCTGCCGCACCACACGCCGCTGCTGCCGAACATGGCGGCGAAGTAGGCCGCCGCGGCGGTAAGCGTCTCGGCGCGGAAGAGCACCCAGCTGAATACGACCAGCACCATCGCGTAAGCGTGGCGCACGAGCGACGGCAGGCGCTCCAGAGCCTTGCCCCAGAGGAGCTTTTCCCCGACGAGCAGCACAAAGAACCAAAGTCCCCAGGCGATGAAATTCCAGCTCGCGCCGTGCCACATTCCGGTCAGAAACCAGACGACGAAGAGGTTCCACACATTGCGCGCCCTTGAGCAGCGGTTGCCGCCGAGCGGGATATACACATAGTCGCGGAACCAGGTGGAGAGCGAAATATGCCAGCGCCGCCAGAACTCCGTGACGCTCCGTGCGACGTAGGGGTAGTTGAAATTCTCCAGAAAGTGGAAGCCGAACATCCGCCCGAGGCCGATGGCCATATCGGAATAGGCGGAGAAATCAAAGTAGATCTGGAAGGTGTAGGCCACCGCGCCCAGCCACGCGAAGAGCACCGAGGGCATGGCGGCAGCAAAGGCCGCGTCCGCGATCCGCGCCACGGCGTTCGCCAGCAGCATCTTCTTGCCGAGGCCGAAGAGAAAGCGCACCGCGCCGGCGGAGAATTCGGAGACGGACTCGCGCCGCTCGTCGATCTCCTCCGCGACGGTGGTGTAGCGCACGATGGGACCGGCGACGAGCTGCGGGAAGAAGGCAATGTAGAGCGCGAGCTTGAGCGGATCGCGCTGTACCGCGGCGTCGCCGCGGTAGACGTCGATGACGTAGCTCAGGCCCTGAAAGGTGAAGAAGGAGATGCCGATGGGCAGCGTCACCTGCGGCACCGGAACCACCGGCAGCAGGGCGTGGAGCATCTCGCCGAAAAAGCCCGCGTACTTGAACCAGCCCAGCAGCGCAAGTCCCAGCACCACGGCAAGCGTCATGCCGAGCCGCCGCGTCCTTGGGCGATGCGCCGGTCCCGCCAGCAGCCCGCCGGCATAGTTGATGGCGATGGAGAGCAGCATGAGCAGCAGAAATTTCGGCCCGCCGCAGGCATAAAACGCCAGCGAAAAGGCCAGCAGGACAAGGTTCCTCAGATAGCGGCAGCGCCGAGGCACCAGGAAATACAGGACAAGCAGGCACGGCAGGAAAAAGATCAGAAAGCTGGCGCTGCTGAATACCATGACGCTCTCTCCTCTCTTGAAAATGAGCAAAAAAAGTCCGGCCCTTTTTTGACCGGACGCATCCGACATCTTCTCGACCGCTGCGGCTGCGGCCGCTGGTCCTCCGATGACTCTCGCATTTCTTGCTGTGGCTATTGTAGCATAAGAAAGGGCAAAGTCAAGCATTTGCACAAATTCTTGAAATATCTGTTGACACGGCGCGGGAATCCGGGTAGAATAATTTCAGAAGATACCCGACAAGTTCATACTTCATCAAGAGTGGTGGAGGGAACGGCCCGATGATACCACGGCAACCTGCAAAGCAAGGTGCCAAATCCGTCGAACGAATCGAAAGATGAGGGAAAGCAAAAAGTTTTCGCACTCGACCGGTTCGGCCGAGCGCTTTTTTTGTGCTCCCGCGAGAAAAGAAAGGAAAGAAGAATCATGGCAAAGCGTTTATTCACCTCCGAGTCCGTCACCGAAGGGCATCCCGACAAGATCTGCGACCAGATCTCCGACGGCGTGCTCGATGCGATTTTG
>ERZ808259.469-NODE-469-length-17152-cov-2.595251_pt1 | contig 17152 bp, 9 predicted proteins | sample MGYA00521279_ERZ808259 | MGnify/ENA primary metagenome ERZ808259 (study PRJEB31516, sample SAMN03275586) | gut metagenome | biome: mammalia-associated habitat; material: feces | host: Papio cynocephalus | place: Kenya | collected 2012-07-27 ... | reverse complement strand
CCGTCGATCACGGACCAGTCGAAGTCTGGACGGGTCAGCGAGGTGCCGTAGTTGTTGTCGAACATGTACAGGTAGTACTGGCCGTCGGGCAGCGAGTCGTCGGCGACGTAGGTGATGGAATGCTGGCCGCCGGTGTCGGAGAAGTCGCCGACCTTCGTCAGGAACGAGGACGCCTCCTTGGTGCCCTTCCACACGGATCGTTCGCCGATCATGTAGTCGAGCGTCGGATTGCTTTCCAGGTCGTTCACCTTGATGATGGTGGAGGTCTCGCGGGCGGAGAACAGCGCCGAGCCGTCATCGAGCAGCTGGATGGTGTTGACGTGCAGCCAATCCCAACGGCCCTTCGCGCTCATATCCGACTCGTCGGTGCCGGCATGCGTGGTCGACGCCTTGTAGTCGGCGAACATCTCGCCGAAGTCCAACACCTTGGTGACCTTGCCGGTGGATGTGTCGAGCTTGGCGACCTGGTCCTGGACGGCGTGGTCGTCTCGGTTGAGCTCGGTGGCGAGCATCACGATGTCGCCGTTGGAATCCAACGCGTAGTCGTGGTGCAGAATGTACCTGGAGCCCAGGTCGTAGATCTTCTCCAGCTTGCCGAGACGGTTCATGCCGACCATATGCTTGGTGGACGCGGAGAACCACATCAGGCCGTTCTTGTCGAACAGAAGACGGTGCGAACGATAGTAGAGCACGGGGATCTCGCCGCGCAGCACGCCGTTCGTGTCGTAGTAGAACATGAAGTCCTGCTCGTCGGAATCGTTGCCGAGGATCGCGTACAACCCGTCGCCGAGGTTCTGACCGGACTTCGCGGAGACGGTCTGCTCGAGCTGCGTCTCCTCGTTGCCGAGCAGCGAGGCGCCCTTGCGTTCGACGGTCTTCGTGCGGGAATCGCCGTCGCTGTTCGTCAAGGTGAACGTGATTGTGTTCTTCACGTCGGGAATGAGTCCGAGCAACTGGAATTCATGGGTTTTGGCGTATTTGGACCGCTGATACGCGGTACGCGTGAAATCGGCGTATCCGTCCGCGTGCACGGTATAGGAGACGGACACCGCGTCATCGGTGGTGAAATACACGTACAGGGACGTGGTGTTGGTGCCGTAGGGGTTCTCGACGATGAGCATGTCGTCCTCGGTCGCCGCCGACGTGGATTTCTCCTGCGCGAGTTTCTCATCCGCCGCATTCTGGTATTCGGACGTGTAGATGTTCTCGATGCGCGCGTTGAGACGTTCGATCCTGTTCTGGCGGATGGCCGCGTCCACGTTGCCGTAGCTGGCGAGGCACACGCCCGCCGCGACTATCAATGCGAGCGCGGCGGCGAGCCAACGCTTGGCATGGGAATGGGCTGACAACAACGACAAGAGTTTCATGATGGAATCTCCACGGTGATTTTCATCTTAAAGCGAACACTGACGATATCAACTATTATCCGGCAACCTCGGAACGAACCGGAAAAAAACTTGGATGATACGTGATAAAAAGCTGAAATATACCTGAAAGACATGTCCATAGGACGGAACGGCGCCCGCTACAGCAGCGCGAACCACGACTGCACCTCGTGGAACAGCGGCGCGTTGTTGCGGAACATCTCGTCATCGCGTCCGAACATGAACAGCGACATCACCATGACCACGATGCCGAACACCAACAGCGCGAGGAACGCCGCACGGGCCAACCAACGCAGCCGGACGCCACGGCAATCCAACATGGTGAGCGGCGCCGGCATCGCCGCCAAAGCGAACAGCCAGCCGAAATCGGCCATATACCGCCAGCCCAGACCGGCAAGACGCGCATCCAACACGACGACCAGCAATCCCAGCAGCAGGCACCCCATCAGGGTATGCCACAGGTTCGCGTCGCCGCAAGCGCGCATGCGCCGGCGCAGGAACGGCAGCGCGAACGCGGCCGCCGCCAGCGGAACCATGGGAAGCAGACCGCCGGGCATCGCCTCCGCGAACCCCCAGGACGGCAACGGCGACGGCGACACCGCGAGGAACGGGAACGTGGAAGTGAACCGCAACGGCAGAAACAGGTAATACACGACCGTCATCACAAGATTCGACGCCGGCTGACGGTAGCTCGTCAGATCGGTGACCGTCATCTGATATGCCGAGCCGAAATCCAACGGCGAACCGAAACGGGCCGCATTATAGGCGAACAGCGGAACCACGACCACCAATGCGGGAATCACCACCGCAAGCGGCGCGCGCAGCAACCGCAACACCCCGACACGCGCGACCGTCCCAATACCGGACGTGTCCGTGCCGGCGCGGCGAGACGCCGACAGACGACGGATGATGGAACGGATCTGCGGCCAGAACATCGGGAACGCCAGCAGCGCCACCAGCACGAACGGCGGCCGGCAGCCCAGATTCGCCGCGATGCACACCGAACCGGCCGCCAGATGCGGCAGCGACAGCGCGGGCACGCCGTCATCCGACATGCAGGCGCCGGGATCCGCGGGACCCCCGGAACGGCTTTTGCGCGGCATCGACGCGCCCAGCCACAGCCACAACCCCAGCGTGCTCAGCATCAGGGACGCCGCGATCGGCACCGAATAGAAATTCGTGCGATACCACAAATACGCGCCGTTGGAAGCCAACAACACGAACGCGCACAGCATGCCGGTCGCCGCGACCGACACCCCAGGCCGCAGACGGACCGCCAACCGGACCGTCAGCAGACATGAGAACACCAGAAAACCAAACATCAGCAACAACACGGCCGCGCCCGTCGGCAACGCCAAACCGCCATCGACCCACAACGACGTGACCAAACGGTACGGCACGAACAGCAGCACCGCCGGAACCACGCCGAAATACGAGTACCAATGTCCATGGAAAAACGCGTAATCCCAATAAATCGGCTGCACCCCGGAATGCAACAGACGCTGACGGGTCGCCACATCATACGGATCCGAAACCCCCGACAGCGCGTCAGGCACATCAAGGTCAAGCCACAGACGGCCATGCAGCAACGACTGCGCGACATGGTCGTATTGGTCGAAATCATACGTATACATGCCATCCGAATGAAAACGCAACGGCACCGCGTTCGCCAACTGCCACACCACCCCGGCCAACGTCGCCGCAGCCGGAACGGCCAGGACCAAAGCCAGAACGATCCGCTGCCGTCGACGCGACATGTCCACGGGAACCTTCCACAGCCTCGACCCCGGACGCCACAACGCCACCAACGCGAACAACAGCAGCATCGCCACGATACGCAACGGACTCAACGAGAACGGCACCCGCACATTCGCCCGCACCGCCTCGAACGGAATCAACGAACCCTTCGGCTCGAGAATCTGCAGACGGACCGTGCGCCCGGCCACCGCCTTCACGTACAACGAGCGCGGAGACGACAACGACACCGAACTCACCCCGCACGCCCGACGATCCGCATCAGGACGAACGCGAACGGTCCACAACACGTCCTCCGACGCCGAGCGGGAACGCAACGCGCGCGACAAGACCCCATCCGAAACCGGATCGACACGCACGTAATCCGAAGAACCGTCCGCAGCCACCTGCAAATACGCCTGCGTCGGATCGGTGACCTGCAACAGGCCATCCTTCGTCCGTTCAAGACCTGGCCCCAACGTGTTATACGCGGCCGCCGAATCGCCCGACGCCGCCACCGTGCGGAAAAACGGCAGATTGCACAACACGCACTCCACCAACACCACGACAACGAAAACAGCTACAATGGCCGCGCACCTACGACGACGCGCCAACATACGTTCCTTCGAAAAAGCCACGTCATTATTCTAATAGCCGCATGTCGCATTGCATTGAAAGAATGGACACATGCCTCATCACACACCGACACCAGCACCAGCACACCACCCCGACCACCATCGGAACATGCTCGCACGCATCAGGCACGAGGCAACCAACCTGATCCGACAGGCCACCCGGACCACCGACGGCGGCCATCACAACCCCTTCGGCAAGGCGCTCGGCGCGCCGGACGACATCGTCAACGAACTCACCCGCAACGCCATCCACCTCAACCCGCTCATCAAACGCCGCATCCTCGACGGACTCGACGGCGTGCCCGGACGTCTCAGACTCGGCTGGGCACAACTCCCGCAGACCAAAGGACGCGCATTCTCCATCGGACTGTTCACCGACGACAGCCACTTCGCGCAAATCGCGCTGGCCGACAGCAAGGCTCGCGTGTTCGCCGGAACCGATCCGGCGATGGACGTGCAGGAGCTCGAACCGCGTTTCGCGTTCATCAAGGAGGAGACCGTCACGATACCGGACGGACCCCGGTTCGGCCACGCCGCGAAGCGCGATCCGAAGAAGCTGCGCGCCTCGCAGGGCGGCGTGGTGGGACGCGTGCCCGACGGCCGCATGATATGGCTCGCCTCATGGCTGAAGGTGGGCGACCGCTACACTTTGGAGCAGACGCGCGCCAAACTGTCCGAATCCATGCGGTACGATCTCGAATACCGGGACGCCGTCGCCGTCGCCTTCTTCACGACCTACATGCTGCCGCAGATGAACGGCCTTCTTGTGGGCTTCGGTTCGGGCAACATCTTCCGCAGACTCAACCGCGAGGCCCCCATGGGAGCGATCCGCAGATCCATCCGCGACACCATGAGCGCCCGCTCGCGCGACATGCGGGTCTCCGGACTCGAGGAGTATTTCGCCGACCTGATGCGCGAGGCGCATGCGCTCGACACCGACCAAGGGCTCGAGGCCGTGCACGGCGCGGAGCCGTTGCGCCTGTATACGTCCAGCTATTCCGGATGCTATTTCTTCACGTGGGACTCCACGCTGCCGTTCGCGGCGTCGCTGCGCGCGCTCAACATCGAAGGGAACCTCAACCGCTTCGCGGCGGTCAGCTCGTGGCTGGAACGCAACGCGCGCATCGGCGCGCTGCCCACGGAAGACACGGTGACCCGCGCGGAGGCGGCGCAGATCGACCGCGCCCTGTTGGAGAATCCGGCGTTGATCGCGCTGAAGCCGGACGACCAGTTCGGCGCGATTCTCGACAACGACCAAGAGGAAGGCATGCAGGCGGTTAACCGCATGCTGGACTTCGCCGCCGAAACACGCCGCGGCATCGCCGAGGATGCGAAGGACTCGGCGCGGCGCGACGGGAACGGCGCCGATGGAGGTTCGGAATGGGTGTACCGCCGAACCATGGCGAAGCTGCTGCGCAGCCTGCGCCTCCCGTACCGTTTCGATGTGGATTTTCGGTGCAGCCTCAAGGACGGCAACATGGCCATCGGCTTCACCTCCGCCGGCGTGTCCATGATGCCGTCGACCCGGTACGACGCCTCCAAGCACGCCTGGGTCGAGATGAAAGGAGCCGAACGCGCACGCATGAGCGCCGACTACAACCTTCGCGTCGGCCTGATGATGGCCGCGCTGAGCTTCGGCGCGGACCCCAATATCCGCCGGGTGGCGTTGCACATCGATTCGATCGGGCTCGAAGAGGCGGTGGCCGAACAGAATTCGGCGATCAGCGAGCTGATGAGCGAGGCGCTGAACGCGTTCGAGCGCATCCGCGCGGGCGAAGTCGGCACCTCCGGATCCAAAGCCGATCCGAAAGACGGGGACTTCCACGGCGACCCGTTCCAGCCGGGCGCCCCGCATTCCTCCGATTTGTCTCAGCAGACCGGGGAACCCACCGATTCGACGAAGGCCGCCGACCGCGCGAATGGAACGACCCCTGCTGATGGCGACGCGGATGGCGATTCCATCGACAGCCGGTTCGAGGACCTGATGAAGGACGTCGACCTCGACGAGATGGCGTTCGCGGTTCCGGGAGACTCCCCGGAATCCCAGGATGGCGGTTCCTCCGACGCCGGCATGATCGGCGATGATCCCGCGGACGGCCAGCTGGACGATGACGATCCCATGAGCCAGCTACGCAGGAACCCGACCGTGCGCAATCTGGTGACGGTCACGTTCACCCGCGACGAGTTCCTCGCGCGTCTGCGCGAATACGGCCTCGCCGACCCGACCGGCACCTACCGCATGTTCGACGCCGAGATGGATGTGGACGGCATGGGCGCGTTGAAGCCCGTCGACGCCACCTTCGACCTGCGCGACAGCCGGTTCTCCCCGGCGGGAAGCCAGGAGGAACCGGAGCTTTCCGACATCGAATTCGATGAACGTGACGCGAAGCTGTTCGGTTGCGGCAACGTGTCCGGCCTGTCGATCCAACGCGTGGACCTGCTGCAACGCGCGGTGGGGGAGTTCCATCGGCTCGCCTCGGACTCCGGCACGCCATCGGTCGTCAAGGCCCAGAAGGCGATGGGCATCGTCAACGCCATCGGCGACCCGGAATTGACCGAACTCGCCCCGCAGGTGACCAGCGCACTGATCGACGGCAAGGACACTCCCGACTTCTCCTTCACCCTCGCCGACGAACTCGACGCCGAGCGGCTCAAGGCCCGCGACATGCTCTTCTCCGGGCAGATCGACCAGGCCATCGAATGCGCCGAACACGCCGTGGAGCGCGTGGACCGGCTGTACGCCGACAATCCCGGCGTGCCGAGGTACTTCAACTCCTATGCGGAGCGCGTCATCTACAACCGCATGTTCGCCACGGAGGGCGAACGCACCGTGCTGGTTCCGGACAACCTGTTCTACACGCACATGGAGCTGTCCGACATCCTGGCGCAGATCAAGGGCGTGGACGCGGCCTTGCCGCATCTCAACGCGATGGTCCGCTACGCGCCGGCCTATCCGCTGTCGCACCTCAAGCTCGCCGTGCAGCTGGCGCGTGCCGAGGATTGGGACTCCGCCCGAGCCGCATGCCTGAACGCGTTGCATGTGGCGCTCGACCGTGAGGATGCGTCGTTCGCCTACTACCGTCTCGCCTACGCGGAATGGATGTGCGACCGCTTTGACATCGCGGCCGCCGCGTACATCATGAGCGACGAGATCGCCCCGGGACGCATCGCCATGCTGGAGGACGAATTGCAGGAACTTATCTCGCGCACGAGGTCGCAATGCATTCCGGTCCCCACCAACGTTCCCGAAGCCATGCATGTGCTGGCCGAGGCCGGACTGCCGGTATGGCCGAACACCCAGGTGGCGTCCCTGGTGCGCGAGGCCGCGCGCGTCTGCGTGGACGAAGGCATGTTCGTTCCGGCGCGCACGCTGTCGGTGGCCGCCGCGCGCATGGACGACGACGGCCGCGACGGCGCCGACGTGGTGCAGACCCAGTTCCTCAGGTCGCTGAACAACTGAGGTCCGCGGGATCCACGTACGTCCAAACATACGTGGATCCTCAATGGCGCCGACGGTCCGGCAGCCGTAGGTCGCCGGGCCGGAGGGACTTTCGAATGTGCGATAATATAGCGGTTTTTGAATGACGGAAATGGAAAGTGGTGGCGATGACTCGTCAAGATGATTCCGAACAGCTGGCATGGGATTTCGACGCGCCGCACACGGATGGCGGCGAATCGGGGGCCGTCGTCGTCGGCGAGGGCGGATTGGCGGGACTGGCGCCCGGCAGCGACGCGTGGATCGCCGCATTGCAGCCGACCGACGCGGACGCGATGCGTCTCGATCGTCTCGACATCGCGGCCATGGAGGCTCCCGAGGCCGCTCGCCTGTGGGCGCGCGTCGCGGCATGGGTGGAATCCGACCAGATCGCATACTACATCGACGATGCGCCGGTCTCATCCGACGCCGCGTACGACGCGCGGCTGCGCTGCCTGCAATCGTTGGAGGCGCAATTCCCGTCATTGGATTCGCCGCAGTCTCCGACGCATCGCGTGGGCGGCACGTTCTCCAACGATTTCGCCTCCGTGCGCCACCCCTCGCGTATGATGAGCCTCGATGACGTGTTCTCCATCGAGGAGCTTCGGGAATGGTACGACGGCGTGCTGCGCGCACTCGACTGGCCCGAGTCGAAACCGCTGCCGATGACCTGCGAGGTCAAGATCGACGGTCTCGCGCTGAACCTCATCTACCGCAACGGGGTGCTCGAACAGGGGTTGACGCGCGGCGACGGCGTGACCGGCGAGGACATCACGCTCAACGTGCGCACCATCTCCACCATCCCTCAGAACCTTTCCGGACCGGACGAGGACATTCCCGAATTCGTGGAGGTCCGTGGCGAGGTGTTCATGCGTTGGGACGATTTCCACACATTGAACAACGAGAACGAGGATGCGGGACGCGCGCCGTTCGCCAATCCTCGCAATGCGGCCGCGGGCAGTCTGCGTCAGAAGGATCCGCGCGTCACGGCGACGCGCCGCCTGAGCTTCTACGCGCATGGCATCGGTTCGCTGCGTTGGGGCGCCGGCCGCGCGAACGACGGCCATGACGTGGTCAACGACCAGTCCGAGGCCTACGAGCTGTACAGGAAATGGGGCGTTCCCGTCTCCCCGCACAACCGCGAGGTCACGTCGTTCCAACAGATCCTCGACATGATCGAATATTACGGCGAGCACCGCGGCGACATCGAGCACGCGCTCGACGGCATCGTCGTGAAAGTGGACGATTTGGGACTGCAGCGTTCGCTCGGCGCCACCTCGCGCGCGCCACGCTGGGCCATCGCCTACAAGTATCCGCCGGAGGAGGTCAACACCGAACTGCTCGACATCACCGTGCAGGTGGGGCGCACCGGACGCGTGACGCCGGTGGCGGTGCTCAAACCCGTGTACGTCGCCGGATCCACCGTATCCAGAACCACATTGCACAACCCGTTCGAGGTCGAGCGCAAAGGCGTGCTCATCGGCGACACCGTCGTGGTACGCAAGGCCGGCGACGTGATTCCGGAACTCGTGGGGCCGGTGCTGGAACGCCGCAAGGGGCGCGAAGACGAGCTGCGCAGGTTCGTCATGCCCACGCGATGCCCGTCGTGCGGCGCGCGGCTCGCCCCGGCCAAGGAAGGCGACAAGGACATCCGCTGCCCCAACGTGGAATCCTGCCCGGCGCAGCTGACCGAACGCATCATCAACTTGGCGTCCCGCAAAGCGTTCGACATCGAACATCTGGGGGACCAGTCGGCGGTGGCGCTGACGAATCCGGAGGAGAACCGGCCGGATTCCGTGGAGACCTACGCGCCGAACATCACCGAAATCATCGTCAAGCCGGGGGAGGAGCCCGACCCCTACGAGCCGTTGGCGGGTCTGAGTCTTCCCGAACCGCAGACACCGGTGCTGTCGAGCGAGGCGGGATTGTTCTCGCTGTCGTCCGCGGACCTGAAGGACGTGCGCGTGTGGCGCGAGGCGCCGATCATCGAAGTCCATGAGACCGTCGGCGCCAACGGCAGGCGCAAGAAGGTGCGCAAACGCATCGGCGGTTCCGGGTTGTGGCATCAGGTCCCCGCGTTCTGGACCGCCCCCACGCCGGCGAGGAAGCGCAAAGACGAACCTGATGGAACGTCGCGGTATCCGGAATACACGGTGCCGGAGGACGCCGTGGTAATTCGTGAGGAGACCAAGACCTCCCGCACGGGTACCGTCAGCGTGCAGCCGGTGTACATCCGCCCCGCCGAGAACACCCGCAAAATGCTGGACGAAATGGACAAGGCACGCCATGCCGACCTGTGGCGCGTGCTGGTGGCGTTGTCGATTCGGCGGCTCGGCCCGCCGACCGCGCGCACCATCGCCAACGCCTTCGGCTCGCTGGAGGCCATCGAGCAGGCGGATGCGGAAAAACTGTCGCAGATCGACGGCATCGGACCGGAAATCGCCGAATCCATCGTCACATGGTTCGCCGCGGCCCGCGAGCCCGGCGATTGGCGCGGCGCGGTGCTCGACGCGTGGAAATCCGCCGGCGTGGGCGTCGCTCACGCGCGGAAAAGCGAGCTTCCACAGACTCTGGCGGGCAAAACCGTGGTGGTCACCGGGTCCCTCGAGGAATTCTCCCGCGACTCCGCCAAAGAGTCGATCGTCTCCCGCGGAGGCAAGGCCGCCGGATCGGTCAGCAGGAAAACCGACTGGGTGGTGGTCGGTGCGAACGCCGGCTCCAAAGCCGCCAAAGCCGAGGAACTGGGAATCCCCATGCTCGATGAGGACCAGTTCAGACAACTGCTCGACACCGGAACGGTCACGCCCCGCGCCGCCGCGTCCAACGGAAACGATGCGGATGACGAAGACGGCGAAGACACGGAGTATGAGGAAGGAACCCTGATCTAAGGCCGGGAGCAGACGGCGCGGTCGACGGCCATCTGGCGTGCCGTGCCGACGGACGCTACTCTGATATGCGGCACAAGGAGGAAACATGACCGACGAGCGCACCATCGAAGGGCGCATCTATGAGCGACTCAGCAAAGTCATCGACCCGGAACTGGGCCGGTCCATCACCGATCTGGGCATGATAGCGTCCATCAAGGCGACGCCTGCCGATGCCGAAGGCGCATACGATGTGAACATCGACGTGGAACTGACCGTCGAAGGATGCCCGCTTTCGCAGACCATCACCAACCAGATCAACGGCGCGGTCGAATCGTATCCCGACGCGAAGCTCGTCCCGCACATCAGCGTCAGCTCCATGAGCCACGACAAACTCACCCAACTGGTGGCCGGACTCAAGGCGGAACGCCGCCGCAATCCGTTCAACAGACCGGATGTCAAAACCCGTATCTTCGCCATCGCGTCGGGCAAGGGCGGCGTGGGCAAATCCTCCGTCACCGCGAATCTCGCGGCGACGTTCGCGGCCCTCGGCTACGACACCGCGGCCATCGACGCCGACATCTACGGCTTCTCCCTGCCGCGCCTGTTCGGCGTGCACACGCAGCCGACCAACCTCAACGGCATGCTGATGCCGGTCACCGCATGGGGCGTCAAACTCATATCCATCGGCATGTTCGCCGGCGCCGACCGCGCGATTCTCTGGCGCGGACCGCGCCTGCAGCGTTCCTTGGAACAGTTCCTTTCCGATGTGTGGTGGGGGGAGCCGGACGTGCTGCTGCTCGCGCTCGAAAAGGTGCCTGACGCGATGGTCGATCTGGCCCCCGGCACCGGAGACATGGCGATTTCCGTGGCTCAGGCCCTGCCGAACGCCGAGCTGATGGTCGTCACCACGCCGCAGCCCTCGGCCTCCGACGTGGCGGTGCGTTCCGGTCTGGTCGCGTTGCAGGTGCCGATGAAGGTTCGCGGCGTCGTGGAGAACATGAGCTACTACGAGCACAAAGGCGAGAAGCTCAGGATCTTCGGCGAAGGCGGAGGCCAACGCGTATCCGAGCAGTTGAGCGCCGCTTTGGGCCATGACGTGCCGTTGCTGGCGCAGCTGCCGCTTGATCCGGAACTGCGCGAAACCGGCGAGGCGGGACGCCCCGCGGTGCTCAACGAGGATGGGGCGCTTCGCGCGGACGGCGTCGGCGAGACCTTCAGGAACCTGGCCGAATCGTTGATGCGCATGCCGATGTGACGGCCGCCGTCGCTCGTCACCGACCACCACAAGCGGCCATGGCTCGGTATGACGAGACGTGGCCGCACCGCGGTTCCCACGAGCGCGTCCGTATGATGGAACGTGATTATGGGAAGCTATCGCAAATCGCGCGCGGTGTGTACTATCGGAACACGGACACGGGGGCCATATGGCTGAGAGGAAGCCCACGCTTCAACCGTATGAACGTATACCGGGTAATGCCGGCGCACGGAGTCTCTCTTCTCCCGTGCCTTGAAGAGAAAGGCACATTCATGACCAATGAATCTTCCGCAGTGAAGAAGCACAACAACAAGTGGCGTGTCGTCGATATCGTCGTCGCCGCCATCATCGCCGTGGCATCCGGCGTGATCTTCTGGGGCTGGGACATCGTCTGCACGGCTCCGCTCGCCATCGTCGGAGCGGTGACCCCCGGTTTCGAGGGCCTGCTCAACGCGTTCTGGCTGTTCGCCGGTCCTTTGGCCGCCATCATCGTGCGCAGGCCGGGCGCGGCGCTGTTCGCCGAAACACTCGCCGCAGCGCTTGAGCTCACCATGGGCAACCAGTGGGGCGTCGGCGGCTCTCTGATCGTCGGCATCGTCCAGGGCCTCGGCGCCGAAATCGGATTCGCGATTTTCGCGTACAGGAAGTGGAACTGGCTGTCCACCACCATCTCCGGCGCGCTTGCCGGCGTGGGCTGCGCGCTGTATTACTGGGCGACCAACCCGGCATGGGGCGCATTGCGCGTGAGCGTCTATCTGGTGACCTCCGCCATTTCCGGCGCGGTGCTTGCCGGCGCGGTGATGTACCTGCTGCAGCGTGCCATCGCCCAGACCGGCGCGCTCGACCGCTTCGAATCCGGTCGCACGCAGACCTTGGTCTGACACGCACAGGCCGTTTCGGCCCGCAAGGTCCCGTGCCGCGCTTGCCGCGGATGTCCACGGGACCTTTTGAATATGGGTTTCGCATGATCTGCGATTCCGCATCCACCACAACCATTCACAGAGAAGAAAGAACGATCGATGACTACCGACAGTGAGAGCGCCGTTGCACCCGTGGGCGTGATCGCCCGCGATTGGGGATGGCGCCACGCCTCGCGCAAGGATTTCGCACTGCGACATGTCGATTTCGAGATTCATCCGGGCGAACGCGTGTTGCTGCTGGGCGCTTCGGGAGCGGGCAAATCCACATTGATGTCCGGCTTGGCCGGTGTGCTGGGCGGTGACGACGAAGGCGAGCAGGAAGGCGAACTGCTGGTCGGCGGCGTCGACGCGCGTCATGCGCGCGGCGCTTCCGGACTGGTGCTGCAGGACCCCGATTCGCAGACGATTCTGGAACGCGCCGGCGACGACACGGCCTTTGGATGCGAGAACCTGAACCTGCCGAAGGCCGAGATCTGGAAGCGTGCCCGAGCCGCCCTCGACATCGTCGGTCTTGACTACATGAGGTTCGGCCACTCCACCCGCCGTCTGTCGGGCGGGCAGCGCCAGCGTCTGGCATTGGCCGGCGTGCTCGCCATGCATCCCGGACTGCTGCTGCTTGACGAGCCGACCGCCAACCTCGATCCGGAAGGCGTCAAAGAGGTGCACGATGCGGTCCGCGACGTGCTGGAACGCACCCATGAGACGCTTGTGGTGGTGGAGCACCACATCGACGTGTGGCTCGATCTGGTCGACCGTGTCATCGTGCTTGGCAAGCCCGAGGCGGACACCCATGTGAGCGGCGTGCTCGCCGACGGCACGCCGCAGGAAGTGTTCGGCACGATGGGCGACGTGCTCGCCGACGGCGGCGCATGGGTGCCCGGACGCGCCATCGAGAACCATGCGCCCAAGTCCGATTCGCCGGCGAAGGACGTCGTGCTGTATGCGGACGATCTGAGCTTCGGACGGGAATCCGCGCTTGGCGAGCATGTCGATATCGCCTTCCATGCCGGTGAGATCACCGCGCTGACCGGTAGGAACGGCGCCGGAAAATCCACATTGGCGCTTACCCTGGCCGGTCTGCTCAAGCCGGTCGCGGGCCATGTGCGCATGGCCGACGGCATGGTCCCCGCGCATCGCGACAACGACGTGTTCACTTGGAAAAGCCGCGATCTGCTCGGCCGCATCGGCATGGTGTTCCAGGAGCCGGAACACCAGTTCGTGACGGCCAGCGTGCGCGACGAAGTGGCGGTGGGACCGAAATCCATGGGCAAATCGGATGATGAGGCGTACGCGATAGCGGACGAGATGCTGGAGCGCATGAACCTCAAACGGTTCGCGCCCGCCAATCCCTTCACGCTTTCCGGCGGTGAGAAAAGGCGTCTTTCCGTGGCCTCCATGCTCGCCGCGGCGCCGAAGGTGCTGGTGATGGACGAGCCGACGTTCGGCCAGGATTTCACCACATGGACGGAAATGGTGCGGTTGATCGCCGGAGCGAGGGATGCCGGCTGCTCGGTGATCATGGTGACGCACGACGAGCCGTTGATCCGCTCGTTGGGCGCACGCCGCGTGCTGGTCAGTGAGGGGGAGTGACATGGCCGAACAGATGGAAACCATCAATGTGGTGCCGCACGCGAAGCGTCGCGAAGTGGCCAAAGCTGCATCGCCGTCGTGGTTCATCGCGAAAATCAATCCGGTGAGCCGGTTCATCGGCGCATTGATACTGTGCATTCCGATGTTCTTCACGCTCGACGTCGTTTCCGCATCCGTGGCCTTCGGCTTGGAGATGCTGCTGCTGTGGATCGGCGGATTGGCCCCATGGACGGTATTGCGCAAGACCTGGCCGGTGTGGATTGCCGCCGCGGGAAGCTTCATCTCCGTTTCCCTGTACGGCAAGACTTCGGGAACGGTGTTGGCCGACTTCGGTTTTATCGTGGTCTCCCAGGGGTCGGTATATCTCGCCGCCGCCACGTTTCTGCGTGTCGCGGCGATTGCCGTGCCGGGTGTGATTCTCGCGCTTGGACTCGATCCGACCGATTTGGCCGACGGATTGGTGCAGATTCTGCATCTGCCGTCGCGATTCGTCTACGGCGGTCTGGCCGGCATGCGCATGTTCACGTTGCTGCAGGATGACTGGCGCGCGCTTGGGCAGTCGCGGCGTTCCCGTGGATTAGGCGATGGCAGCGCCATCAAACGCGTGTTCTCCCAGGCGTTCAGCCTGCTGGTCGTTTCGATCCGCCGTGGCACGAAACTCGCCACGGCGATGGAGGCCCGTGGATTCGGCTCGGACGCGCCACGCAGCCAGGCGCGCGAGTCGAAGCTGCATGCGGTCGATTGGGTGTTTTACGCGATCTGCGTGGCCGTGCCGGCGATCGCGCTGTACGCCGCCTACCGTACCGGCTACTGGAATTGGGCGTTCAGCAACACCGCATCCTGACCGCTTGGGAAGCCCTGTACAGAGAATTCCTCCGACCGGACTTCGGCAATCGGATTCCATAACGTAATCGGCTGGTGCCACGAACATTCGTGGCACCAGCCGATTACGTTATATGCGGCGGGGGTGGTCATCCGCCGTCACATCGTCTTCCCCCATTATGCCTGGCTTATGTCTGGCGTCATCGCAACGCCGCGCGGCGAACGGGGAAGCTGTGTCAGGCGAGCTTGTCGAGCAGCAGCGCCTCGGTGATCACATTGCCCTTCAAGCCCGGAAGGCTGATGGACTCGTTCGGGCTGTGCGCGTTGGCCTTCGGGTCCTCCGGTCCGGTGACCAGCACCTGGGCGTGCGGGAAGATGCGCTGCAGTTCCGGAATGAACGGAATGGAACCGCCCTCACCCTTGTTGACCGGTGCCACGCCGAACGCCTCTTCCATGGCCTCCATGGCGTCCTTGGTGGCCACGGCGTTCGGATCCATGGCCCAGCCCATGCCGTTGTCGAGCTTGTCGACGCTGACCTCGGCGCCGAACGGCGCATGCTCCACCAGGAACCCGGCCAGAGCGTCCTGGGCGTCTTCCGGACGCTGGTTCGGCGCGGTGCGCAGGCTCAGACGGAACGTGGTCTCGGGGGAGATCACATTGAAGGAGCCCTCCACGGGATGCGCGTCAAAGCCGATGACGGTGACGCTCGGCTTGGTCCACAGACGGGAGGCCAGCGATCCGGTGCCCGCGAGCCTGTAGGAATCGACGATGCCGGCATCCGCGCGCACGGTGGCCTCGTCCAGATCGCGCTGCAGGCCGCCGACCGGCTCCTCGCTGGCGACGCCGGGAACGTTCACGTCGCCGTTCTCGTCGTAGATGGAGGCGATCAGCATCGCGGCGAGCGTGTTGGCGTCGAGGATCGGACCGCCGTACTGGCCGGAATGCACGGGGTGGCTCAGCGCCTTGACATGCACGTCGAGAACGGTGTTGCCACGCAACGACGTGGTCAGCGACGGAATCTCCGCGGACCAATTGCCCGAATCCGCCACGATGATCACATCGGAATCGAACTCGTCCTTGTGCTCCTCGATGAACGGGATGAAGCTCGGAGAGCCCATCTCCTCCTCGCCTTCGATGAACACCTTGATGTTGACCTTCAGCTCGTCGCCCAGCGCCTTCAGCGCGCCGGAATGAATCGCGATGCCGCCGCCGTCATCGGCGGAGCCGCGTCCGTACAAACGGTCGCCGACCTGCGTGCCGACGAAGGGATCGGTGTGCCATGCGCCGGCGTCCGGCACCGGCTGCACGTCGTGATGCGCGTACAGCAGCACGGTCGGCGCGTCTTCGGCGACGACGCGAGAGCCAATGACCTCCCAGGCGCCCGGGGTGCCGTCGGGATTGTGGGACTGCACCACCTTGGTGTCGATGCCGACCTTCCTGAGCTCGTCGGCCACGAATTCCGCGGAACGCCTCATATGGTCCGCGGTGATGCCCTTCGCGGAAATCGACTGCAATGCGATCTTCCGGTTGAGCACGTCGACGATGCGGTCGAAATCCGCGTCGACGCGCGCGCGAATCTCCTCTGTGCGTGAAGTTGCCATATCGCTCCTTGATATTGAACGAATCGAAATTGCCATGAACGATAGTCATTGTATCCGTCCGAGGAAACCCGTTCAATCGGTGGCGGACGTATGCCCGGACGCCGATGCAGCGTCGATACGTCAACTTACGCTCTATAGGCATGAGTTTGTTTAAGAAGGAAGAGCCGGCGCAAAAGCCGGTCGAAACGAAGGCGCAGGAGCCCACCTCCGGCAAGGGTCATCCGACCCCGAAGCGCAAGGCCGCCCAGGCGCAGAACCTGCGTCCGCTCGTTCCCAAGGACCGCGAGGCCAGCCGCAAGGCCGCCAAGGCCCGCCTGCGCGAACGCGAGAACGCCGAATACGAGGCCATGCAGACCGGCGACATCAACCACATGCCGAAATCCGAGCGTCTGCCATGGCGTCTGTACATCCGCGATTACGTCGACGCGCGATTCAACCTTGGCGAGTTCTTCATCCCCGTGGCGTTCCTCATCCTGATCGCCTCGGTGATCGTGACCTACAAGTGGCCGGTGCTGTCCCTGCCGCTGATGATGCTCATGTACGTGTACCTGTTCGCGGTCATCATCGACATCGCGGTCATGTGGCACAAGCTCAAGAAGAAGCTCATCGAGAAGTTCGGTGAGAAGTCCGTCGCCAAGGGCATGCGGTCCGCTTCCTATGCGTGGAGCCGTTCCATCCAGATGCGCCGTTGGAGGCTGCCGAAGCCGCGCTACCCGAAGCGCGGCCACTGGCCGGAGTGATCCTCGGCCGTGATGTTTTGGAAACCGTCGGCATTCGCCGGCGGTTTTTGTTTGCCGTCCGGTTGTCACCGACCTGCCACTACCATGGGTAGTTAGTTCAGAAGGTGCCGGATTCCCGCGCGTCATGT
>ERZ808259.465-NODE-465-length-17375-cov-11.498441_pt1 | contig 17375 bp, 14 predicted proteins | sample MGYA00521279_ERZ808259 | MGnify/ENA primary metagenome ERZ808259 (study PRJEB31516, sample SAMN03275586) | gut metagenome | biome: mammalia-associated habitat; material: feces | host: Papio cynocephalus | place: Kenya | collected 2012-07-27 ... | reverse complement strand
AAGAGGTTCTTTAGTTCCAAAGAACAATTACTTGTACGACTTCACGTCGCAATTAATTTGCAAAATTAAAGGTTTTACTTCATTATAATATGGCTTAGTATGAATAATTAGGAAAGATTAAGATAGCGACAAACTAAAAACATGTATAAAAAATGCAGAAAAATTAAAAGTCACCTAATTTCACATGCTAAATATTTCCCAAGTAAATAGAGGTCATCCCTTCTTCCCATGCGATTTTTTTGCCAGATATAGGGTGTCCTTCGGCGTTGGGGAAGCATCTCTCATCTTAAAGAGGGGGAAGAACCTGCTGAAATGAAGAGGATTCTGGGCAAAGCCATTCGAGACGAGCCAGCGGCACGATTACCCTTGCGCATATAGATGCCTTGCTTGCCCAGTTGGAACTCGTCGATGGAATGAATGCGCTTCATTGGGGTAAGTACGGAAATCTCAATGTCGATGTCTGGGAGTCAAAGTAAAAAATAATGCAAAAATGGCAGCAATGATTAAATTATTTATCCTTTGATGCCATTATTGGCAAGGTGGTTTGACAGATTTGTCAAAATCCGTTACCCTGTGGTGACGCTTTGCCTTGGCACGCATGTTGCATCCCTATAGAGTGAAAGCTGAAGCCGAAAGGGCAAGGGGGAACGAAAGAGAACCCTAATGAATAACAGTTGAGGGTTTCGAAAGATTCCCGGAGTCTCGGAAGCCGAAGCAATCACTTTGAACTTGCGATAAACAAGCGATTGGATAGCGCAAGGGAGAAGAAAACAGGATAAACAAAGAACGGATAAATTTAAAAGAACAATTAGAAATCCCGACGGAACCGAAAGGCGAAGAGAGGACGAGAAAAAAATAATTGGAGGTTTTCATTATGTTGTTAGCTCGTAGAAATAATAACAGTGTTTCAAATTGGTTGAACAGTTGGTTTAACGATAACTTCTTTGATACAGACTTGATGCCTCACATGAACGTTACAGCTCCTGCTGTCAACGTGAAGGAGAGTGCCACAGCCTATACAATGGAACTCGCCGCTCCAGGCTTGAAGAAGGACATGGTCAAGATGAACATCGACAAGGATGGTTACTTGAACGTCTCCATCGAGCAGAAGGCAGAGAAGAAAGATGAGAAGAAGGAAGAGCACTATTTGCGTCGCGAGTTCTCTTACAGCAACTACTCTCAGAGCTATGCTCTCCCAGAGGATGCCAACCAAGAGAAGATTTCTGCCGAGGTTACAGACGGTGTCTTGAAGATCGAGATTCCTAAGGTAGCCAAGGAAGAGAAGAAAGACGATGTGAAACACATCGAGGTCAAGTAATCCTTGACTCGTCAGTAACGACGGAAAACAGTAATTAAGACCGGAGGGTAAGCCCTAGCGATAGAGCTTACCTTTTTTTGTTTAAGAAGAATATTTTAAGAAGTTTTCTTCAAGAAGGTTCATTCAATAAGAAAGAAGTCTTACGATGAAAAAGATGTTTCATATTATCTTCCATTTAATATATACTATACCCATTGTCCTTGCACCATTGCTTGGCATAGTCGAAACCTTGGGCGGTGGCCTTGTGAATCCACCACACCGATGCTCTGAGCATAGCATATACCCATATTGTTCATTGCCATCAAGTCTCCTTGGAGAGTTTGCTGGCGATACTTGTTTGCCGTTTCCCTATCCTTGTTCATTATTACTTTGCTTTAAAAAACAATGCAAAAACAGCAAGTGGACATTTTACTTCAAAAGACAATTTCTCACCTGACCGTGATAGATGCCACTGTGATTGGACTACTAGCTTCCCTTTGTGATATACATCAACAATCCCCGCAGAAGACGATTCTGATAATTGTCGGTGCGTCGTTACTATTTCTATCTCTTGTGGCGGGTATATATTGTATGTGGCGGTACTATATAACAAAGTTAAAAATCTACTGCGTACTTGAAGAAGAAAGCAAGAGAGATCATCCAAACTATGGTCGTCACAACATCTCTTACGGTCGCTATTTTGTTCCCGCAGCAAGATTTTGTCCCATAGGTTTATGTGTGGGGCTTCTATTTTTGCTGGTATCACTATTTTTATAGTGTCTTTTTCTAGCCACGGCTCCATGGCATTCTTATTTTGTGTTTCGGCAACCTCGTTAAAATACGAGGTATAATCTTTTTTTCCTTCCATATTCTTGCGAGTTTAAAAAGTTTGTTGTATCTTTGCAGCGTGGGGAGTGTACGATAACCACTGAAAGCAGCGCACGACGTTGCAGAACCTGAGACCATTAGCTTACGCTTTTGGTCTCTTGTATTTTCTAAGGGTTCCGTTCACATACCAGAATATGTAGTCGTGGTGATATAGTTTACTACTCCATATCGCTTTGTTCCTATCCTCAATTTGCTTTTCCGTGATACCTTTCTTGAAGCAATGGTCTGTGAGGCAGACGCAGGCTTTTTGAACGTCGGAAGCGTGGTTTGCGTTGCGGCAACAGTTCATAGGTTTCTCGGGAGACCTAACATCGACAAACCCAAACTTGTTCCATAGGTCGGGGTTAGCCTTGCAGTCTTCAGGCAAGTCTTTGTATATTACTTTCCTTCCCTCCTTGGCATTGAAGTCGATTTCGGGATTAATAAGACAGTCACCAAACATATCGGCGAAAGCTTTTGCCACATCCATAACTCGAGAATAATCCTTAGCATTGGAACATGCCATTTTGTGTTGCATTACTCTTCCTGCCTTTCCTTTATACTTCTCTTCGAATTGCTCTGCGAAAGGCTTAGCAAAGATTTTATTTTGCTCTTCTTGTGTCAAGTCAGTCTTGCCATCTTTACTACGAGCATTGGCGCATTTATACATCAATACACATGAGGCACATACTTGATTTTCTGGTACAAACCCAAGCTTCAGCCCACCTCCCTTCGCCACGTCGCAGTCGTTGCACCGCTTGATGGTGTAGGGGTTGTAGTCTGGCATCGCCTTGCCCTGCTTGCCTGGGTTGAAGCGGAACATGCCCAGCTTGTCGCCGCTCAATGCTTCCTCTCCACGGCTCATCGCCTCGCTGTGGTCGGTGGCTGTGTACTTCTGCTTGCGTACCTGTACCACGGAACACCTACAATTCCATCCATTCGGTGGGTAGTAGGTTTCCCAGAAAGGGTCGCTCATGGGGAGCGTCACGCCATCGAGGGCGGCGTGCTCAGGTCGTACCTTGTCATCGTGGGCGGTGCGGTACTGGAGGTAGTAGCGGTCGCCGTCCTCGGCGAACTGCTCCCACTTCGCCGCCATGGTGGCACTTGCTGCGACAAAATTATATTCCGAGTGCAGGTAGTTGGCGTTGTACTTCTCGTCTATCTTTCTAACGTCGTTTAGAAACTTTTCGAACGGCTTTTTGTTGCCGTTCTCATCCACCATGCTTGGGAACGCCTCGTTGAGCTCATGAAAGGCCTTGATGCCTGAGAAGATGTAGTTGGAGCGAGTGAGCCGCTCACGCATCTTGGGAGTCATCTCCACCTTCTCGAAGCTGGAGTCTAGGACCCCTGCGTGGGTGTTGATGAAGTCTTGTGCCTCGTCCGATGCCAGGATGTTGATGTCGAGTTGTGCGCCCTTCTGGCGGAACAAGCCCTTCATCATCTTGTCGAACTTGGTTTTAAGTGAAGAGTGAAGAATTCAACGGTTTATCACCTTCCCCAAGCGAGGAAAGTGGGTTGAGCCGTGAGGAAGTCATGGCGAGGTATCGGGAAGCGAAAAGGAAGGAGGGGTTGAAGTAAGGGCTATATGTTGTCATCCTGACAGAGCATGAGCGACCATAGCAGGAAGCAGACTGTTTTTTTTATTGGACCTACAATGCCTTTTCGTCTAAATATAGTTTTGCCAGAGATTCCAAATCTATACTTGAAGCACCCCTGATGTTTTCAACAATGGTATCAGTGCGCTCATCATTCATGATGATGCCCACAGCCTCACTGGGTGTCAAGTCGCACTGCTTAGCTACATAGCAGGCGATCTCACCTAGTACATTCTCATAACTTAATTTTTCCTTATTCATGTCACCTAGTCTTTAATCAGTTCATCAATAGCCCTTTGAGTACAAAAGCAATACTGGATATACTCATGGCCAAATTGCGATATGCGAGAGGCAAACTCTTTTAAGGGAGCCTCTTCCAAATAAGCAATGCCAAACTCTTCTTTGTAATGTTCTATTTCTTGGTCAACTATAGCGTCTGCAACAGGACCTATTACTATGTCATAACTATGCTTGAAATCAGCGTTCTCCCTATTCAGAAGAATAAACTTTGCCCATTCTGAGGTAAATCCATCAAATATCTTAATCGAGAGCCCTTTTTGCTCACAGCGCTTGGGATAAAAAAGAAAAGCATTGACCGTGATAGTCCCATGATGAATGAAACTGCTACGTTTACCCATCTGCCAAGCCCTCTTCCAATTAGGAGTAAGGTAAAATCCCTTTCCAAAGTCATTGTGGGACTTGCATTTTGAAAGGTCAGGTGTTACGATTTCCATATAACTTCCATGCAACAGTCTCATACCTTTACCATATTATTATCCTTATTCATACACAGCATCTTGCGATTATAACAAACTGTTGTCAAATCTTCTATAATTTGTAACTTAGGCAAAGTCTGCTCATATTCATAGTTCTCTTCCAGGAACTTGATGCCTTGATACTTTTGTAGATAAACATAAGCTTTCTGCCTGGAGATTTTCTTAGCTTCAGCAAACCAACAGGTAGCCATGGTAATAAACTTAATTTGTTTCATCCTAACCTCATAACTAGGATACAGTCCATCCACATATAAACTTAATTTCTCACCCATTGCTTCCAACAGCACAGAGGCATCCTCCAGGGAAATATTTGTTTTGCCACTCTCAATTTTAGAGATGCTACTTTTCCCCAGTCCAACAAGCTTTCCCAAGGCTTCTTGAGATATTTCCTTCTTTCTTCTGACAGTCTTGATGATGCCACCAAGAACAGTGTCTGCATTTTCAAATTTCTTTTTCATGCTTATTCTTCTTTAAACCTCAGCAAATATAAGAAAAGTTTCCCAAAAGGGCAACTTTTAATAAAAGAATTTATACTTTTTAAACTTTATGAGAACTTTTGCCTTATCCAGGATTTTGCCATATCAGAAATTTCACTTATCTTAGTGCTGCTTTTAAAAACAAACAAAATTCTGAATGACATGGCAAAAGTACGAATAAAATCTGAGAAACTCACTCCTTTTGGAGGAATATTTGAAAACTAACACCATCACAAATAGAAGAATACAAGAAAAAGCTAAAATAAAATAAGCCAAGAAGCAATTGACTTCTTGGCTTATTTTTATATAGAAATGGCAATTCCTGTCAATTTCTATTGAAAAAAGGTTACATTTTCAGCAAAAAACAGGGCCAACGGATACAATTATTTCACAAAAATAGAATTGATTATTTTATACTTGTTTTTGGATAAATTATACAACCTCCATTTGAACAAATCTAAGTACTTTTGCAACTGAGAAATTTGAAACTAAGAACTTGTTTCTTACTCGAATTTTTACTATGATTGTATAATTTTCACTTAAATAAAATAATGTGATATGAAAATCAGAAACCTATTAGTGGTATTGCTATTGGCGAAAGCGTGTCGTGGAAAGCAAAGACCAAGATGCTGTATATACCGTAGGTATGCGTGGTGTTCACGATGGTGGAATCGCAGGATACAACGGGGCACAAAACATAGCAAAAGGTCTGTCGCAGATTATTGAGACCCAAAGAAAACTTATCCAGGAAAACATAGGCTCCCCTACTCAAGTTCCACAAATGTTTTGCCCTTACAAGGAAGTGCTGGACGCATATAACACAGGCAACATCAACTTACCAGAGGACATCACTCTCTGTTGGGTAGATGACAACCATGGCTATATCCGCCAGTTTCCATCTGTTTCAGAACAGAAGCGCAGTGGCAGCAATGGTATCTATTATCATCTTAGCTACTGGGGGTCGCCTCAAGACTACCTGTGGCTTAGCAGCATTTTCCCATCTTTGATAAGTTACGAATTAGGCTGCGGATATGAGCAAGGCATCCAACGCTTGTGGGTCATAAACGTAGGCGACATCAAGCCAGCAGAAGAAGAAATAGAATTCTGCATGGACTTGGCTTGGGATGTAAACAAGTGGAATCCTGAGAATGCAGCCATCTATAGTCGTGAGTGGGCTGCTCGAACATTTGGAGAGGATGTAGCCAATGAGATTGGCGACATAAAGCAAGAATATTACCGATTAGCCGCAGCTGGAAAACCAGAGCACGTAAGTTCCGTGTCATATACCATGCAAGAAATGGACTATCGAATCGCTGCATACAAGGCTATCTCTGAACGTGTAGAGGCCATCAAGGGTAATATTCCTGATCGCCTGCAATCCCTTTCCGCCATCGTAAATCCAGGCTTCGAACAAGACTACAATGGCTGGACTATAAATTGCAGTGGCACATACAACACAAAGATAAGCACAGGAGAAAAACCTACTGGGGCAACCAGTCCTCTCATTGCAGCGAACCAAAAACATTTGCAAATATGGGGCATCAATGGCAGTGGTTCCGTCTCACAGACGATAGAAGGTCTAGAGGATGGACAGTATGAGCTTGGCGTTACTTTCTGCCATACAGGATCGGCTACCGGGACTCTCTTTGCCAACAATGTAAGTACTGCTATGACATCAGACAATGTTTACAAGGTTGTAGTCCAAGTCACCAATCACAGGCTAAACTTTGGAGTCAAATACAATGGCACTTCCAATTCCGTCATCGACATAGATTCATTCACGTTGCGTAAAATAGGAGCAACTGGCATCCAACAGAGGACGATGAATAAGCCACAGATTAGTAATCGAATCTATGACTTGTCAGGAAATGAAATATCTATGCCACAAAAAGGTATATATATAACCAACGGAAAGAAAATCATTAAATAAGCCCACTTTAAAAAGTTTTTTGCTCTGCAAAAGCCCTATTTATGGAGGTGGGAAACTTTAGTTATCTTACCTTGCCTGTCAATATGGAAATTAAGAAATACTCGCTGAACATCATGAACGAGGATACCCAAATTGTAACTTCCGAACTCAAGGGGCAAGCAGGCATCATCGGTGCCTGCCTAATGGCTAGACAACGATTCCTGAAGAAACCCTTGATTTGTTCCGACCATCGGAACAAATCCCAAGTAACTTACACCTATAATTAAATAAAAATGCAGTGTCTTTTTCTTGTCTGTTTCAAATATTTATGCTATCTTTGCACTTAGAAATTAATGAGTATCGCTATGGATGATAATACAAAAAAGAGATTTGCCAAGCGCAAACGTATCTATCGCAAACGTATCCCTTATGGAATGATGAACTTCGTTTCCGTAAGAAGAGATGATTGTTATTACGTAGATAAGACCTATTTTATAGAAGATATAGAGGCATCTAACAAGTTCTTCTTTTATATCCGCCCTCGCCGTTTCGGCAAGAGCCTGACCCTCTCCATGCTCAAGCAATACTACGATGTGAACATGGCAGATAGATTCGAGGAACTTTTCGGCGGACTATACACTGGCGATAACCCAACCCCTGAGCATAATACTTACCTCATTATTTCGCTCAATTTTGCAGTAGTGGATGCCAACCTCGAAAACTACAAGAAGGGGTTGGATGCACATTGCAATACGGAGTTCAACTACTTCTGCGATGTATATGCACAATATTTGCCTGATGGCATCAAGGAGGAGATGAACAAGAAAGATGGAGCCTCCGAACAACTAGACTACCTCTGCAAGGAATGCAAGAAGACCGGTCAGAAGGTTTATCTCTTCATCGACGAGTACGACCACTTCACCAACACCATACTCTCCGAGCCAAACTGCCTAGACAGTTACAAGGTTGAGACCCATGGAACAGGTTATTTGCGTAAGTTTTTCGACACCATCAAGTCGGCTACTGACAGCACCTTGGAACGTGTCTTTGTTACAGGTGTCAGCCCAGTGACAATGGATGACTTGACCAGTGGTTTCAACATAGGCACCAACTATTCCTTGGAATATGAGTTTAATGAGATGACTGGTTTCACGGAAGAGGAGGTGCGCGACTTGCTCACCTACTACACGGATACACTCGGTTTGCACAACTATACCATAGATGAACTCATAGAAATCATCAAGCCATGGTATGACAACTATTGTTTTGCCAAGGCAGCTTACGGTGAGACCACGATATACAACTCCAACATGGTACTCTATTTCATAGACCATTATATCAGAAATCGAGGACGAATCCCAGACAACATGATCGAGGAAAACATCCGATTGGACTACAACAAGCTCCGTATGCTCATCCGTAAGGACAAGGAGTTTGCACACGATGCCTCTGTCATCCAACAACTTGTAGAGAATGGCTTTGTCACGGGCGAGCTGAAGACAGGATTCCCTGCAGAGCAGATAGCAGATCCTGACAATTTCGTCAGCCTCCTCTATTACTTTGGCATGGTCACCATCGCTGGTCAATACGAGGGAAAGACTAAATTTGTCATCCCTAATGAAGTGGTGCGTGAACAGATATTCAAGTATCTCCTTGACACTTACAAGGAAAACGACTTGGAATATGATGCCTACGAGAAAGGAAACTTAGAGAGTGCCTTGGCATACCGCGGCGAATGGAAGCCATACTTCCAATACATCGCCGACCGTCTGCACAAGTATTCCTCTCAGCGTGACCATCAGAAAGGCGAGTACTTCGTGCATGGCTTCACACTTGCCATGACGTGTGACAACAAGTTTTATCGTCCTATCTCTGAGAAAGATACCCAAGAGGGATATGCTGACATCTTCCTCTGTCCTTTGGTGGATAATTTCCCGGACATGGTACATTCTTACATCGTCGAGTTGAAATACGCAAAGTCTAAAGATACTGATGCACATATAGAACAGCTCAAGCAGGATGCCATCGCCCAAGTAAACCGATATGCCGGGAGCGAGGTGGTTACTTCTGCTATCAAGACCACGCAGCTACACAAAGTCATCGTGATATACAGAGGCACGGAGATGGTGGTATGCCAAGAGGTATAAGAATAACTCCAGTACTTTGCCTAAGATTACAAAGGTTCTTAGGGAAGTACTGGAGTTATTTTATGAAGTACTGACAAAGGGAATTTGAAAGCGATTCCTATTTCTTGGAGGAAGCGATTTTCATGGCTTCCTCGGGCTTGTCGGTCGTAATGAAATCTACATCCATCTTGACCAACTTCTTGATGATCTTGTCATCATCAGGTGTCCAACCATTCACCTTCAAGCCCAGTTGATGAGCCTCCGTCACCCAATCCGGGTGCTTGAAGAGCAATTTGTAACTATAGTCTATGCCCTGATAGCCCAATTTCTTGACTTCATCCGGGGTAAAGCTGCCCCCTACATAATATACCACCGCCTTGGCATCCAATTGGCGAACCAAGGCACAGGCCGAGGCACTGAAAGAGATGTACTCCACCTGCTTCTGCAAGCCCATGCGATGAACCATCTCCACGGTCTTGCGAGTGAGTCTGTCCTCGTCGCGCTGTAGAGGTTGCTTCTTGATTTCCAAGATAAGCTGCATCGCAGGATGCTTCTTCAATTCCTCCAGGTATTGCTCCAGGGTTGGAACTTCCTCACCGTTCTTGAGCAACTGTTTTCTCAAATCGGCATACTTCGAGTCGGCAATCACCAAGTCGTTGATCTTGGGGTCATGGTTGACGATGATGACGCTATCGCCCGTGATGTGAACGTCACATTCCGAACCATAGACACCCACCTCGGCTGCCTTTCTCAGCGAAGTAATGGAGTTCTGTGCAGAGCCTTCTGTCTCCCAATATCCACGGTGTGCCACGATTTGGGTCTTGACCTGAGGAGCAGTGATAAGAACGGTCTGTTCATATCGCTCGCCAAAACGATTGGTGAGGATGACATTCACTTGCTTGGCATCCAAGGACGGCAAGGCTCTGAAGAGATGGGCGGTCTGGGTAAGTCCCGGCTTGTGGTCCTTGCTCTCAGCGTAAGCCTCATCGACATCCTGGAAGTTCTCCATGACACCCATCGGCTTGCCATCTTGCTCCCACTCCACCTTGCAGGAAGGATCCCAATCCCAGACGTTGGCTACGACATATTGAGGCTGAGACAGCACCTTGCCCTTGCCATAGACACGCATTTGGTAATCGAGAGGATAACCTGTTGACTTATAGTGCCACTTGATGTTCTCGCCATCAATGTCAAAGACGATGTAGCCGTTGGGCGCACCACAACGATTGACATGGCTCTTCCACCAGGCACCGCAAGCAGCACCTATGTTGTGCTCGAAGAGGGAATCGCCCAATACATTGTTTTGGAAATAATGGGTATGGCCAGCCAGCACATGCACACGATAGTTCTTCAAGACTTCCTTCAAGTCATCAGCCTCCCTAACGTTGCCCTCGTTCTCGATGCGGTTCCATGCCGCAGCGTGCATATTGAGGATGACGAGACTGCCCTTTGGCACAAAGCTCAAGTCCTGGCGCAGCCAGTCGATGTCGGCGGCAGTAATCGCCTCGATGTATTTCTTATACCCCACATAGTTGATGTTCTTCAAGGTCACCACGTGAACCTTCCCGATGTTGTAGGAATAGTTGGTCGGACCGAAGTAGCGATAGTAATACTGCTCGGCAAAGTGAGGAGCCCCCAATGGCATGTTATGCAAATCTTGGTATCGCTTGTCGAAATCATGGTTGCCGATGCACTGGAAGGTCGTCATGTTGATGCCCGCAAAGGAGGAGGCATACTCGGGATAAAGTGGCATGTTATCGAACACCAAGTCGCCCAAGGTATTGGCGACCACCTCACGCTGGCGGCTCAATGTATCTACATAGGCCTTCAGGTCCTTGATGGTCTCGCCCTTCCATCTGCTCATGTCGTGTGCAGTCTTCACCTGAGGGTCGGATATGGCGATGTAATAGAACTGGTTGGTAGCCTTCTTCCTCTTCTCCAGAGTGAAGTTAAACTTGTTTTGGTTCTTCACCAAGGTTGCCACACTCGCATAAAATCCCTGTGCGAGACTATTTTTACTGGGCAGGACATAGGCAGCAGGAGTGGAGATGCTCACAAACTTGCATACGTTGGTATCCGTAGGCAAAGACCACTCGCCCTGGGCATTGGTCTTCACAAAAGTCACACCGTTGTTGACCACGACACCGGCGACACCATGCCCTAGTTTATCTTTCACCTTGCCAGAGAAAACAAAAGATGACTTCTCCAAGGCACTTGCACACAAAGCATTCCAAGAGGCAACTCCCAGGAGAGTTGCCAAACAAATATAACGAAATTGATTCATACGTCCGTGATTACTTAAGCATTAATGAGTCGAATGTGATTGAAGAAATTGACTGCCTCTTCGCCCGTCTTGGTATTTCCGGCTGCCTCTTCCAGGGCGGCGGTATCGCTCTCCAGACAGATGATGTTGGCGCAATCTAACACATGCGTCATGATTTTCACCGCCTCTTCCTTGCTCATCTGGTGAGATTTCACGCTCTTCTTCACAAACTTGTTGACACGCTCCACCGCCTTGAAGACGGCTGGTTTGCGAAACTCCGTGCCCGAGTTGTTCAAGCCAATCTCCACATCGTAGGTGTGGGTATAGTTACACAAGAATGTGTTCCACTTCTTGGTTATCTCGCCACCGAGGAAATGCTCTTCCTCAAAGGTTGGTTTCACATTGGGAATCTCACCTCCATACACTTCCAAGGTAAACTCTTTTCCATTTTGAGCTTGTTGTGCCTGAGCCATCATGGTAGTCATCATCATGAGAGCCATGAGAAAATACTGTTTCATTTTCATCTTTCTATCCTTTCTTTTTATCAGATTTTTTCTATTCATTTAGCATCTCCGGAAACTCGGGGATTACAGTTCTGGTCTGGTCTGCCATATCAACTTGGTATTGAAGTCATCTCCACCCATGGATTCCACCGCCTTCAGGTAGTTCTCACGGTTCATGCGCTGAAGGATGGCAGGATACTTGAAACGATAAGGCATGTGAACGGAAGGATCGACACCCGGACCTTTGGGTACATCAGGATAACCCGTGCGATTGTACTCAAACCACTGTTGGAAGTCGATGAAGAACAAGGCATAGAACTTCTGTTCCATGATTCTCTTCAAGGTTCCATCGTATGCTGTCTTCGGATTGGAGAAATAATCTTCAGGCATCTCTACACCCCACTGTGTGATGGCGGCTGTCACGGCTTGCTCATAGAGGCTCTTGGCATCTGCGTCGATGATGCCTCGCTGCGCCAACTCAGCCTTGATGAAGAGTACTTCCGCATAGGTGAGGCACTGGATGTCTTGTGGAGCGGTGGCGAGATAGGTGGCATTCGGCGAGGAAGCCGTAATGGTAGGTTCTACGTCATACCCACTAGGCAATCCGATGTAAGAGGTGACATTCTTGCCTGTCTCGGGGTCCTTGTTGGTCGCAGTCTTGGCGAAAATAGGAAGACGTGGATCGTTCCAATTCTTCAGGTTGTCGATGAAGAACTCAGACAGTGACTTGTAGGAAGACAAGTCGGAAGGGCGAGTCATCGGAGCCTCATCAGGAGCGACACCCGAAATGTGAACCTTGGCATTGTCCTCGTTCGACTCAAACACAGGGTAAGTCTCCGGGGAAGCCAGCATCTTCTTGAGTTCCGCCTTCGCCATGTCGCCAAGTTCCTGGGAGTCTATCACGCGCAACAGGGCACGGAGCCTGAGCGAATTGGTGAACTTCTTCCATTTCAGGATACCTTCGAGGTCGGAGCCGCTGGTGCAATACATCTTGTCGCCATTGGTGTTAAACTGCAAGCCTTTCTTGAGGTCATACTTGCCATTGGCTACATCCAGGCTGTCGATGATGTATCTGTAGGCTTCTGCCTGTGTCTCGAACTTCGGACTATAGAGCCGTTCCTCACCGCGGCATGACTCCTGTACAGGAATGTCGCCGAAGGCATCGGTCGTGTTCTCGAATATCCAACATCTCAGCGTCAGGGCAATGGCCTCGTAGTTAGGGTCGCCCACCTTCACCGCCTCGTCATATATCGCCTTGGCGTTGGTGTTCCACTTGTAGTAGTTGCTCCAGACACCATCGCCTGCCGTGTCGCTGATGTTAAACCAGCCCACGCCACTGGTGGAATTGGTTGTCACCAGACATTGCATCAACTGGAATGTCCAACTGTTATAGCGATTCCACGTATAAATGCCCATGCCGTAGATGACAGGGTCCATGAAACTGCCAGCATTGGCAGAGTTCATGCGAGTGGGATCTATATTGGTATCGTCCATGGACTCGCAAGAGACGGTCGCCAACAAAGCAGGAACTGCCATGAGCATCATGATTTTTCTGAATATCTTTTTCATCGATTTTATCTTTTACACATTATTATATATGCACCTTATTATATATATGCACCTTGCTACATTAAAAGTCTAATTTCAGATTAATACCCCAAGAACGGCTGGTAGGAAGCGTACCCACCTCAACGCCCGGAACAAACGTGTTGCCATCGAGCGAGGCTGTCTCCGGGTCAAACATCGGATAGTTGGTGATGCAGAGGAGATTCCTGCCATACACACCTACCGAAGCATTGGAGATGAACGTGTTTCGAAGCCACTTCTTTGGGAACTGATAATCCAATCTCACTTCACGCAACTTGAGGTAGGAGGTACTGAAGGTATTGGTCTCCACATTGGCCATGCGATAATATTCCTTGTAATAAGACTCCAAGGTCACAATCTTCTGGTTAGGACTGTAAGTTCCATCGCCATTATCGACCACACCAGGGGCGATGCAGTAAACTCCCTCGATCGGGGTAATCTTCTGCTGTTTGAACAACTGCTGTACATCAGGGTCGTTGATGTCGAGGTAGAGGCTCGTGCCCGGCTTGCGACCATTCAGGGTCTCGGCGATATGTCCCTGCTCACACATCTTGTGGTGCGACTGGGAATAGGTCTTTCCGCCTACCTTGCCATCCCATTGCATGGCAAATGACCAGTTCTTGTATCTCACAGAGGTATTGAAAGCACCCTCCCAGTCAGGCAATGCACAAGCCACATACTCTATCTCGGAGGTACGAGCTGGCAAGCCTGCCGATGTGATAATCACCTCGCCCTGCTCATTACGCTTCAACTTATAGCCCCAGATGTCACCCGTGGTGCCGCCTTTGGTGCCGATGATGCTCACATTGCCGCTCACGTAAGAACCCAATATCTGTCGCTCGTCGGCAAATTCCGACAAAGACTCTATTTTGTTCTTGTTGGTGGACCATGTGGCGGTCATGTTCCACTGCCAGTCACGTGTCTTGATAGGAGTACCACGGAGAATCAGCTCCACGCCCTTGTTGCTCACGCAACCTGAGTTGATAGTACCCTTCGTATAACCTGTGGTCGGGTCGAAAGGTGCGTTCAATATCTGGTTCTTCGTGCGGTTGTAATAGAAAGTCATGTCCAGCCCCAATCGGTCGTTCAGCACTCTAAAGTCGAATCCACCTTCCCAGTTGTTCGACATCTCTGGCTTGAAGTCGGCGTTGTACAACGTGCTAGGCTTCACCAAGGCACCGGCAAAGTCGCTGGTTGTATAATAAGGAGAAGTCTTGTATGGGTCGGTATCGTTACCCACCTGTGCCCAGGAAGCACGGACCTTCAGGAGATTAATCCAGGAAGGCAGATGGGTGAGACTATTGAGCACCGCACTCAAACTGACCGATGGATAGAAAAAGGAACGATTCTTGCGTGGCAAGGTCGAAGACCAATCGTTGCGCCCCGTGACATCCAGGAACAATCGGTCCTTGTAGGCTAGGTCTGCCATGAAATAAAGTGAGTTGACTCTCTTCTTGCGGATGGTCGTATTGACCAATGGGTTGGACACGCCGTTGGCAAGGCTATAGACTCCAGGGGTATTCAGTCCTGTGACGGAAGCGGAGAGCAAGTCATAGTACGACTGCATCATGTTGCCACCCACGGAAGCGTTGACATTAATGCCATTCTCGAAACTGTTGTGGTAAGAGAGCAAAACGTCCGAGTTGACCTCATAGTCGAAGATGTTCTGTTTCTTGAAGAATCCCTTTGGGTAAACCTTGTCATCCCATGGGCGATGCTGCTCCTGCTGTTGTGCCGTGGCCTGCATACCGCTGCGCAACTGCAAGTCGAGGAAGCGGTTGATGTTGAAGTTGGCGGAGATATTACCATTGAAACTATGCTTCTTGGCTGGGTTGGTAGCCTCGTAGAGCAAAACGTATGGGTTAGGTAGGTAACTGGAGAACGGACGAATCTGCTGAATGTTCTCCTTGCCCTTGTACCACATCGGCTTGAACCAATCCAAGTTGAAGTTAGGGTTCATGAATATCAAGAAGTAGCTGAGCGAGTTAGAATTGTAAGTCAACTGTGGCGAGTTCTTTACATCTCTATAAGTATAGCTCATTCGGGCGTTGATTTTCACTCGCTTGGAAATCTGCTGAGAGCCGGCAAAGGCCGCAGTCAATCGTTCGTAGCCCGAGTTAGGCAATATCCATTCGCTCTTGCTGTGGGTAAGGGACAAGCGCATGTTGCCCGTGCCGTTGTTGCCCGTAAGGGCGATGGAGTTGGTCATCGTATGTCCCGTCTGAAACAAGTCAGAATGGTTGTTCTTGTAGGCTCTCCATGGCGTGGCCACGTCAGCACGACCCTCCTTCTCTGGGTCATACTGGTAAAAAAGTTGGCCATCGAATCTAGCGCCGAAGGCAGAGCTGGTACCACTGGTGCTGGCAAGACCATCCTCGCCCTTGCCGTATGAATAATATTGCTGACCTTCCCACTCCGTGCCTTTCGTACCGATGTTCTTGGCGACACCCTGACCGAACTCGTACTGGTAGTCAGGGAAGTGGGCTGCACGTTCCCATGTATTATTAAAGCTATAGCTGATACCCAATCCTTTCTTGGCTTTCTTGCCCGACTTGGTTGTCACCATGATGACGCCATTGGCAGCTCTCGCACCATACAAAGCCGAGGCAGACGCACCCTTCAAAACCTGGATGCTCTCTATATCGTCAGGGTTCAGGTCGGAGAAACCATTACCGAAATCCACCGAACCCTCCGAGTTGCCACCTGCGCCATACGAGCCACCAGGGTTGTTCATCGGACTGGAGAGTGGAACGCCATCCACAACGATCAGCGCACCATTACCATCCATGTTCATGGACACATTACCACGCAGGTTAATCTGAGTGGAAGAAAGCGGACCACCTGCCGACACAACATTCAGACCAGCCACCTGTCCTTGAAGAGCCTGTGACCAGTTGGTTGGCATAGTAGCCGTAATATCATCACCACTGACGGTCTGGGTAGCATAACCCAAACTCTTTTCCTCACGCTTGATACCCAATGCTGTGACCACCACATTGTTGAGTTCTATGGCCTCATCCTTAAACTTTGACTGTGAAGCTTTCTTGTCTTTGTTAGAATCCTTTTTCACGATGGTCTTGCCCTCATCCGTAACAGCTTGACCATAGATACTTCCTGAAATACAACATAATGTAAATGCGAAGAAGCCTTGTTTAATGCGTTGTCTGTTGTCCATATTTTAAGTTTATACATTAAGAAATCCAATTCATCCGAATTTCTGGGTGCAAAGGTACGGCGGTGATGTTTCATGGAAATTTCGTTCGCATTGAAAAACTAAATCAAAATAATTTCAATAGGGTTACGACAAAATAAGCAACTCTAGAGAACAAGTAATTTGAAGGGCGATATAATTACTGTATCATGATAAATGTACAAACCTATGTCAAACGATTTCTTCAGGTAGCAAAAATCCTAATTGCCCAATATTAGGCAATTAGGATTTTCTTTTAATCTAAATATTTCATGGTTTTATCCTTCCTTGATAATCCAGTCACTGATCGTGCGCTGGTTGCTATCATAGTTGACTCCTATCTTGAAAAGACGCTTGCCATCGGCAGAGTAAGGGATGAGATACCCCTTCTCGTCTATCTGCTTGATGGCATCCTCGGCGGAACTATCATATTTCAGTTCGAAAACATACACCGCATCGGGCATGTGAACCACGGCATCAGCTCTGCCTATCGCACTGTCCTCCTCCACCTTCATATACGCTCCCATCAGATTGAAGATGAGATAGAACACCGTCTGGAAGTCACGCTCATTCTTGTTGGACAAGCGATTGGAGATGCTGGCAAGATAAGCCTTCAGACGAACCATGGCTCCCTCCAAGTCGTCATCATAGAGTTTTTCAAGGAAGTCACCCACCAAACTGCTGTTGTCCAACTGTATCGGAGATAGATAGTTGGGCGCAAGGCTCTTGAGCATACCTATCTTCACCTCCTTGTTAGGATACTCCAAGGTATAGCGATGCAACATC
>ERZ808259.462-NODE-462-length-17563-cov-10.656043_pt1 | contig 17563 bp, 7 predicted proteins | sample MGYA00521279_ERZ808259 | MGnify/ENA primary metagenome ERZ808259 (study PRJEB31516, sample SAMN03275586) | gut metagenome | biome: mammalia-associated habitat; material: feces | host: Papio cynocephalus | place: Kenya | collected 2012-07-27 ... | reverse complement strand
ATATAATATTTTAATCAATATATTAATAGGTAAAGAATTTGATGCGTCTGCCCTGCATCTTCTCCCCCAATAATTCTGCGAGCTCTTGTTCTGCCTTGAGCATATCCGATGGGTCGCCAGTCATGAGAAGTTTGGTAGGATGAGGCTCCAGGGCATCGAGCAGGTTTTCTACCTTGCGAATGTTCATCTTGTTGATACGAGACTCCTCTTTTACGTATTGGTCATCGGGCATCTCGGTGATAATCTCGTTGCCCGCATATCCCAAGAGAGCGTGGTTGTGCTCCTTGGCATACTTATATAATATAGGTATAACCATATCGGGCAGAAATTGCGAGAAAAACTTTTCGCCCGTCTTGGCATTCACGATGTTTCCACCATTATAAGACAAGATGTAACCGCCTCTTTTGTTTAATTCCAGACATTCGGCAACAGGTTTGATGCCGTAGGTGGGGCGACCGGAGGCGAGGATGATGACGGCTCCCTTGGCTTCCGCTTGGAGCAAAGCTTCGCGAGTTTTTGGGGTAACCACCTTGTCGTGGTTGGTCAAAGTGCCGTCGAGGTCGAGCGCGATGGCACGGTATGGAAGTTGATTCATATTTATATTTTATATTTTTGTTTTATCTTTATGATGTGATAATGATGTCTCTCTTTTTGGCTGCAAAGTTAAGACAAAATAATGGAAAATACCATATTGCAACTCAGAAAAACCTACTTTTTGGTGATTTATGCCTTAAAATATAATGATTTCTACCTATTGGTTTGTATTTTATGATGTAACTTTGCACACGGCAAAAAGAAAATTCTAGCATTTCTTAATGTTTAATCAGAGAAGAAACAATAAATCTATAAAATAAACGAAAAATAACGAATAAACAATTAATGATAATCAGATGAATAAGAAACTAACGATTTATGGTCTAATGCTTGCTGCGCTGACTAGCGTTGTTCCGACGAATGCTGGGGCAGCAAAGAAGGGGGCGACGAACAACAAGTTTGCGGGGTATCTCTTCGCCTATTTCGAGGGAAGTGGTGACAAGCAGGAGCATCTTCGCTTCGCTATCAGCGAGGATGCCAAGAACTGGTATGCACTGAATTGCAATCAGCCAATTATCTCCAGCGATACGATCAGTACGAGTGGTGGTATTCGCGACCCACATATCCTTCGTGGTGAGGATGGTTGCTACTATATCGTGGCTACCGATATGCAGACCAAGAAGTATGGATGGAAGGAAAATCCGGGTATCGTCTTGATGAAGTCGAAGGATTTAATCCATTGGACTCACTCCAAAATCGTCTTGAAGGAAGACTACAAGGAGCATTTCAGCGATGCCTATTGGGTATGGGCTCCGCAGACCATCTACGATAAGAAGGCGAAGAAGTATATGATTTACTTTACCCTTCAGCGTACCGGCGATGGCAGAAAGAGCTTGGTTACTTATTATGCATACGCCAATAAGGATTTCACGGGATTCGAGAGTGAACCAAAAGTCTTGTTTAACGCCAAGTATGGGTGTATCGACAATGATATCATAGAGCGCAATGGGGTCTATCATATGTTCTACAAAGGCAATACCAAGAATGCCGAGGGTAAGGAGATAAAGAATGGCATCCAACAGGCTACCTCGAAGAGTCTTCATGGAAAGTGGACGGAAGACTTCAAGTTTATCGATGCCTATGCTGATACCAAGACGGGTGTGGAAGGTTCGGGAGTGTTCAAGCTCAACGACAAGGACGAGTATGTGTTGATGTACGACCTCTATGGCTCAGGTCGATACGAGTATCAGACTTCCAAGGACTTGAAGACCTTCTCTTCCAAGCCAGAGTCGTTCCGCAAGAATTTCTTCCCTCGTCATGGCACGGTTTGCTCGGTGACAGCCGACGAGTTGGAACGCTTGCAGCAGAAGTGGGGCTATGTCTTGAAGCATGAATGGACGGCAAAGGGCAATCCGCTCTTCACCCATATCCATACCGCTGACCCTGCCGTCTTGGTGAACAAGGATACCTTGTGGCTCTTCGCAGGTCATGACTCGGAGGAAAAACATACGGGCTATGTGATGAGAGATTGGCAGGTGTTCTCTACCACAGACATGAAGCACTGGACGCAATATCCTACACCTCTCTTTGTCTCTGACTTCAAGTGGGCGAAAAGCAAGCAGGCTTACGCGGGTCATGTGGTGGAGAGAAATGGCAAGTATTATTGGTATGTTTCCACCAACTGGTGTGGTATCGGTGTGGCTGTGAGCGACAAGATAACAGGTCCTTACAAGGATGCGCTCGGCAAACCACTGCTCACCAACAAGGATTGCTTCGACTCCAAGCACAGTTGGGCTTGCATCGACCCAGCCATCTTCATCGACGATGACAATACACCTTATATTATATGGGGAAATGGACAGTGTTACATCGCCAAGTTGAAGGACAACATGGTGGAGATTGATGGAGAGATCAAGCGTATCGACGTAGGCACGGAGTTTCCGTTCACCGAGGCTCCTTGGGTGCATAAGTATAATGGCAAGTACTATCTGAGTTATGCTTCGGGATGGCCAGAGAAAATCGCCTACGCCATGGCGGACAACATCATGGGAACTTGGACCGCAAAGGGAATAATCAGCGAGATAGCAGGTAATAGCAACACCACGCATCCTGCCATCGTCAACTACAACGACCAGTGGCTCTTCTTCTCCCACAATGGCGCCTTGCCAGATGGAGATGGTGGGCATCGCAGCGTCATCATCGAACAGATGGCTTACAATGCCGATGGTACCATCAAACCAATTCCTCCAACTACCAAGGGCGTGAGCGGATTGGGCAATCCTGTCTTGCCAGGCTTCCATGCCGACCCCGAAATCTTGTATTCCAACAAGACCAAGAAGTATTACATCTATTCTACCACGGATGGTAAACCGGGATGGGGTGGATACAAATATTATGTCTATTCCTCTTCCGATTTGAAGGAGTGGAAGAACGAGGGGGTAGCTCTCGATGCCAAGAGTGACCAAATCGCTTGGGCGAATGGCAACCTTTGGGCTCCTGCGGCAGTAGAGGTGAAGCAGAAGAATGGCAGCTATAAGTACTATCTCTATTTCAGTGCTCGTCCTAACGACAATGGTAGAAAGCAGATGGGGGTAGCTGTGTCCGATTCTCCTACAGGTCCATTCGTTGACCTCGGTCATCCTCTCTTGTCGAAGAACCATCCTGGTTGCAACGGACAGCTCATCGACGTGGATGTATTCATCGACCCTGTGTCGAAGAAACCTTATCTCTACTGGGGTAATAGTTTCATGGCTGGTGCCGAGTTGGAGCCTAGTATGACAAAGGTCAAGGATGAGACGGTAACCGTGATGACCCCGAAGGGTGGCAGTTTGAAGGATTATGCTTACCGTGAAGCCCCATACGTGTTCTATCGCAACGGTCTCTACTACTTCATGTGGTCGGTGGATGATACGGGTTCTGCCAATTATCATGTGGCATACGGCACTTCAAAGAGTCCGCTCGGTCCTATTGAGGTGGCAAAGGATCCAATCGTCTTGATTCAAGACCCTCAGCATGAGATTTATGGCACAGCCCATAACTCTGTCATTCAGAAACCTGGCACGGATGAATGGTACATTGTGTATCATCGCATCAACAAGGATTATATCCACTACCAGCCTGGTGTTCACCGTGAGGTTTGCATCGACAAGATGGAGTTCAATGCCGATGGCACTATCAAGCGAGTGATTCCTACACAGGAAGGAGTGAAATAAATGAAAGCTTAGTTTGCTTTAAGGATTGATTAATAAATAGAAAGGCTTGCCAAATCATTGGCAAGCCTTTCTATTTATAGAGTCTGCATACTCTCTCACGGTCATGCCAAACTCTTTCTTGAAGCATTGGCTGAAGTAGCGTGCTGTTGCAAAACCTACCTTTATGGATAGGGTTGCTATCCGCATGTTTGGGTCTTGCTTGAGTAGCTTGCAAGCTTCTTTCATGCGGATGCTGTTGATGAAACTACTGATGTTAGTACCAGTGATGGCACGTAATTTATTATATAAAGTACTGCCACTGATGCACATGTCGGCGGCTAGATCGTCTCTGCCGTAATCGCTATCGGTAATATGTGCAAGTACCTTTTCTATGGCACTTTTGAGGAACACTTCGTCAGGATTGCTATAGTGTTGTTCTTCTACGATGAAGTCCGTCTGCTTCTGAAATCTTTCTTTGATGCGCTTTCTGTTGTTGATGATGTTGTCTATGCGTACCTGCAAATCAGTGAGGTGGAAAGGCTTGGTCATGTAGTCATCGGCTCCTATGCGATATCCTTCATTGCGGTCGTCTCCTTGGGTCTTTGCTGTAAGCATGATGACAGGCAACTGGGCATATTCCTTGGAGTTCTTGATCCAATGTGTCAGCTCAATGCCATTCATGACTGGCATCATGACATCTGTTATAACAAGGTCGAGCGGATACTTTAGTATCTGTTTTTGCGCTTTTTCGCCATTGTTAGCAGTTAAGACATGATAGCGTGCACCAAGCAGGTGGCTCATCAGCGATAGAAGTTCTGTGTTGTCCTCTACGAGCAAGATGGAATATTCCTTGTTGCTCTCGTTGGCGTTCTCATTCAGCAACAAGTTTTCTTGTATCTTGCTTCCTGTCGATTCAGTTGCAATGGACAGGATGGCTTCCTGTAGCTTGGTTACCTTTTTTCTCTCGGCTATTTCGTTGTCATCATAGGCATCCCTGCTGATTGGAAAATGGAGTGTGAAGATAGTGCCCTTGCCCTCTTCGCTCTCGCAATGTATGGTTCCGTGATGTAGCTTGACTAAGTCATTAACAAGCGAAAGCCCCAATCCAGTTCCCGCAGTTTGCATCTGTCGATAATCTCCATCCAAGAATCGTTGGTATAGATGTTTCAATTTGTTGACAGACATACCTATGCCATTGTCTGCCACGATGATGCAAGCTACAGAGTCCTGTATGCCGACGCTCAATTTCACTTTGCCGCCTTGCGGAGTATATTTGGCGGAATTACTCAATAGATTGTAGAGTATTTTTTCCAATTTGTCAGTGTCAAACCATGTATCCTCGGCTTGTATAGAATTGGAGTCTCCATCGTTGTCTGCCATAATATCTGTCTCTAGCAAAATATTTTTCTGTTTGAACATAGGCATCATATCGCTTATCGTTTTCTGGCAGAAAACGGCAAGATTTTCTCTGCTCACTTGTAGTTTGAGCTTTCCTGCTTGCGACTTTCTAACTTCCAATATTTGGCGTAGCATACGATTCAGCCGATCAATGTTGCTGTGTATGATTCCTGTTTCTTGTGTGGAAGCTGGATTGCTGAGGCGGATAGCATCGGCAGCAGCAGAGATGATGGATAACGGGGTAAGCAATTCATGGGTGATATTGGTGAACACATTGGCCATCTGTAGGCGGTTCTTGGTGCGAATGCGAGCACGATACCAACGAATGGATGCGTGTACAGCCAATATGACGATACATATATATATAAGGTATGCCCACCATGATGCGTACCAAGGTGGTAGAATCTTGATTTCGATGCTGTATGGCAGTTCGTTCCATCTTCCACGACTATCGGCAGCCTTCATGCGTAGGTGGTAAGTGCCTGATGGTAGATTTTCGAAGGTGGCTTGACGAAGGTTTACGCTTACCGTATGCCATTTGTCATTATACCCATCCAGTAGGTATGCGTACTTGCATTGTTTGGCATTGTTGTATGACAACAAGGCAAATTCTACTCCAAACTTATAAATGGACGGTGGTAATACGATACGACGCATATAGGAGGGACTCTGCTCACATATTTCTTTGCGTATGGTGGAGTCGAGGGTGGCAAAACGCTTGTCGTTGAGTAACAAATCGGTCACGATGATGTTGTATGGTGACTTGGTACTTTGTGGAACTTTGGCTTGTGCTGTATTGACACAGACGAGCTCTTTGCCCGAGCCTAAATATACTTGGTCGCCAAACTGGAAACTGGAGTTGGCTTGGAAGAACATGTTCCCCAGTCCATCTTCGCTCGTGTAGTTGTTATAAATGATATTACCCTTGGAACTGATGGACAGCATGGTGAGTGCATCGTCTGTAGTTATCCAAATATGGCCTGTTGGGTCTTCGATGATAGAAAAGGCACGATCAAGTTTCCCAGGAAACAAGTCGCTGATGCAGTCAAACTTGTCTTTCCTAGGATTGTATCGGTACAGTCCGCCGCTCTTTGATATGGCGAGGATGTGATGATGGCGGTCTTCGATACAATTGGTAACATCGGGAATGTCCAACCGTTGGTTGACGAGGTCGTAATGATTCTGTTTGAGCGTGTTAGGATGATATAAGTCTCCACTGATGCAGATGATGCCCTTGTCTTCTGTTGATACCCAGATTCTGTTCAGATGATCTTCTTGCATATTGGTTACGATGGCATTTAGCTTTAGATTGTAAACCTTTCCCGATGGCAGAATGAAATTGAGCCAGCCATTTTCACCGATGAGTGTGATGCCTCTCTTAGTTGTGAGGAGTGCCTTTACGTAATTCGTTTTCACGAACTTGCAATTATGGTTGTCCCAAATATTTGTGCTTCCGTTTTTTATGTGGATGATTCCATAGCCATGGCTGGCAATCCACGTCTCGTTGGCATTTTTCTGCATGATGTCGTTGGCATGTGTGTTGACTACTTGGTAGGGGATGCTTTGTAGTCCTGGAATAGCTTGGTTATAGAGGGTTGTATTCGTATTTTTGTTGTATAGGGCGATGCCGGCGGGAGCCAATGCCATCCACAACTGGATACCATTGTTTGTGGAGATGGCACTGATGCCGTTGATGGTCAGAAAGTGGGTGTCAATATCATGCAATTGGAAGATGGAAGGCCGGGTGCTGAGATGCAGCAATCCTTGATTTAGGGTCAATGCCCAGAGGTTACCTTTCCCATCTGAAGTCAAATCCATGGTACTCTGTACAGAGTATGTTTTCTGAGCACAGATTTCTCTCATATAGGTAAAGCCTTCGGCGAGATGATTCTCGTCGATGATGCCAATGCCATCTCGTGTGCAAGTCCAAATGGTTTCCGACACAGGGTCTTCTATCAAACGATAGTTGATGGAGAAGTCTTTGTCGCCTTTGTTGTAGTTGGTATATCCTGGGTTGTTGATATTCCAAGGGGTGGTGAGGCAAGAGATTCCTGCACCCCAAGTTCCTATCCAGAGCCGTCCTTTTCTGTCAAATGTCATGGTGTGCGCTGCCACGTTCTTTTCTTCAGGAAGGTTTAGTTGGCGCAGGGTGCGACCTTGCTTGTCGATGCGGTATATACCATGACTCCATGTGCCTATGTAGATATAGCCATTCCTGTCTTCGGCAAAGCTCTGGACATCGGAAAAGGTGAGTTGGCATTTTTTTCCATTTGCCTCTATCACTTGAGTGTTGCCTTTGTGAAAGTATTGGAATTTCTTGCTTTTTCTGATGTATCTTACCAATATGTTGTCGTATCCCATCCATACATCTCCGTTGCTGGCGGTGAAAAGTGGAAACACACTCTTTCCTGATGTCTTGATAGGTAGTTGATAGATGGTAAAGCGACTGGTGGTCTTGTCCAGCCGAGCCAATCCCCCCTCTGTTCCGATCCAAATGCCATCGTCATGGTCTTCAGTCATGCAACGGATGCTGTTGCTTGGCAGGAGCCTTGGAGCCTTGGAGTGGTTGCGAAAGGATTTGAAAAGGTATCCATCGTAAGTCTTGATACCATTGTCTGAGCCTATCCAAATCAATCCTTGCTTGTCGATGAGAAAGCATTTCTGTTCCTCTGATGCCGCAGGAAATACTACATTGCGAACTTCGAAAGGGATGGAGGCTGCATGCAGATGGCCGACTAATATGATAAGAATAAAACCAACTATCATGTGGTTGCGAGCATTGGTAAAATTTGAGTTGAAAAATCTTTTTTCTCGATACTTCATGATTCTATATGCTTTATGAACTGTTTTTATTTGTTTTGCTTTTTGATATATATATGTCTTTGTTTTGACCTGTTTGCAAAGATACAAAGTTTTAGATGAAACTGTTGCATGATTTTGTTAAAATTATGATAGCTAGGTTGATAAATAATTATTTTTGTACGAATATTAATGATTTTTGTACGTCTATTGTGATATTTTTAGAGCCTTGGAAGTGATGTCGGAAATATCACGAAAGTTTCATGTTGGTTTGAAAAAATGAATATAATTTTGCAGCGTGTTTCATACGTGAAAGATAGACACAGAAAATGAAAGCGATATAATTTAAACAACTTGACAATTTAAAACATTAAGACAAAATTAAAACATTAAAACAGTAATGAAAAAAGTGCATTTGTTGACATCGTCACGTAGGTTGATGTTTGCATCTGCCTTGGTCCTAATGGGAACTACAAGCCAGACGATGATGGCTGCCCGTATGGTTCTGGAGGCACAGCAAGACAATCTCGTGAAGGGAAAAGTTGTGGATGACAAGGGTGAACCTGTCATTGGTGCCACCATTAAGGAAAAAGGTACTTCCAATGGAGCCGTTTCCGACATTGACGGAAACTTCAGTTTCAATGCTCCTGTTGGCGCGGATTTGGAAATCTCATACATCGGTTATAAAACACAAGAAGTCAAGGTCGAGGCAGGAAAGGAACTCAACATTAAGTTGGAGGAAGAAGGAAAGACTTTGAATGAGGTGGTTGTCGTTGGTTATGGTACCGTGCAGCGCAAAAACTTCACGGGTTCTGTTTCTACTGTGAACGTTGCCAACTCGCCTGTTGCCAACATTCCTACAGCCAGTGCATTGAATGTATTGCGTGGTACTGTGACGGGTATTACCATGTCGCAGGAGCAAGGTGCTGGTCAGAATCCATCTGTCCAAGTTCGTGGACAGAAGTCTGTCAATGGTGGTTCATCCCCATTGATTGTTGTTGATGGTGTTATATATATGGGACCTTATTCTGATATTGATCCTAACACCATTCAGAGCGTGAGCGTGCTGAAAGATGCTACTTCTTTGGCAGCGTATGGCTCCCAGGCTGCCAATGGTGTCATCATGGTTACTACCAAGAAGGGCGTGCTGGGAAAGCCTGTCATCAATGTCAACTCTTCCTGGTCGTTCTCGACTGCTGCATCGAAACCTGATGTGCTCAGTCCACAAGACTATATCAAGAAGGTGAATACCCTCAATGGTCTTGCGGAGGATGCAGACCCTACCTGGATGCACTCTTTTGAGTATGAAAACTACAAGGCGGGGAAGACCATTGACTGGTTTGATTACTGTACTCGCACGGGCTTGATGCAGAACTATGCGGCTTCTGTTTCTGGAGCCACAGAAAAAGTCAACTATTATTTCTCTGGCAGCTATGCCGACCAACAGGGTGTGGTCAAGGGCGATGACTATTCTCGTACCTCTCTTAATATGCGCTTGCAGAGCGACATCACCAAGTGGTTGCAGATAGGAGGCCAGGCAGCTTATACTTACCGAGATTATTCAGGCCCTACGGTCTATAACCTCTACCAGGCTGTTCGATTGAGTCCTTACGGACGTGCGGAGCGTGCCGATGGCGGAGGCTTGGAGAAGTTTCCTATGACGGAGGGACAATATCGTGTCAACCCCATGTGGGATGTGTTGAGTGGCACCAAGGATGACCATGATACCTATAATACATTGGACCTCAAAGGACATGTATTGCTTACCTGTCCATGGTTGGATGGCCTTACCTTCCGCATGAATGGAACTTATTCCATAGAGAATGTGGAGCGTGACCAGTTCACTCATGAGGGATATTATGTGCAGGAGGGCTCTTCCGATGACCGCTACTCCCAGGCAACTATCTCTGGATTCTTGGCAAAGGCCAATGGTAGTAATGCTCGTACCAAGAATACTTATTGGGTTTGGGATAACATCCTCAATTACAACCATCAGTTTGGTGACCACTATGTAGATGCTACTTTCGTATATACTCGTGACTCCAAGATGTATGACTATCGTGGCATGACAGGCTCAGACTTCTCTGCATTGGGCAACACTTTGTTTGGCGCATACGGTTTGAGCTATGCTGCTACGCAGAAAATCAGCAATACGGGTTATACCAAAAAGAACGATGTGGGCTATTTGTGGCGTGTCAACTATAACTACAAGGATACTTATCATATCAGTGCCTCCTTACGTCGGGATGGCTCCTCTGTGTTTGGTGCCAACCATAAGTGGGGCAACTTCCCTGCAGTGGGCTTGGCATGGACGGCAAGCAACGAAAAGTTCATCCAGGCTATCAAGCCAATCTCTTATTTGAAGTTGAAGGCTTCTTGGGGTAAGAACGGTAACCAGTCGCTCAGTCCATACGAAACATTGCAGAAAATCACCCTCGGACAGCCAGGAGGCTTCAGCTATCCTTTCGGCAATCTCTCCGAGGTGACCTGGGCGCAGCGTATCACTTCCATGGGTAACCCTAACTTGGGATGGGAATCCACGGAGTCCATCAACTATGGTTTTGAACTCGGACTCTTGAAGGATCGTATCAACATCCAGTTGGATGCCTACAACTCTAAGACCACCAACCAGATATTCAACCGTACCATCCCTGTGATGATCAATGGTCTTTCTTCCATGAAAGCCACGATGGGACGTGTTGATAACTGGGGTATTGAAATCAATGTCAACACCAAGAACATCGTGACCAAGGATTTCTCTTGGGAGAGTGCGCTCAACTTCTATTTGAACCGCAACAAGTTGAAAGAACTTTATGGCGATGGTAAGGATGACATCAGTAACTCTTTGTTCCTTGGCAAGTCGCTCGGTGCCATCTATGGCTACAAGCCTGTGGGTATTGTACAGGCGGCTTACGGTGAAGATGGAAAACCACTCTATGATGTCAATGGTCATCTGCAAGTTTGCGATGCAGACAAGGCTTATGCAGAAGCCAATGGTGCCAAGCCTGGTGATGTGAAATTTGCTAATTTGGATGGCAGCGAGGACGGTGTGATTACGGCTGAAGACCGTACTATCTTGGGATATAATAAGCCTAACTTTACCATGAGCTTGGGCAATACGTTGAAGTACAAGGATTTCGAGCTTTACTTCCTCTTCACAGGTCTCTTTGGTGGTGGTGGCTACGCCAAGGCTGTCAATCTCTATGCTTACCAGACGAATTCTGATAATGCTGATGATAACAACTTGAATCATGGTTGGTGGACAGCGGAGAACAAGAGCAACAAGTATCCACGCATCGACTACAACGATGGTAGATATCGTCCATTGCAGAGCTACGCTTTCATTCGTCTGCAGAGTTTGAGTCTCTCTTACACTTTCCGTCAGGCATGGTTGAAGAAGGCGATGATCAACAATCTCAAGTTGTATGTGACCGCCCAGAACCTCTTCACCCTCACGGGCTGGGATGGTGGCGACCCAGAGGTCAAGCAGACCTTGGGTACAGGTTACTCATACGATTATCCATTGTCAAGAACCATATCTGTAGGTTTGAATCTTACATTTTAGTTCTTGAGAGTATTGTTCTAAAAAGTATTTATACTAAAAAGCATTAATGATGAAAACAAATAATATATTGCTTTTGGCTTTGGCTGCTGCGTCCTTAGGAATGACGTCCTGTAATGACGGTGATTTCTTGACAGAGAAGCCAAAGACTATCTTTACTACCGATGATGCGTACAATACGACCGACCAGGTGGTAGCCATGGCTACCAATATGTACCAACATATCCGCTATTGGTATCAGGTAGATAAGTTTTTGAAGGGAGAGGGTTCTGACATCCTCGACACTCCTTATTTTCGTAATTCTTCGGGTGGCTCTTGTAACTTCGCCAAATGGTCTTCTACCTCCAACTCTTCCAACAAGGTATATGAAGCCATGTATATGTTGGTCAACTATTCTAACCAGACTTTGGAGGGGTTGAATGTCCCTACTTTGACATGGACCAATGCTGATAAGAAGAAAGAAATGTATGGCGAGGCCATGTTCTTCCGTGGATATGCCTATCTTTCCTTGGGTGAATTGTTTGGTGGAGTGCCATTGGTTGATAAATTCAACAAGGACTTGAAACTCGACTTCGTTCGCTCCAGTCGTGAGGAAACCTACAACTTTGCCATCAAGGACTTGGAGTCTGCCATCGAGAATCTGCCGGATTATCCTTCCGAGGCAGGTAAGGTGGGCAAGGGTGTTGCATATCACTTCCTCTCAGAAGCTTACGTGGCGTTGGCTACCATCAAGGCAAATGACAAAACGTTGTTGCAGAAATCAGTCGAGTATGCCAACAAGGTAATGGAGTTGCATCCATTGATGACCCAACGCTTCGGCACTCGTGCTACCCAAGGTGCAGGTGAAGAAAAGAATGGCGTGGCTGCCTACTATGCAGATGGCAATGTTTTCTTCGACTTGTTCCAGGAAGGCAACTACGATTATTGTGAGGGAAACACCGAGGCTCTGTGGACTCTTGAGAATGATTATACCGTGTATCATAAGTATGGTGGTGATAATTATGTCAACACACCAGCCCAAATGAGTCCAGTATTGCGTGATGTGCAGTGGAAGGACGAATACAAAGAGACAGACAATGGTGCCGCTGATGGTCCTTGGACAGGTTCCAACATTGATGCAGCTGAATATCCAGGAGGTAATACTTGTGCATACGTTGGTGGCCGTGGCATCGCGGCTATGACACCTACGGATTATGTTATCACTGATATTTGGAAAAATGATGAAGGAGACATCCGTAATTCGGCATGTAATATCCGCCGTACTTTTAAGTGTATCGACAAGAAACATTCCATGTATGGCAAGGAGGTTCCGATGAGTATGCTTGACTTCTCTACGCAGAAGATTACCGAGTATTTCCCTATCTGGACCAAATTGGCTCCTATCGATGACTGGGGGTATGATGACCTCAAGGATGGTGGAAAACGTTCCAATATGTATTGTGACCAGTATGCCAATCGTTCTGCCGAGACTTTGCTTCTCAGAGCTGAGGCTAAGTTGAGAATGGGAGATAAGGAAGGCGCCGCAGCCGATGTCAACATCCTGCGCGACCGTGCTCAGTGCAAGGTGAAGGCACAGGCTTCCGATATGAACTTGCAGTACATCCTTGATGAGCGTGCAAGAGAGCTGTTTGGTGAGGAGCGTCGTTGGAACACCTTGCTTCGCATGGGTGAAGATGGCATCAAGAGCATCAATGCCCACGCCATGTACATGGTGGATCAGCCTTATTGGGGTGGTTATTTTAAGCCAAGTGTTTCACCAATTACCAAGTGGACACTCTTTCCAATTCCACAAAACGTGATAGACAGTAATACAGGAAACAAAATTGAGCAAAATCCAGGATGGGAATAAGCTCCAAATCTTCAATTAGGTAAGAAGAGCTGTTATTATAAGTTATCATGCTCTTCAAATATTTTAAAGTTACATACATATCTCTAGTTCTGAAGGCGGCTCTCATAAGAAGAGACCGCCTTCTTTTTATATCCGATTAGTATGTAAATGTCGGTTGTCAGAGCAAAAACAGCGTTCTCTTGTGTCAAAAAATCGACAAATGAATGCAAATTATCGTTCATTTTGTATGTCTGAACGATTTGCTCCATTATTTGAATAATAATACTACACATAATTAAGAAAATCTCATTAACTTTGCAGCGTGAAAACAAAAAAGTTATATAATCAATTAGGTTTTAGGTTTATTTAGGTTTTAGGTTTATTTAGGTTTTAGGTTTAGTTTTTAAGGTTTTAGGTTTATTTAGGTAGAATTAGTAAAAGGAAGAAGAGAACACTGTGATAGTGATCTCTTTTTTCTTTTTTTGTGTTTGGATATTTTTTCCTTCTTTTTTTAATATCAAGGATAGGTCTAAATTGATATTTATAGGTATAAATCGTGCAATAATGGTGAATTTTTGTCATTTTCTTCCTATTCTTCGCAAATATTATTGTTAATCTGACACTATTTTGAAAACTTTTATGTATCTTTGTAGTCAATAAGAACTAACTCGATAGAAACAACGAATAACTAACATATAATAATACCTATTTAATTTATGAAGAAAAGAATTTTCTCAGCAATGTTACTTTCCGCTATGATGGTGGTTCCAACCATGGCGCAAAAAAGTGCAAAGACCTTGAGCAATGGCTATCCATTCACTCAGGTTCCGTTCACTAGTGTGAAGATTTCACAGAATACATTCTGGGGTGCCCGCTTGAAGGCTGCCCGAGAGGTAACCGTGCCATTGGCTTTCAGTAAGTGCCAGAGCGAGCATCGTTACAAGAACTTCGAGATGGCTGCTTATACCTTGCAGCATCCTAATCACGAAGGTTTAAATACCAAGGAGTGGGACGTGAGCAAGTTCATGGGCTACTCTTTCGATGACACCGATGTGTATAAGACCATCGAGGGTGCCAGCTATATCCTCCAGACTTATCCCGATAAGAAATTGAAGGCTTATATTGACAGCGTGCTCAATATTGTGGGGGCTGCCCAGGAACCTGACGGCTATCTCTATACAGCTCGCACCATCAATCCAAAGCATCCACATCAGTGGTCGGGCAATAAGCGTTGGGTGAAGGACGAGGACTTGAGCCATGAGCTTTACAACCTCGGTCACATGGTAGATGCAGCTTGTGCTCACTATCAGGCTACGGGTAGCACCAAATTCCTGAATATCGCCAAGCGTTATGCTGATTGTGTTGTCAAGGAAGTAGGTCCTAAGGAAGGACAGGCTACCATCGTGCCTGGTCACCAGATAGCAGAGATGGCCTTGGCTCGTCTCTATACCTTGACAGGCGAGAAGAAGTATCTCGATGAGGCTAAGTATCTGCTCGATTATCGTGGCAAGACCAAGATACGCAATCCATATTCTCAGAGTCAGGTACCTATCTTGGAACAGAAAGAGGCTGTAGGCCATGCTGTTCGTGCGGGCTATATGTATGCCGGTATCGCAGATGTGGCTGCCTTGACCAAGGATTCTGCCTATATGCAGGTCATCGACCGTATTTTCAATAACATCGTAGGCAAAAAGTACTATCTCACGGGTGGTGTAGGTGCCCGCCATTGGGGCGAGGCTTTCGGAGATAACTATGAGTTGCCTAACATGACTGCCTATAACGAGACTTGCGCAGCTATCTCTATGGTTTATCTCTTCGAGCGTATGTTCTTGCTTCATGGCGAGAGCAAGTATATCGACTGCTTGGAGCGTACCTTGTATAATGGCGTCATCTCTGGTATGAGTATGGACGGTGGTAGATTCTTCTATCCTAATCCATTGTCAAGCGATGGCAAGTATGCCTTCAATGCCGACAACACCAAGACTCGCCAACCTTGGTTCGGATGTGCTTGCTGCCCTAGCAACTTGTGTCGCTTCATCCCTTCCGTGCCTGGTTATCTCTATGGCGTGAGAGACAACAACATCTATGTGAACCTCTTCGCAGGCAATACTTCCACCATCAAGGTACAGGGCAAGGATGTAGTTCTCGAAGAAACAACCGAGTATCCTTGGAATGGCGACATCAAGATTAGTGTGAAGAAGAGTGGCGTGAAGAATGCCAACTTGCTCGTTCGTATCCCAGGATGGGTTCGCAACCAGGTGGTTCCTAGCGACCTCTATAAGTATAGTGATGCCGAGAATCCTGCTTACAGCGTGACGGTGAATGGTAAGGCTGTGGAGGCTGATTTGACTGCCAACAAGGGTTATCTCCCTGTGAAGAACATCAAGAAGGGCGATGTCATCCGCATCCACTTCGATATGCCTATCCGTACAGTAGTGGCTAACAATAAGGTCGCTGATGACAAGGGTAAGGTAGCCGTGGAGCGTGGTCCATTGGTATATTGCGCAGAGGCAGTGGATAACCAGAATGAGCCAGTTCTCCGTGCCGTCATGCCTAAGAAGCCAACGTTCTCATTGGTTGATAACTATAGCATTCAGAATACAGAGACCAAGGGTGCTCCAGCTTTCACTGTGAAGGCTATCCAGGAGGATGCACAAGTGCTCGACCAAGCTGCCGATGGCAAGGTTTCTGTCAAGAACCAGAAACTTACCTTGATTCCTTACTATGCTTGGAATCATCGTGGCGCTAACCAAATGAATGTGTGGTTCTACCAGAACTTGAGTGTTTTGGATAAATAGGATTGTTTGTAAATAACTATTTTGATATAAGTAGTGAATGTATATAAAAAAGAGGGTGTGTCATAAGTCGCCCTGAAAGGGCAAAAGCAACTTGTTATCAATGCTTTTGCCCTTTCAGGGCGACTTCTATTTTTCATCCTTTCTTTTTCTTCAGTATCATCAAGGCTCCTGACAGCAATCCTATACCTGTTATCCAGGAGATGACGGCACTGGTGACCATCCCCAACTGATGGGTGAAACCTGCCACTACGAAGGTGAGGCATGATACCATGGCAACAGTCAGGGCGTAAGGCAACTGGGAGGATACATGGTGTACATGCTTGCACTCGGCTCCAGCACTCGCCATAATAGTGGTGTCGCTGATGGGAGAGATATGGTCGCCACATACGGCTCCTGCCATACAAGCCGAGATGGAGATGATGCGCAAAGGGTCGGCTGCCGGGAATACTGCGATGCAGATAGGTATCAGAATGCCGAATGTGCCCCACGACGTGCCTGTGGCAAAGGCAAGAAAAGCTGCCACGACGAAGATGATGGCAGGCAGGAGTTGTTGTAGTTCTGACGCACTACTTGCCACTACTCCTGAAACGTATTCTGCTGCTCCCAAGGAATCTGTCATGCTCTTCAACGTCCACGCCAAGGTCAAAATGAGGATGGCTGGCACCATCGCCTCGAATCCCTTGATGAGGCTACTCATGGCATCATTGAATGGCAATGTCTTGCGAGAAACAAACAAGATGACCGTGAGGATGAATGAGGCTAGCGAGCCGATGACCAGTCCTACAGAGGCATTGCTTTCTGCGAAGGCGTTGATGAAATCCATGTAGTTCTTGTGGTTTGCATCGAAGAAGCCACCTGAATATACCATGCCCGCCATACAGAAGATGATGAGCATCACGATAGGTATCACAAGGTCGCTCACGGAACCTTTACTCTTGTTGCTGTCTTCGGATGACTTGGCTCCCACGCCATGTTCTACCACGTGTAGCTTGGTGTCACTCACCTCGTCGAGCTTGCCGCCATTGGTGCGCTCGTACCATTCCTTCAGTCTTGCGTCGTACTTGCTCATTGCCTTGAAGTCGAAGCCGAGCAACACGATGCCAAACATGAAGATGATGGTGAAGAAGGCATAGAAGTTGAAGGGTATTGCCTTGCAGAACAGGGCAAGACCATTCTCGCCACCCGAAACGAAGCCCGAAACGGCTGCTGCCCAGCTGGAGATTGGGGAGATGATGCAGACTGGGGCTGCAGTGGAGTCGATGAGATAAGCCAGTTTCTCCTTGGTCACGCCATTGCGCACGGCGATAGGGCGCATCACCGAACCCACGGTGAGACAGTTGAAGTAATCGTCGATGAAAATCAAGATGCCCAATAAGATGGTGGCTATCTGTACTCCAACCTTCGATTTCACGTGCTTGGAAGCCCAGCGACCGAAAGCCGCCGAACCGCCCGC
>ERZ808259.460-NODE-460-length-17586-cov-3.637556_pt1 | contig 17586 bp, 14 predicted proteins | sample MGYA00521279_ERZ808259 | MGnify/ENA primary metagenome ERZ808259 (study PRJEB31516, sample SAMN03275586) | gut metagenome | biome: mammalia-associated habitat; material: feces | host: Papio cynocephalus | place: Kenya | collected 2012-07-27 ... | reverse complement strand
TAACAGTCAATAAAAAGGCTTTTGGCTTTAACCTGCGTTGGTGAACGCTTTAGGAATTCGGGAACACAACGGAAATCGCACCTGCACCGTCGTAATACTTCCGGCTGGACATCTGTTCCGTAGTGACGAGGTAACTGGCCTCGGAATCAGCTGCGCCCTGCCGGTAGGTATAGGAGGTCTTGCCGCTGACGGTTTTGGGCGTGGAGAGCATGTTGGCATCAGGATGGTAGCGGTAGATATAGTAAGTCTCGACACCTTCCACCCCCTGCCACGAAAGTGTCAGGCTGCCGTTCTCTGCGTCATAGGAGACTGCGGGCATTACAGCCGCAGTCGGAGCATCCCCGCAGGTCGCGCCTACGCTGTTTTCCCCGGACACATTGTCGGCAATCTCCACATAGGAGATAGGCTGCACGATGTAACGGTGGGTGCTGCCGGGCTCCAGACCGTCCATCACAACGGCGGTATCAGCCGTTGTCCCCAGCATTTCGATATGGTCGGTGGCGGCGTCATAGGTGAAAAGCTGATACTCTGTTGCACCCTCCACAGCCTGCCAACTTAGCGTGATACTGTCCGGTGTGGTGGAAACGGCGGATACCATAGCGGGAGAAGCCAGCGTTGCCAGTTCCACCTTCTGCTCCGGCTCCTCGCCGTTTAGAATCTGGATGACACGGAAGCCCACATCCTCATAGCCCTGAGAGACGTCCCGACCCTCCTTGCGGTATTCCGTGCGGCAGTCGGTGCGGGCGGAATCCCAAGCGCCGCCTTTGACGCCCAAGGAACCGTCCCCACGAACAGTGGTCGTCCACTCCCACACATTGCCCCAGAAGTCCACTGCGCCGTGAGCGCCGCGGGTCACCTTGGCATACTCCTCAACAGAGGTGCGGCCATCATTCACGCCGCAGTTGAAGTCAGCGTCTTTAGGCATGTGACCAGCTGCCAGCTCCCACTCGCTTTCGTTGGGCAGGCGATAGGTATTTACCCCGTCGCACTCCGTCAGCCAGTCGCAGTAGGCTTCGGCGTCCTCGGCGGACACATTATTCACGGGGAAATCGCCCTCTCCGTCGGGATAAGCGCCATCCGTCCAGTTGGAGGGGGCAGGATAGCCTGTTTCAGAAACGAATGCGGCATACTGCGCGTTGGTGACAGGAGTGCGCCCCACATAGACCGTGGTGCCCGCACCCATGACAGGGATGTAGTCATACTGGTAGGCGTTGGCTACTTTCCAGTTCAGGAGTCGGGAATCGGTGAAACGGAGCATACTGCTGTTGATGCGGTTCCAATAAGTTTCGTACATCTCCTGCACGATTTCTTCCATTTCAGCAACCTTGGCTTCGCCGCCGGGCTTGCCTGCGGTTTCCTCCTTCAGTTCCGCCAGCTTCGCCTCCTTGCGGACGAGCACGGCATCATAGTTCTTGATGACCTCGGCACGCAGATTGAGATAGTTTTCCTCTGTCGGCTTGCGCTTGTAGAGGGAAATCAGCTGTTTGGTTTCCTCCGTCAGTTCCGGCTGCTCCTTCTCGATGAAATCGCTCTTGTCGAACATATTCATCCCATCATCCTCAATCTTCGGCTTTTTCGCCGCCGCAGCAGATGTGGGCAGAACAGTCAGCACGATGAGCGCGGCTGACAGCAGGGCTGTGATACGTTTTGATGCTCGCATATTGTTTTCCTCCAAAGTGTGTATTTGGTTGCTCTGCCTCTATATACGCACGGGATACGGAAATCTTGGGGGATGCTGCCGAAAAAATCAGGCAAGCAGCCAGTTCAGCAGTTCCGCACCATGCTCCAGCCATGCCTTCTGCGGTACGCCAACATGATCGGTTTCCGGGAAAACAGTGATTTGCGCATCCGCGTTTTGCTGTTCCAGCGCGGCAATCAGCCGTTCCGAGGACTCCGGCTTGACCACCGCATCATCCTCGCCCACGAAAGCCCATACCGGTGTATTTCCGAGGATTGCAAGGGTTTCCGGCGTAGTATCCACGCTGCCGCTCATGGGAGCGATGCGGGAAAATACATCAGGATAGGTCAGCGCCAGATCCCATGTCCCGGTGCCGCCCATGCTGTGCCCGGTAAGGCTGATGCGGCTGCAGTCAATGTGATTTTCTTCGCAGACCTTGTTGATCAGCTGCATGACTGTCTCCGCAGCGGGCTTCCATCCCCGCTGGTCTGCGGGAAGTTGGGGGATCAGTACATACGCCGGGACTTCCCCCAGCAGACCATCTGCCAGATACTGTGGAAACCCGTCTGTGCCGGTGAGGACGGACAGGTCGCTTCCCTTGCCGTGACCGCCGTGCAGATAGACGATCAGCGGCATATCGGGCTGCGGGTCGGCAGGCGTATACAATAGATACCCCATGGAGCCGAAGCTGTTTTCTGTCAAGGTAGGAACAGCTTTTTCGGATGGAAAATACTGATCCAGCAGATAGGCGATTTCGGCGCGGCTGGCAGGCGCACACAGGTCAAGGGCGCCCATGGCGTCTGTAAATAAGCCATGCTCGTTGGCCCAATCACAGGCATCCGCCGCCCAAGGGCAGCCATTTTTGAAGGTCGTGTGACCCACTTGACCGCTTGGTACGGCTCCTGTTTTTTCAGCGTACCGGAAGAACACGATAGCAAGCTGTTCCCGCGTCACGGCATCATCAGGGCCGAAACTGCCGTTCGGATAGCCCGCAAATAATCCTTTTTCGGCACACCAGGAAAGCCCGCCCGCAAACCAATCATTCGGCGCGGTATCCGTGAATATTGCGGGCTGTCCGGTGGTTGGACAGCCTTCTATTCGCCAGAGGATCACTGCCAGCATAGCGCGGGTCAAAGAATCATCGGGACTGAAACGGTCGTTTCCTGTGCCGTTCATCCAGTCTTCCTCATAGACCCGCTCCACGGATTTGTAATACCATGCTGAATCAGCCACATCCGAAAAGGGCACATATGCGGCAGATGCGGGAACGCTCAGTGCGGAAATGAGCAGTACGCCCGCCAGCAGCACATGAAAAGGCTTTACTCTCATCGTAACATCATTCCTCTCATTGGTCTTATTTCAACCATGTATACGAGCTAAGTGTGCTTCTCTTGGGGGCAGAGGAAATATTTTTTACCTCCCCCAAAAGGTTTCGACCCGCTGCGTATATAAAAACAACGATTTCAAAGCTAAGTATGGAGGTATCTTGCGGGCCAACTGCTTGACAGGACTGTCGTTTTCCGCTATTTTATTTCTGCAATCGCGTAAAACTGCGGAACTGGAGGGACGGCAGTATGAATGAAACGGAACAGCTTCTGCTGGCCCAACAGGACCCGCAGATACGGGAAACCTTTTTGACGGAAAACGACCTGTTTATCCGTCGCTGTGCTTCCAAGGCGGCGGGGCGGTTTGTAGACTGCCATGACGACGCCTATTCCGAGGCGCTGATCGCCTTTAATGATGCCATCACCGCCTATCGCCCGGAGAAAGGCTCCTTTCAGGCCCTTGCTGCCGCAGCTATTCAAAACCGGGTCACAGATCTTTTGCGCAAGGAGAGCAGAAATGCCAAGTACGTGCCCTTCAGTACCCTCAGTACGCAGGATGACCACGGCGGCGAAGTCCTCTTTGAAATCGAAGATCCAGTCCCTATGGTGTCGGATGCTGCGCTGGAGATCAGTGCGCTTCGGCAGGAACTGGACGAATTCAATATTTCTTTTTTCAACCTGCCGAAATCGTCGCCAAAGTTTGGCCGGACAAAACGGGCTTGTCTGGAGGTCGTCCGCTGGCTGATCCAGCGGCCGGAGCGGGTGGCGGCGGTTAAGAAAACAAAATGTCTCCCGGCCAGTCAGATCATGGCGGAGCTGGGAACTGGCAGCAAGGTTCTGGAACGCAACCGAACCTATATCATCGCCGGAATGCTGATCTGGGCGGGAGACTATCAGATCATGCGGGAATATTTTCAGATCGGAAAGGAGGGCCTTTAAGATGCAGGGAATTGTCATGGAGATCAAGGGCACCCGCTGTGTCATTTTGAAAAAAGATGGCACATTTGCGGAGATCCGAAACCGGAATTATACGGTGGGGCAGGAAGTCTCCGCATCAAACCCCGCTATAGGAAAGGCGCTCTCTGCGGCGGCGTGTCTGGCGGTGATCTGCACGGCAGCCTTTGGATACCATCTCTACTATACGCCAGCCAGCTATGTCTACATGGACATCAATCCCAGTGTCCGGCTGGATCTGAACTGCTTTGAGCGGGTCATTGATGTGGTGCCGCTGAATGAGGACGCCGAGGTGCTGCTCTCTAATGTCACCGTTCGCAAGGGCAGCGCAGAAGAATGTATGAACACCATCGTCTCCGCCTGTCAGGAGCAGAATTATCTGAACGAACATAATACGGACATTGAAGTCAGCGTGCGGACAGACAGCGCCAAGCTGGAAACAGAGGTAGAAACCGCTTCTGCCGCCATCGGGGCAGAACATCTGGAGGTTTCCGTATTCCAGATGGATGAAGAAGAAAACGACAGCGCCATGGAACACCACATCTCTGCCAAACGCCTCCGGGCCATGCGGGCTTATACCGCACAGTTCGGCGGTACGATTGACGAGAACCTTGCTCTGTTGCGGGGCTATACCAACGATGAAATCTTCACGATGATTCGTGAGGCTCACCGCAGTCAGGAGTCGAGTTCAGATGCACAGCAAGATACTGCCCCAAGCGATAGCAGCGGTACTTCCGCTAAGCCTGTAGAAACGCCATCGTCCGCCACGCACACAGAGCCGGAAGAAACGCCGGACAATACCAAGAACACCGGGGAAACGCCCGCTTCTACTACCCCAGCGTCAGCGTCCGGGCACCAACTTCCAGCTAAACGATTGGAGGCCATTCGGGCCTATACGGAACAATTCGGCGGCACGCTGGAGAAAAATGTCCAGCTGCTCCAGGGCGTTTCCTCCTCTGAAATCTACAAAATGATTAAAGAAGCGCAGGCTGAACAAGGGAACGATTCGCAAGATGAAGACACATCCGCCGCACCGTAACATAGATAGCCATTAAAAAATAATCTCCTTTTGAGGCACGAGGCCATAAGGAAGTGTTATTGTATTTTCTATCGACATCGTGTGCAGGCAAAGCTACGGATATATCTACTCAGCATTTCATCGAAGCAACGGCAAACCGTAGAGCTTAGGGTAAAACCATTCTTACAAACGGGGCATCGGAAAGGAAGCGGCTTTCTCTCCGATGCTCTTTCATTCTTTCCGCGCATTTCGGCGAGTGGGTCAGGGTGTGGGTCAAACTCTGACCCACACCCTGACCCACAACGTTTGCGGCATTTTTGTAGCAAAAAAGCACCGAAAGCCGAAGTTTTCGATGCTTTTTGGAGCTGGTGGGGTGACTCGAACACCTGACCTGCTGATTACGAATCAGCTGCTCTACCAACTGAGCTACACCAGCTTATTAACTTTTTGTGGGACCCCTTTATCGCTATCCTTAGCAACAATCAGCGACCTGCTGATTACGAATCAGCTGCTCTACCGACTGAGCTACACCAGCGTCTTTCTCAAAGACGAATGATATTTTAGCACACTTTTTTGCCCGCGTCAAGACGGAAACCCTCGTTTTTTCCATCCTGCTCCCTTCTTATTTTTGAACGTGCATTTCGGTGAATAATACCCTTTGTATTTGCGCTCGCTCTCTTGCATTTCGGGCGGCACGCCTGCGGCGGCCGCGCCCCGCGGACCGCGTCGACGGTCCCAAACGCTGCCCGACGCGCTTCGTCAAAAATCGGGAAAACCCGTGCTTTGCCTTCCTTTTCCCGACTTTTTCCGGCGCCCCCTTTGCTCTCGCGCGCTTGTTCGACAAGTTCACATAAATTTTTCAATAATGCTTTTCTACAAATAGTTATCCACAGTTTCCACAGACTTATCCCCAGGCGCGGAACTCCTTAGATTTCTTGGTTTTTCTGAAATTATCAGGCACACCGCACAGCCGCGTCGTCAAATGTTCCGTCCCTCTCCGGTACATGACTCATTTGACATAACGCACGATATTTCTTCTCCCTTTTGCAAATAACGTCCGCTTGTTTCCATAATACCTTTATTTTGCAGGATTTCATTTTGCTCCGTCAAAAAGGAAAGCCGCAGACCTTGACAGGTCTGCGGCTTTTATTCATTTTAGGCGAATATGTCGCGCACCTGCGCGCGGTAGGCGACCACCGCGTCGTCGATGTCGCGGGTGGCGTAGGCGTTGAGCGACAGGTCCGCGCGTGCGCCGGCCAAATACTCATAGTAGCCCTGCGCGCCGATCATCGCGCCGTTATCGCCGCATAGCCGGAGCGGCGGGAGGTACAGCTTCACGCCCTCGCGCGCACACGCCGCCATCAGGTCGGCGCGTAGGATGGTGTTCGCGGCCACGCCGCCGGCGGCGACCAGCGTCTTGCGTCCGCACTTGCGCGCGGCCAGCATGGCGCGCGGCACCAGCTCATCGGACACCGCGCGGGTGAAGTCCCGCGCGAGCGCCGCGCAGTCGAGCGGCTCGCCCTTCTGCCCGGCGTTGTGCGCGAGATTGACCACCGCCGTCTTGAGGCCGGAAAAGCTCATGTCGAGCGGATGCCCCTCGATGCTCGCGCGCGGCAGGTCGTACACCCCGCCCGCACTCTGCTGCGCCAGCTCGTCCATCGGCTTGCCGCCGGGATAGGGCATCCCGAGCACGCGCGCGGCCTTGTCGAAGCATTCGCCCGCCGCATCGTCGCGCGTCGCGCCGACGAGAGTAAGGTCGGTATAGTCCCGCACGTCCACAAGCAGCGTGTTGCCGCCGGACATACACAGCGCCAGAAACGGCGGCTCCAGCTCGGGAAACGCCAGATAGTTCGCGGCGATGTGGCCGCGGATATGATGCACCGGAATGAGCGGCACGCCCAGCGCGTAGGCGACGGACTTGGCAAAGCTCAGCCCCACCAGCCCCGCGCCGATCAGACCCGGCGCGTAGGTGACCGCCACCGCGTCGATGTCCCGCCTCGTCACGCCCGCGTCCGCGAGCGCCTTGTCCGTCAGCGCGGCGATGGCCTCGACGTGCTTGCGCGAGGCGATCTCCGGTACCACGCCGCCATAGAGCGCGTGCATATCCGCCTGCGACGCGATAGCGTCGGAGAGCACGCGCCGCCCATCCTCGACGACCGCCACCGCGGTCTCGTCGCAGGAGGATTCAAAAGCCAGTATTTTCATTTCGCTGCCTCCCCAAACTCCCGTGTCATGATAACGGCATCCTCCCTGGGATGCTCATAGTAATTTTTTCGGCGGCCCACGCCGCGGTAGCCGTGCTGCCCATAGAGCGCGATGGCGGCGTAGTTGCTCGCGCGCACCTCGAGCGAGAGAAACGCGAGGTGATTGCCCTCGGCAAATCGCTCGAAGACGCCCAGCAGCTTCCCCGCGACGCCGCGGCGGCGGCAGTCGGGCCGCACGGCGACGTTCGTGATGTAGCCCTCGTCGAGCACGACCTGCAAGCCCGCGTAGCCGACCACGCGGTCATTTTCATCCAGCGCGACGAGAAAGGCCGAGAGCGCGTTGTCCAGCTCCTCGGCGAGCGCGTTGCGCGACCACGGCACGGTGAAGCAGCTGCGCTCCAGCTCTGCTACCGCGTCGAGGTGCTCCGTTTTCATCGGTACGATCCGCACCGGCATGACCTTTCCGTTCATCCCTTCGCCTCCAGCCAGTTTTTGCCCCAGTGCGCCTCCGCCACCAGCGGCACGGAGAGCTGCATCACGCCCTCCATCTCCTCCGTGAGGAGCCTTGCCGCCTGCTCCGCCATCGCCTCGGGACACTCGACGATCAGCTCGTCGTGGACCTGCAGCAGCAGCTTCGCCTCCGGCGCCTCGCGCCTGAGACGGTCATACACGCGCACCATGGCGAGCTTCATCACGTCCGCCGCCGTACCCTGAATGGGCATGTTGAGCGCGACACGCTCGCCGAACGAGCGGGTGGCAAAGTTGCTCGCGGTCAGCTCGGGAAGGTCGCGGCGGCGGTGCATGAGCGTTTCAACATAGCCCTGCGCCTTCGCCTTCTCCACGATCTCGGTCATGTAGCGGCGCACGCCGGAGAAGCGGTCAAGGTAATTCTGAATATACTCCTTCGCCTCGTAAACGCTCACGCCGATGTCCTGCGCGAGCGAAAAGGCGGAGATGCCGTAGACGATGCCGAAGTTGACCGCCTTCGCGTGCGAGCGCATCTGCTTCGTCACCGCCTCCGTTGGCACGCCGAACACCTGCGAGGCGGTGACGGTATGGATATCCTCGCCGCTCAAAAACGCCTGCCGCATCGTCTCGTCGCCCGCGATGTGGGCGAGCAGCCGCAGCTCGATCTGGCTGTAGTCCGCGTCCACGAGCACATTGCCGTGCTCGGGCACGAACATCCGCCGCAGCTCGCTGCCAAGCGGCGTGCGCGTCGGGATATTCTGTAAATTCGGCTCGGTGGAGCTGAGCCGCCCCGTGGCGGTCACGGTCATCTGAAAGCTCGTGCGCACGCGCCCGTCCGGCCCGATGACCTTCAGCAGCCCATCGCAGTAGGTCGATTTCAGCTTGGCGTACTGGCGGTACTGCAGCACGTCGGCGACGATGGGGTGCTCCCAGCGCAGCTTTTCGAGCACGTCCGCGTTCGTGGACCAGCCGGTCTTCGTCTTTTTGCCGTGCGGCAGGCCGAGGCGGTCGAAGAGCACCTCGCCGAGCTGCTTGGGAGAGTTGATGTTGAAGCTCCCGCCGGCCTCCTCGTAAATGCGCTCCTCCAGCGTTTTCAGCTCCGCGTCCATCGCCGCGCCGAAGTCCGCGAGCGCCTTCGCGTCCACGCGCACGCCGGAGCGCTCCATCTCCGCGAGCACACGGCACAGCGGCAGCTCGACCTCGTAATAAAGCGCATGGAGCTGCCGCTCCTCGATGCGCGGCGCAAGCTCCTCATAGAGCGCGCCGACGGCGGAGGTATAGCTATGAAACGCCGTTTCCGCCTCGCGCGCGTCGCCGAGCAGATCGAAAGCCCCCGGCTCCAGATGCGCGGGCGCGGCAAGCTGCGTGTGGAAGTAGACGGCAAAGAGCGAGGCAATGTCGTATCTTCCCGCCGTCGCGTCGATGAGATAAGCAGCGAGCGCGGTGTCGAACACAAAGCCCTCGGCGCTCAGACCGTTTTCCAGCAGCGTGTGCATGAGGTCCTTGACGTTGTGGCTGACCTTTTTGATGTCGGCGGAGAACAGCGCACGCAGCAGCGCGTTCCAGTCGCCGGAATAGCGGTCGAAGAAAAACTCCGCGCTCAGCGTCTCCCTTTCGCTCTTCTCCCACTCCACGATCACGCCGGAGAGGTCGGGCAGCGTGAGCACCGTCACATGGTCCGCCGCGCGGAAGAGCGCAAGATACTCCTCCGCCCTTTCCGCGATCGTCACGGCCTCAGCGGTCACGGTGCATTCGACCGTCTCCGCGGCACTGAGCGGCTCCGCCGTGGGCTTGAGTCCCATCCTCTCGATGAGCTTGTGGAACTCCAGACGCATGAGCAGCGGATAGAGCGCGTCCGACGGTGCCTTGCGCAGGTTGTCCTGCGGCGTGAACTCCAACGGCGCATCGGTGAGGATCGTCGCGAGGTGATAGCTCTGCCGCGCGCTTTCCTCGCCCTCAGTCAGCTTTTTGATGACCCCGGGCTTGGCGTCAAGCTCCGGCAGAAGGCGGTAGATCTCGTCGATGCTGCGGTATTTTTGAACGAGCGCCATCGCCGTTTTTTCGCCGATGCCGGGAACGCCCGGAATATTATCGCTCGCGTCGCCCATGAGCGCCTTGAGGTCGATGATGTGGATCGGCTCAAAGCCGTACTCCTCAGCAAAGCTCTCGGGCGTCATGCGTTTGGTGCTCGTCTGTCCCATGCGGGTGGAGATAAGCTTGACGGTCGTGTGCTCCGTGATGAGCTGGAGCGAATCCTTGTCGCCCGTGGCCGCCACGCAGTCCCAGCCCGCCGCCTCGCATTTGCGCGAGATGGTGCCGATGAGGTCGTCCGCCTCGTAGCCCGCCAGCTCATAGCGCGGGATGTTCATCGCGTCGAGCACTTCCTTCATCACCGGAAGCTGCATCGCCAGCTCCTCGGGCATCCCTTTGCGCTGGGCCTTGTAGCCCTCGTACTCCAGGTGGCGGAAGGTCGGCTCGCGCCGGTCGAAGGTCACGCACACCGCATCGGGCCGCTCCTCGTCCTCCAGCCGCGCCATCGTGACCAGAAAGCCGTAAATGGCCTGCGTGTAAAATCCGTCCTTCGTCGTCAGGGGTCGGATGCCATAATAGGAGCGGTTGAGGATCGAGTTGCCGTCCAGCACCATCAGCTTCATCGTCAAAGACCTCCGCATTTACATTCTTTTTCATGCTACAGTATAGCCCATGCGCGCGCAAAACTCAACAAAAACCGTTGACAATGCGGCGCAAAGTGTTAAACTTCTTGTATTCTGCTTCGTTTGGAAAGGGGGCGCCGCCGTGCGGCTTTCCATGAATACGCGCTATGCCGTGATCCATGCCTCGTTCTGGGGCGCCTACGGCTCGCTCTGGGCCTTCATCGCGCTCGTGCTCGAATACAACGGCTTCACGAGCGCACAGGTCGGCGTTGTGACCTCGTGCGCGACGCTGCTCTCGGTGTTCCTCTCCCCCGCGGTCTCCTCGTTCCTCGACACGCGGCCCGACCTCGAAAACCGTCACGGCGCGATGGCGCTGCTCTCGCTCGCCGCGGTGCTGTGCCTGCTCGTATGGCTCGTGCCGCTGCCGCGCCCGTTCGTGCTGGGCGCGTGCTTCGCGCTCATCGGCGCGTTCCTCTCCTCCCCCCCGCCGTTTCAAAACGCCATGGCGATGGACGCGAACCGCTGCGGCATCCCGGTGGTCTACGGCTTCTGCCGCGGCGTCGGCTCGGTCTCCTACGCCGCCGCGGTGCTGCTCCTCGGCTTTGTGCTCGAGCGCCATGCGCCGACGCTGCTCCTGCCGGTTTTTGCCGCGCTGACCGCCTGCGGGCTTATCGCCATGTCCGGCTTTCGCCTGCCGGAACGTCCCGATGAAGCGGAAGACCGCCCCGCGGAGCACCGGAGCATTGCCGCCGTGCTGTGCGGCCATCCGCGCTTCGCGCTCACCCTGCTCGGCTGCACGTTCTTTTTCCTCACCCACACCATCTCCAACACCTACATGAACGCCCTCGTCGGCAAGGCCGGCGGGACCGCAAGCGCCGTGGGCACGAGCCTCGCCATCTCCGCCGTGCTGGAGCTGCCCGCGATGACGCTGGTCTCCCGGCTGCAAAAGCGCTTCTCGCCCGGCTTCTTCCTGCGCTTCGCGGCGGGAGCGGAGGTCGTGAAATTCCTCATTTTCTACCTTGCCCGCTCGATGCCTTTCATCTACCTCGGGCAGTGTATGCAGTTCTTCCAGTTCGCTGTTTACGCGCCCGCGACGGTCTACTATGTCGCCGCCACGCTCCCCGCGCGCGACCAGCTCAAGGGACAGTCGCTCATCTACGTCGCCGGCAGCGGGCTCGGCGGCGCGCTGGGCAATCTTCTCGGCGGACGCCTCCTCGACCACAGCGGCATACAGGCCGCGCTGCTGCTCGGCACGGTGAGCGCGGCGGCCTCGCTGCTGACCTTCTGTCTCTCCACGCGGGAGAGCTCCCGATGATAAGGAAACGCCGCACGGCCCCGGGGCCGTGCGGCGTTCTTCTTTTCTCATGGCGTCAGCGGCTCGCCGACGTTCACACCGTTCAGCTGCGCCGCGATCTCGCCGTCCACGACGATCTGCACGCGCTCGACGGTGTCGAGCGAGCAGAGCGAGAGCACCAGCGACTCCACCGTCTGCCGCGGCGAGATGCCGAGGTCGACGTCGGAGGGCAGGTTGAGATAGCACGTCCCCTCCTCCACGCGGGCGGAGAGCACGGTGAACTCCTCCGGCAGCAGCGCTACGAGCGCGTCGCTCTCGGGGCCCTGCGCGAGCGCCTCCAGCAGCGCGTTCACGCGCGTCTGCCCCTCGTAGAGCGCCAGCGCGCGCTTTTCCGCGCGCAGCGCGCCGCTCGTCGGGTCGAGGAAGTAGAGCGACACGGTAATGGGGCGCAGCGCGTCCTCGCGCATCGACAGCAGCGGGTCTGCCGCCGTGAGCGTCTGTGTCTCGCGGTACGGCAGCTCCCGCCCGCCCGAGGTGATGGACACCGCGTTCACGCCGTCGAGCTGCGTGAGCGTGAGCGTCACGCAGTAGTCGGCGAGCGTCAGGTCGATGCCCGCAAGACGCGCATACTGCCGCGAGAAGTCCACCCGCGCCCAGTTGCCGAGGACCGACAGGCTCAGAAGCGTCGTCCCGCCCGGCATCGGCGCGCGGACGCCCGTATCCGGCGCGTCGGCAAGGAGCTGCTCCAGCAATCGCTGCGCCAGCTCCTCCTGCGTGAGCGTGTCGGCATCCGGGATCTGCACCGTGCGGGCAACGATGGCATCCTCCCCCGGCACATCGCGCAGCTCAGCCGCGGGGTAGTAGATCGTATAGCTGTTTTCTCCCTCCGCCCCGCCGCTGTGCACACAGGCGGCGAGCAGCAGCGCAAGAGCAAGAACCGCAAGCGAAAAAAGAGTTTTTCTCCTCATGCCTCCCCCTCCCTCCGCACGGCGGGGAGCCGCACCGTGAAGCAGGTGCCGCCGCCCGCGCGGGCGCTGACGGCGATGCTGCCGCCGCGGCGGCGCACAGTGTCCGCCACGATGGAAAGTCCAAGGCCCGTGCCGCCCGCGGCGCGCGAGCGCATCTTGTCCACGCGGTAGAAGCGGTCGAACACGCGCGGCATATCCTCCTCGGGAATGCCGATGCCGTTGTCCTCCACGCGCAGCACGCATTCGTCCTCCGTGCCGCCGAGCGTCACGCGCACGAAACCGCCGGGGCGGTTGTACTTGATGGCGTTCTCGGTGAGGTTATAAATGATCTGGTGCAGGTCGTCCACGCCGGCCCGCACGCTCTGCTCCCGCTCGACGAGGTAGGTCAGCCCGACCCGCTTCTCGTCGGCGACCAGCCGCAGCATCCGCACCACGCGCTCGATGACCGGCGCGACCGCGACGCTCTGCGCCGGCTCGATGATGCCGCTGTCGAGCCGCGTGAGCCGCAGCAGATTTTCCGTGATGCGCGTCAGACGGTCGGTCTCCTGCACGATGTCGCCGACAAACTCGCGCACCGTGGCGTCGTCGATGTCCTCGGTCTGCAAAATGGAATCGGAGAGCAGGCGGATACCGGCCAGCGGCGTTTTCAGCTCGTGGCTCGCGTCGGAAACGAAGCGGCGGCGCGCCTCCTCCGTCGTCTGTAAGCGGTCGGAGAGGCTGTTGAACTCCTCGGCGATCTCGCTGATCTCGTCGCGCCCGCCGATCTCGGCGTGGTAGCTGTACGCGCCCTCGCGCACACGGCGGATGGCCTCGAGCAGCACGCCGAAGCGGCGCGTGAGCATCCGCGAGAGCAGCAGACTCAGCAGCACGACGAAGCCCGCGACCGCCGCCGAGATGCGCAGCAGATTCTTCTGCAGCGTCAGCAGCAGCGTCGCCTGCTCCACGTCGTATTCATAGGCGTAGACCGCGCCGATGGTCTGGCTGCGGTAGATGACCGGCGAAGCCGCGCGGCTGCGGAACGCGCCGTCGGTGAAGTCGGCATAGAAGGCGTCGTAGCCCCGCAGCGCCTGCACGATCTCGGTGTAGAGCCCGTAGCGGCCCACCGCGCCGTCCGTCTCGCGGGTATCGTAGAGGATGCGCCCCGCGGCGTCCGTGACGAGAATACGCGAGATGCCCGTATCCTCCACCAGCGTCATCGCGGAGGCGACGTTCTCCTCGCTCAGCTCCTCCAGGCCGCTCAGCGCCGTCACCATCACGCTCACGCTGCTTTGCAGCGTCGTCTGCTTGGAGCGCACGACCAGATTTTCCGACACGATCAGAGGGTAGGTGTTCATAAAAACGAGCACCGCCGCAATGACCAGAATATAGCTCAGGCCGAATTTGACCTGTAAGCTCGCACGCCGCACGGCGCTCCCCTCCCCCCGCTTGTTTTCCTTCTGTGCGCCGCTCAGTCCTTGAGGTAGTAGCCCACGCCCCACTTGGTCATGATGTGCTCCGGCTCGGCGGGGTCATGCTCCAGCTTTTCGCGCAGACGGCGGATGTGGACGTCCACCGTGCGGTAGTCGCCGGCGTAGGTATAGCCCCAGACGAGATCCATCAAATTCTCGCGCGAGTACACGCGGTGCGGGTTCTTGATGAGCAGCTCCAAAATATCGTATTCCTTCGCCGTCAGGTCGACCGGCACGCCGTCGCGCAGCGCAATGCGGCGCTCGGGGTCGAGCGAGATGCTGCCGACGGTCAGCAGCTCCGTGCGCTTCTGCGCGGTCTGGCCCGCGCGGCGCAGCAGGGCGCGGATGCGCGCCTTGAGCTCCAGAATGTTGAAGGGCTTGGTGATGTAATCGTCCGCGCCGGATTCGAGGCCGATGATCTTGTCCGCATCCTCGCTGCGGGCGGTGAGCATGATGATGGGCACCGCGGAGAATTCACGGATGCGCATACAGGCGGTCAGCCCATCCACCTCCGGCATCATCAGGTCCAGGATGATGAGGTCGAAGCTCTCGCTTTTGGCCAGCTCGACGGCGGCCGCGCCGTCGAAGGCGGTCTCGACCTGATAGCCCTCGTTCTCGAGATTGAATTTGATGCCCTTGACGAGCAGCTTCTCATCGTCCACCACTAAAATTTTCACGGCGCATCGCCTCCTGTCGTAATTTCATCGCGCATGGCGTCGAGCTTCGCGCTGCCGATGCCGCGCACCTCCAGCAACTCGTCGAGCGTCTGAAAGTCCCCGTGCTCGGCGCGGTAGTCGAGGATCGCCTGCGCCAGCACCGGCCCGATGCCGGTAACGGTCTCCAGTTCCTCGGCGGTCGCGGTGTTGATGTTCACAAGCACCCGCACGGGCGCGACCTCCTCCTCCGTGCTCCGCTCGGTCTGTACGGTGTAGTCCTCCCGCCCCGCGCGATCCGCGCCGGAGGTCAGGCATAAAGCGGCGGCAAGGAACGCGAGCGTCACCAGCGCCAAAAAGAAATAGGTGCTTCCGCCTTTTTCCTGCCGTTCCACGGTTGAACTCCCTCCCGTTTTTTGTTATACTGAATGTCAAATACCGTCGAGCGCGGGCCAGGCGCCCGCCGATCGTCCGATCACATTTTATTGTAACATACTGCGAGGTACATTTCCATGAAAAAACGCCGCTTTTTTGCTCTTTTTTTGGTCCTCAGCCTGCTCGTCTCCCTGCTGTGCGTACCGGCCTCCGCCTTTGAGGAGATCGACGTCGACGCCCGCGCCGCCCTGCTCGTCGAGAAGGAGACGGGCGAGATCCTCTACGAAAAGAACGCCCACGAGAAGAACTACCCCGCGAGCATCACCAAGCTGACGGTGGCGCTGCTGGTGTTCGAGGCGATCGACGCGGGACAGCTCTCGCTCGACCAGCCCATTACGGCGCACGAGAGCGCCTTCGAGGGTCTGAGCATCTACGGCAGCACCGCCGGCATCAAGGCCGGCGAGGTGCTGACGGTCGAGCAGCTTTTGCAATGTATGCTCATCGTCTCGGCAAACGAGGCGTGCAATATCCTCGCCGAGGCCGTGTGCGGCGAGGGGAACATCGAGCAGTTCGTGCAGAAGATGAACGAGCGCGCCGCCGCGCTCGGCTGCGAAAACACGCACTACGTCAACACCTCCGGCCTGCACGATCCCGACCACTACACCACCGCGTGGGACATCTACCTCATCACACGCGCGCTGATGCCCTACGAGAAATTCATGGAGATCTGCAACTCCAAATCCGCGGAGATCGCCGAGACCGACCACAACCAGCGCCATGTGCTCCACTCCACCAACCGCCTCATTTCCAACTGGCGTGAGCTCGGCTACCTCTACCGCGACGCGCAGGGCATCAAGACCGGCTCGACCGAGGAGGCCGGACACTGCCTCGTCTCCTCCGCCGTGCGCGGCGACCGTCAGCTCGTGAGCGTGGTGCTCGGCGCAGAGAAGATCACGCTTGAGGACGGCAAGAGCACCCTCACCAAGAGCTTTTCCGAGACTATCCGCCTTTTTGACTACGGCTTCGACAGCTTCTCCCGCCGCGAGGTCGTCTCCGCCGACGAGCTGGTGCGCGAGGTCCCGGTCGCCCTTTCGAGCGAGGCGAACTACGTCGTCGCCCACCCCGCCGAGAGCATCACGCGGATGCTGCCCACGGAGCTGGACCTCAGCGAGCTCACGCGCGACATCACGCTGCCGGACAGCGTGGACGCCCCCATCGCCGCCGGCGACGAGCTGGGCGAAATGACCATCTCCTACAACGGCACCGTCTACGGCACGGTCAAGCTGCTCGCGCTCAGCGATGTGTCGGCCTCGTGGCTGCTGGTCGCCAAGCGCGACGTGGCGGAGTTCTTCTCCCGCACCGTCGTCAAAATCGTTCTCGCCGTCCTTGTCCTGCTCATTCTTGCGTTCATTTTCCTGCGTGGGAACGGGCGCGGACGGCGCTACGGCAAGCGCAGCAGCGGACGCGCCGCTCCCGCTGGCTATCGCGGCCGCAGGCGCTGAGCATCGGCGGGGTCACGCTGTTAAGGTCATCAAACCGTACAAAACGGACGGGGTATCCCGTCCGTTTTCCGTTCAGCAGGGAAAATTCCGCGGTACGCGGACCTTTGTCCTTGATTTTTGTCCATCTCCCTGCTATACTGCATTCATCGTCAGATAAGGAGGCACTCCTATGAAATATCTTGTTGTCATCGGCGACGGCATGGCGGACAACCCCGTCGAGGCCCTCGGCGGCAAAACGCCGCTTGAGTACGCCGACATCCCCACCATTGATTCCCTCGCCGCGCGCGGCACGGTCGGCAGCGTCGTGAACTGCCCCAAGCCGCTGCCTGCGGGCAGCGAGACGGCGATCCTCTCCATCTTCGGCTGCGACCCGCTCAAGCACTTCTCCGGCCGCTCGCCGATGGAGGCCGCCGCCATCGGGCTCAAGCTCGTTCCCGGCGACGCGGCGTTCCGCTGCAATCTCGTCGCGCTCGAGCCGGGCGATCAGCCCTATGAGGAAAAACGCATCCTCTCCCACTCCGCCGGCTCCATCGCCGGACAGGACGCGCTCGACGTTGTTGCCGCGCTCAACAGCGATCCCGCCTTTTCCGCCGCGCTCCGTGCTGCGGATATGTATATCGATCCCAGTCCCTCGTTCCGTCCGCTGGCGGTGAAGCACCACTGCGACCCGAGCGGCGTGCGCTTCATCCCGCCGCACGATCACCTCGGCGAGGTCATCGGCCCGCTGCTCCCGAGCGGGAAGGACGCGGCGCTCTCCAGGGTCTTTGCCGACCTCATGCGCCTTGCCAACCGCGTGCTGGAGCATCATCCCGTCACCGAGAAGCGCCGCGCGGAGGGCAAGCTCGGCGCGAACGGCATCTGGTTCTGGGCGGCGGGCACGGCGATGCAGCTGCCCGACTTCCGCGAGGAGTACGGCTGCGGCGGCGCGGTCATCAGCGCGGTGCCCCTGTGCCACGGCATCGGCGTGCTGCGCGGACTCGAGATGGTCGAGGTCGAGGGCGCGACCGGCGAGATCGACACCAACTTTGAGGGCAAGTTAGAGGCC
>ERZ808259.457-NODE-457-length-17677-cov-3.422200_pt1 | contig 17677 bp, 16 predicted proteins | sample MGYA00521279_ERZ808259 | MGnify/ENA primary metagenome ERZ808259 (study PRJEB31516, sample SAMN03275586) | gut metagenome | biome: mammalia-associated habitat; material: feces | host: Papio cynocephalus | place: Kenya | collected 2012-07-27 ... | reverse complement strand
ATTCACGGATAAAATGCTTGACGCCGTTTCTGTGGCGTTAAAACCGCAAGTCAATTTATTAACGTTTGAGGGTACTGTAAGGTCGTCTAAGACCGTTACAGCCGTTCAAGCGTTTTTTTATAGGGTGATACAATCCGACGGCTTTCTTCACCTGATAGCGGGGCGAGATTTCGACACGATAAAGAACAACGTACTCGAAGCGGACGGCTTAGGACTTATCCCGCAGTTTTCGCCGTATTGCAAACTCGAAAAGGAAACTATCGGCGGTAGTTTTGTGCGTATCAAGTTTGGGCGAATAAGCAAAAAGATATTGCTCGTCAATTACTCGAACATATCGCAATGGAAGAAGATCCTCGGTTCGTCAATCGAATGCGTGTTTATAGACGAGGTCAACATAGCCGATAAACAGTTCGTAGACGAGTGTTTCGCTCGTCAGGTATCATTTGACCATCCGTTCACGATATTCACGCTTAACGGCGACGTGCCGTCACATTGGGTATATACGGACTACATCAACAGTTCGACGATTATCGGGAAAACTCCCGCTTCTATCTTTGCGGATATGCAGAGAACGCCAAAGGTAAAAGGGCGTTACTATATGCATTGGACGTTTGAGGACAATCCCGTTATGACGCCCGAGAAGATAGAAAGAGCGAAAGCCCTTTACCCTGTGGGGTCGTACTATTACACGATAAAGGTACTCGGCGAGCGTGGCGCGCCCGGTGAACTTATATTCCTCGATTACCTTTCCGACAGCGTGATAAAGCATTACGAATATGATTACTTCGACCTTTATACCGTAGGCGTGGATATAGGCGCGACAAGGGCTAAAAACTCCGTGTCGCTTATAGGCTTTAAACGCGACTTCTCCGAGGCGGCGGTCGTGGATTGTCAGCCGTTCGATTTGTGCGGTTACAAAGAAAAGACGGAACGAATCAAAAGCATTATTCGAGGGTGGCTCGCTAAGGGTATTTATATCGAGGGCGTATTCATTGATAGCGCGGAGCAGAACTACATAAAAGATTTGCAGACGACGTTCAAGTCGGAATATCTTCCGTCCGTAGCGGGGTCGTATAAGGCTACAATCAAGGCGAGAATCGATTTGTTGATAATATTGCTATCATTGGGCAGGTTTCATTTTAACGACAATGAGGGCGGAAAGAAAGCCTTACAAGCGTATAAAATAGCAAAGTGGACAGAGGGCAAGAAAGGCGAAGAAAGAGAAGATAACAACGAGCCGCAGAACGATATTATGGATAGTGTAGAGTATGCCGTTACAAGGCATATGAACGCGTTGTTAAAGGTGGCAACGGAAAGAGGTAAAGTATGAGTTTAAAAGACTTTTTTACAAGGCGGCGGTTAAACCGCTTGCAAAGAGATTTGAATATGCTGAGAGATACGATTAAATTTAACCCGTATGCGGTGGCTATGATAGACAGCGAAACGGATAAAGACTTCTCGCGCCGTATAACGGAATATCGCGTGTGGAGTATGGGCAATTCGTATGTGTTGCGCCGGTTCTTTGTCGGCACGCTCGAATATCGTACCTGCAATTACTTTTGGACACGCGCGCCGTTGTCTTACCGAATGATACATAGCGGCTTGCCGGGGCTTATTTGTTCCAAAATGCCGAGAATACTTTTCGGCAACGGAATAGCCCCCACGGTCTCGGTGTATAAGGATAGCGGAGAGGTTGACAAAAATAAAACGAAAGCGGCGACGGATTACACTTTACAACTTATCGACAAGGTAAAGTTACGCGACGTATTGACGGAGTGTGCGACTAACGAAAGTTGGGGCGGACACTCTTTTATTAAGTTTTCGTTTGATACAGATCTCTCAAACTTCCCGATAATCGAGGCGGCGGATATTATGTCGACCGAGGTTGTAAAAGAGCGTAACGAAACCGTCGCTATAATCTTTAAGACATGGTATGAAGACAAAAAGAAAGGCAATCAGCAGCGTAAATACCGGTTAGACGAGATATACACCACGGACGCGACGGGTGACGCCGTTATTCGCTATGAACTGTATGAACTCACCACAGGCGAAGAAAAGCGCGTGCCGCTTAATTCTATACCCGAAACGCAGAAGATTGTAGAGGCGGTAAACGGCGACGACGAGGTTGTTTTTACGGGTTTAAAGGGTATGCTTGCCTTTGAGAAGCCGAATAAACTTCCGTCGCTTGAGTTCCCGCATTCGAACTATGGCGCGTCCGACTTCGAGGGCGCGACCGATTCGTTTGACGCGGTAGACGAGGCGTATTCGACGATTATCAACGAAATACGAGATAACAGAACGTTCCGGTATTTTGCAAGCCACAATTTCCGCAGAGATAAAGATACGGGCGAGATATTAACGCCCGATGACGGCTTTACCAAAAACTTCGTGCTTACCGAGGGAGATATAGACCAGGAACAAGGAGTAAACAAAAACCGTATTGTAGACCAAATCCCCGATAAGACAGAAGAGCATAAAGCGAAGTATTTAACAGCCGTTACGGTGGCGTTAAACAAGGCGGGTTTATCTCCGTACAGCATAGGCATAACGGGGCTTGAAAGTATCAACCAAAGCGCGGAAAGTCAACAGGAGAGAAACAAGGTCACGCTTGAAACGCGTAAGGCTAAACTCGAATTGTGGACGCCATATCTTTCGAACGTGCTTTCGCAGTTGCTTGCGTTTAATACATACCTTTTAAATACCGTAGGCGCAAAGCAAGACGATATGCCGCTTCCTGATATGGACATAACGCTTTCGACTGTAACGATTGATTTCGGAGAGTATTTACAAGACACCGACAAAGACCTTGTGGATATATGGGGGCTTGCGAAGTCGCAGGGTATATCCTCGACACAGAACGCCGTCAGAGAACTTCACAAGAGTTGGAGTGAAAAACAGATCCTTGACGAAACAAACGTCATACTTTTTGAAAACGGTATGGCAACAGATACGCCAAACGGTTTACCCGATCTTACGGGCATTGAAACCGACGACACCGATAATGACGACGAAGACGACAAGGACGGTAAAGAAAATAAAAAGGAAAAGCAGGGTGGTGATACGGCTTGAGCGATTTAAGGTCGTTTACGCCTGTTGAGCCAAACGTTGCGGGAAAGGCTTTAATTGCCGTTCAGGCGGTAATAACGAAGATAAAGGAAGCAATAGTCGCAAGCGTGGCGAAAGGCGTGTCAGAGGACGAAATAACCCGCCAACTCAATAAGATTATATCAGACTTCTGCAAGACGATAGGTAATGAGGCTTTAAGAGAGCAAAAACGCAAGGCGTTAGTCACTGCGGCGAAAAAGTGGTATTACACAACGACCCGAACGTTTGAAACGGTAAACCGCAATTTGTTATCGATGAGCGGGAACGTTTACCGCTTAGGCGTAGGCAACGATTCAAAGAGTTATTTCAACACAATCAGACCTATGCACGACAGGGGAATAAACATAGGCAAGCCGCTTATAGAAGACTATAAACGAAGCGTTCGGCTTGCTATGAAAGCCTTAGCGGCAGATCCGCCGCTTGTGGTAACACGAAAGGACGGCGTTGTGTATAAAGTGCCGATTCGTAACCGTGCGGAAATGGCGGTAAGATACGACGCAAACGTTAAGGACTTACAGAAGTTCGCGCAATCGGGCGTCGACCTCGTGTGGACTTCTCAGCACCCGAACTGCTCGCCGAGGTGTAAAGATTATCAAGGCAAATTATGGAGCATAAGCGGCAAGAGCGGAAATATAAACGGAATAACTTATCGTCCGTTATCCGAAGCGTTACAAGGCAAGTTAAAGGACGGAAACGGCATTATAACGGGTTATAACTGTCGTCACCGTTTGATAGAGTACACGGAGAACTCCCGACCGCCACAGGAACTGTCAGAGGCTCAGATAAAGAAAGAATACGCAATCGATACAAAGCAACGAGCATATGAAAACAATATAAGGCATATGAAGACGAACGAGCGGCTTTTAAGGGCGGCGGGCGACACAGAGGGTGCAAAACAACTGCGCCGGAAGTGGCGTAAGGCAACGCTTTTATATCAGGCTTATTCGTTCCGAAACGGACGGGCGTATTATTCCGACCGTTGCACGATAGACGATACGGAAGTAACCGAAAAGAACGCTAATTTTGAAAAAGACTTGCAAACCAAAGAAAGCGGTGTTACAATAGACATACAGGACTTTGTTCCCGCAACCACGGTTAAGGAAGCGGAAGAGCAGGCGAAAGAATTCTCGGCAAACGTTAATTATGCAGGCGTGAAAAACGTAGACGCACTTAATACGGTAAACAAGACCTTAAAGCGATTGACAACCGAGTTTCCGATTGACAAACTTGAAACCATAACCGTTAAAAAATTAGGGAAAAACATCTATGCAAGTGCAAATGCAAAAGGGCTTAATATCAATATAAACTATTTAAATAAAACTTCTGAATATGTTGATAGGAAAACTCAAATTGCGGAATATCACAAAAAGATAGAAGAAGCGCAGAATGCAATTGCAAGCGGTGAATATCCTAAAAGTTATGTGAATAAGCTTAAAGATTATATCAAGCAAATGGAAGAACGTTTGAAATATTCACGGTGGGGAGTTAGTGATTCTTCTGATGATCCGTTAGCGACAATCACAACTCACGAGTATGGGCACATTCTTGCAAAGCAATATTTTGGATTAAATGAATATAAGCCGTCTTACGAGATATATGTTCGAGGTAACCATTCGAGATGGTTGGTCGATTCTACATATAACAAAGCAAAAGAAACGGGCGATATATTTAAAATATCACAATATGCAAACAAGAATTCGAGCGAGTTTTTTTCCGAGTGTTTTGCGGCTTATATAAACGGGGAACAGTTGCCTGATTATATTGAGAAGATGTTAAAGGAGACTTTAAAAAAATGAAGCAGTGTAAACATTGCCTTTTTTATGACAAAAAGGAAGATATGGCTATAAGAAAAAAAATAGGGGGAAAAGAGCAAGAATATCACTATTGTGCTTATTTTTATTATAGTCACGGCGACCGTATTCCCACAAATATACTAAATGACGAAAAAGAATGCCCGAAATATTTAGATAAGAATCCCTTTGGTAACTTACCTAAATATTAAACACAACTTAATCAAGGCATAGGGTAACCTGTGCCTTTTTTATTGCAATTTTTCAACTTAATAAATCAAGACGAGGTAAACACCCCGTCTTTTTTTATACCTGCCCGCGCGGGGCTTTAAACGCAAAATTTGTCGTCGCCCGACGTTTAAACAGGCGACACGACAGCGGAAGACACCGCTTAAAACGGAAGTCGTGATAGGAGTAGTAACAGTATGGCAATTAAAGAAATTCTCGGTGAGAAGTACAAAGACGGAATGACCGTCGAAGAGGCAGACAAGGTCTTAGGCGAAATGGGCGCAAAGATTTTCGACCTTTCAAAAGGCGAGTACGTTGGGAGAGGGCGGTATCAGACCCTTGAAGCAGACGTTAAGGCTAAATCGGAAGAGAACGCCGCGCTTGTCAAGCAACTTGAAGAACTCAAAAAGGGAAGTCCTGAAATAAGGGCGGAAATCACCAAGTTGCAGGACGAACTCAAAGCCAAAGACGAAGAGTTCTCGCGGAAGTACAACGCGAGGGAGAGAGAGTACCTCATAGACGACATTCTGAAAGACGCAAAGCCGAAGAACCTCGGCGCGCTTAAAGGCGCGTTAAACGGCAAATTCGACTTTGAGAAAGCCGAAGTAAAAGACGGCAAAGTCGCAGGGCTTTCCGAGATTTTAACGCAACTCAAAGAATCGGACGGCTATCTGTTCGAGGATAGCACACCCGCTCCGAGAGGCGCAGGCTTACCCCCTGCGGGAAAGAACCCGAACGCAAATGACGGAGCGTTCAATTTTAACTTTACCGGCGTTCGGAAAAAAGAGGGTTAAAAAGAAATAAAAACAGGAGTTTAAAAAATTATGGCATTCACTAAGGCAAATTTGAACTACGCGCAGGAATATTCCCGCGCATTGGCACAGGCGTATCCTTACGCCCTTTATTTCGGCAAACTTTACAATGTTGAAAACGATTCGCGTTATCGTTGGATAAACGCGAACACTATTCAGATCCCGATTCTGTCCGTTAAAGGTCGTGTAGACGGCGACAGAGATTCTATCGGAACTGCGGCGAGAAACTACAACAACACGTGGGAATCGAAGCAGATAACGAACTTCCGTAAATGGAGTACGCTCGTTCACCCGCTCGATATCGACGAAACGAATATCGTGGCTTCGATTGAAAACATAACCAAAGTTTTCAACGAGGAACAGAAATTCAAAGAAAAAGACTGCTACCTTATCAGCAAGATATACAAAGACTGGACGGCTCAGTCCAAAACGGCAGACGCAACGGCAATCACCGCTTCGAATATTCTCACCGTAATCGATAAACTTATGGAGAATATGACCGAGAACAGAGTACCCACGCAGGGCAGAATCCTTTATCTCACGCCCACGATGAACACCTATCTCAAGTCGGCTCTTCAGCGTAGGCTTACGGCAACGGATGACGTTGTTCGCAGACAGATCGAAATGCTCGACGACGTAGAAATCGTCGAAGTTCCGTCCGACTGTATGAAGACGGCGTACACCTTTACCGAGGGTTGTGAAATTGCAACGAAAGCAGGACAGATTAACCTCTTCCTTGTTCACCCGTCGGCAGTTATCACTCCCGAAAAATACAACTTCGTTAACCTCGCCGAACCTACGGCGGTTACCGAGGGTAAATATTACTACTACGAGGAATCGTACGAGGACGTATTTATCCTCAACAAGAAAGCAGACGGTATCGCTTTCAATATCACTGCCTCGGCGTGATAAGCAAAAAAAGCGGCTTTGAAACACACAGCGCAAAGCCGCTTCCCCTTGCGGGGCAGGAGATAAGAAATGACTGTTAAAGAAGCAAATAAATTTATAGCCGAATACGCGAGTTATACGGGCAAAGACTTAAACGAACTCGTCAAAACACACCCGCAACTTAGTATGCTTTTAAGCGACGGCGTAGCCCTTGTAAACCGCGTAGAACGTATATTGCAGGAAGAAATCAAGTCGCGGTCGCCGCTTACCGTTCTTGAGAAAATGAGCGTAATGCAGGCGGCGGCGTTCAGAAACGCTATGACGGAACAGATAACGTATATCATAGCGGGCGGGGATTTTTCGCTTTTGACAGGCTATAACGACGTTGACAATACTTCGCTTTCGGTTAAGGAAATACGCGCAAAGCAGTTTTCGCCGTTGGCGATTAAAATACTTTCAAACGCAGGGCTATTATATAGCGGCTTAGATTACGCAAGCCCCGTGCCGTTGGGGTGGTGGGGCAAATGATTCATATAGGCTCGGACTTTGCGATTTGGAAAAAACATATAGTAAGCGCAGAGGGAGAGTATCTCGGCGCACAGAACGTAGGCGAAAGTTTCATTGCTTACGAGCGGGAACTTACCCGCAGAACCGAAAGGAACGTTATCCCCGGAACGACTTCAACCGTGAGCGAGGCGACCGTTGCGCTTGTGACGTCGGATAATATAGCCTCGAAAATAGAGGCGGACGACACCGTAATATGGCGTAATACAAGTTACACCGTTCTCGGTACTTCGTGCGAAAGGAAAAAGGGCGGATATATGTTCCAAAAAAGTTATTTAATCTATTTGCAAGGCTGAAATGTGGAAAAAGTTATATTTGGCGCAGGACGTTATTATGTCCGTTTTAAAGGTGTATTGTCCGGTTGATACAGGCAGATTAAGTGCTTCAATAAACGCGCAAAACGAAAGTCTTTTGATTACAATCGGCGATGAGAATGTTCAATATGCGCCGTATACTAACGAAAGTTGGGATAATTTCAAACCGCCGTTGAAAGGACATAAGAACCCGAACGAGGGTTGGATAGAACGCGCGCTCGATATAGCCGTACCGATAGTTGACAGACTGTTACAAGGCTCGATAACGGAAGCGGAAGCAAGGGAAATAGTAAACTCTAATAGCGCGATATGGCAAAAGAAACTTGACAAAATCGCCGAAAAAAAAGAAGCAAAGGCAAGGACGATTTAAAATGAGATTCGAAGTATGGTATAAGTCTGTTTTAAAAGAAAAAATAGAAAGCAAGGGTTATGACGTTGTAGCCGTAAACGATAACGCTTTCAAAGTCAATACTCTTATGGATAAAAGCGATAAAACCGTGTTAATGCTTGTGCAGGGCGGGAATGTCACCAAAAGCAACATTCACGACTACGATTTAAACACAATGCCCGTAATCGTAAACTTTATCGTGCCGCTTGACAAGAAAAACGACTTTATGAGCGGTCTTTGCGACATATCCGAATCATTGAATGCTTCGTTACATAATACGGTTTTAAACGGCAAATCTATTCGTTACAGAGGTATATACAATACGCCGTACGTACTTGGTGAAACAACCGAGATACGCCACGGCGGCGGCACGATGAAAGTGTGCGCCGTGCAATGGATAATAACGCTTAACTTTGGCGAGGACGCTTATATTTATACTCCTGCGCTTAAACTTATCATAAACGGAACAGAGTATAACGTTACGCAACTTATGCGGTTTGAGTTTGCTTATGCGCCCGCATACGATAATTGGCAAGGCTTCGGAAAGGAAAAGACAGATTCGGTTAAACTATCGGAAGTGCGAACTTTTGTGCTTCAGGTGGCTATGCAGGATTTTATCGACCAGACTGTCGGCACGTTTCAGTATTTGTTGTTTAAAATCGCAACTGGATTTAAGGTTAATTCGGTATCACTCTGGTGGCTCGGACATACAATACCGATTAAGCAGTTTTCGCTTTCGGGAGCAACGGAAAATAACACAGGTTCTTACCTGATATCATTAGAGGCGTAATATGGCGGTTGAGAAAGAAGATAACAGAACATACAACATAAACCTTAACCTTAACGTAAACGGCGGCGAATTGTCGGGCGATGACCTTAAAACGCCCGAGGAAAAGCAGGAATCCGACAAAGGTAATTTCGGAAAGCAGCCGGGCGTTGAAAAATCCAAAAACGTAGATCAAGGTAAAATGGCAAAAGCCTTTGCTAAGCAACAGGGTATGAAAATAGCAATGGCAGCCGTTAGCAATTATGGAAATCTTACAGGCGATTACATTACACAAAACAATCTTCAAACCGCTACAAGCATAGGAATGACTGCCGTTAATATAGGTATGGCATTTGCGGCGGCCGGTGGAATTAGCGGTGCGATTGGCCTTGGTGGGGGAATTCAATCGCCAGGCAATAATTGTTTTAAGCAATTCAGCGATAGGGCAAGGGCAGACAAAAACGCCCATTGGCTCGCTCAGCGGGTAAATTATACGGCATTTAAATGAGGGGCATAATATGGCTACAAACTATTTAAAAATAACTCATACGAGCAAAAAAACAGGTGTAGAAACGGTTATTTTTGACAATACCGCTAATAACCTTATAAACAACGTAGGAACGCTGACAACAGGCGTTCCTATGACGGAATCTATGGACGACGGTATGAATACCGCCGTTTTAAATTTAAAAGAGTGTAACGGGGCAAATGCTGTTCCCGAACTTTTTGAGCCTTACGACGTAATAAAGACTACCGAAAAGACAGGCGATTCGACAACAACAAAAATGTACCTCGTAGGCATAGACCATAGACAAGTGGATAATCCATATCAAAAGACATACGAAAAAACCGTGTCGCTTGTCGAACCAACAAAGTACCTCGATACAATTTGGATTTACAATTGCAATTTAACGGCGAAATCAAAACAGTTGACGACGCAAGTTAAACGGCTTTTAAAAAACGCCGAGATAATACTGAATTACGAATCTCAAAGGGTAAGTATGACGGTGGAGTTGGAAGCACTTTTAAACAACTTTGGCAGCGAAGACTTTTTCTTTGATAACATAACGCTCAGAGAAGCGTTATATCGTATGTTTGAGGTTGCTCACATTGTACCGTATGTAACCGATATTACCTTTTATGAGGGCGATATATCCACGATAAAACTTCATTACAAAACCAAAAACGAATTTACGAATATAACGAGTTTAAGCGGTCACGGCGAGTTTATCGGCGACGAAGCGGAAACCTCAATCGATAACTACTTCGGGACGTTAAAAGCGCGCGGGTATAACTCGGTTGCTAAAAATGTTATGAAAACGGGAGAAAGACCGTTTACAACTACGCAAAATAAATTAACAACTGATAATATGCTTGCAGATTTAGGGCTTCCCATAGAGGACGTTACAAGTTTCAAAGTGGGGTCAAGCAAAGGGGTTGCTTTTAAAATCGGATATAAACTAACTATAGCGTCATTATCTTATTACACGACTGTTACAATACCTTATGAGTTTGATATATCAGACAAGATAATCGATAACGAAGTTTATAATTTACTTACAGAAGATGAAAAAAATTTATCTATGCCATACACAAAGGGTGATAGCGTTATCGGAATGTCTAAAAGTTATAAAACCGTGTTGTTAACGCATTCATCAATTAATGAAATTGTAAACCTTATGGCAAGCGAAACAGACGATGACGGAAACAACAAAATTTTTATATATTTAAAAAATAATAATATTCCTGATAATAATGGTTCAACTGCTTATTTGTCAGCCATTTTTGCAAGTATAAGTGTTGATAATATTATTTCTCTTTATTTTCAAGCCGAGTTTATTCCTCGAATAGACACCGTTATTGAGATAAGCAAGCCCGGTGTTTACGATAACGACCGTTTAAAAATCGGCATACCCGACGGACAAAACGCAAACAGTATAGACATAGTCAGGCACGGTCGGTCGCTCGGAAGTTTAGCCCGCAGAACGGGAAACGCGGAAATACAACTCGATTTTCATTGCGATGATTTCAGTCAACTTATGCCTGTTATGGGCAAATTCAGCAGGTTAACGGGGCGCGACAGTTATCTTAACGGTTATGTTATAACAAAACGCGAATACGGCATATACGACAATCAGATAAAAGTTCGGTATTATTGCACGAAAGACTATCAGGCGATAAACGAACGAATCGGCGTAAACCGAGAAAAAAGGCTCTACGCAATACCGCTCGAAGCGACGGATTGCCCGATTCATTTAAAGTATTACGTAACCGTCGGCCGGACTTCTCGTGTTTGCGGAGATTTTCCTGTAAAATTTGTCAAGTCGCTTATACAAGGGGTTTTATATACCAATCGCAATGAAGATAGCCGCGTAAGTTATATGTATTTACAAACTAATGAGGCGTTATCCGCGCATGGCGACGTTCCCGCGCAGTTAAGCGGAGAGCAATATTTTGCAATGCCGTGTATGGCTTACGCCGCAGATAAAACGGTTGTATTTATGGCTCAGCCGCTTGATAACTACTCCGTGGGTTACACACGCGGCGGGCGATTCCTGCAATGGTGGGGCGGCGGTACGGAAATATTTTATAATCCTTACACCGACGCTAACGGCGAATGTTCAAACTTTACGTTAATTTTGGCGTCGAAACAAGCCGTAGACGCCTCAATCGATACATATCCGAAAGTAACGAAAGGCGACGAAACGACATTGTCGCAGACTATGTTTATAAACTACGTAAAAGACAGGACGCAACGCCCCGTCTTTTTTGTTGATCTGGAATTTTTGCCTGCCGAGGAAGAATATGGCACGATAGTTTTCGGCGAAGCGATAGCGAATCAGAACTCTTTCGTAATATCCGAAACACAGCCGATTCGGTATGTGTACGTCGGCACGAGAAAATACGTTACCGGCGACACAAAAATAGTCGGAAGAAAGTTAACGGGTGGAGCAAACGAATATTTTCAGTTGACTTCGGATAATACCACGGTATCGCTGATTTGCTTTAAAGAAATACATTGTAACAAAGCAAACAACGAGTGCGCTATCGCGATAGGCGATGAAAACGGCAATTTAATTATGGGTTTCAATTTGACGGATATAGAGGCGAACGACAACTTTTACTTTAACATTTCAAGAAAACTTTAAGGAGTAAGTTATGATTATTAAATTTAATAACAGCGGACAGGTTACGGACATACAAGACAATGTGCTTGTTGCGAACGGAACTTACGGAAACGCGGTTATTTCGTTCGTTGCGGACGATGATATACCGCAGGAAACGCTAAAGCAGATAAATAAGGCTTCGCTTTCCGTTATAAGAGCCGACGGCTTAGCCATAAACGACCTTTTCGTTATTGTGGGCGACGGAGTGTATACGGCAGAAATTCAGCCGTCTTGGGGCGTTTTAGACGTTCCGGGAGCAATTCAGATTTCGTGTCAATTTACTTTATCCGGCGGCAGTATACTTGCAACGATAGCGGTTGCGGGCTTTGTTCAGAACAATATCGGTACGCTTACAAAAACGCAGGCGGACGACGTGGAAGAGCGTATTAAAAGTAAGTATATCGACCCGATGAGCAAAAACATATCCGAAAAAGTAGACAAGTCGTCTGTAGGGCAGGCGGCGGGTGTAGCAGGGCTTGATACTGACGCAAAAGTACCGCTCTCGCAACTGCCCGATACGGTCGGAGAAATCCCCGATAAGGTCGATAAAAGCGAAGTCGGAAAAGCCTCGGGTGTGGCAGGGCTCGGCGGTGACGGGAAAGTGCCTATGTCGCAATTACCCGATATTTCGGGCGGGTATCATATCACGATTACCTCGGATACGGGAAAGATAACGCAAGAGCAATATGATTCGCTTAAAGCAGACAAGAGCAGTTACGTTATACTTGATAAAAGTGTCGAAAAAGATATATTCAGGTTTTATAATGAACTTTCAGGCACTTTAAGTTTCAGTAGCGCAGACGCAAATATCCTTATGGCGATAGGCGAAGACTTAAGTTATTTCGTCACACGCAGACCTGTAGAAACCTTAACAAACAAAACAGCAAACATAACGGCAAGTTCAACAGACGTGGAATATCCGTCGGCAAAAGCGGTTTACGGTTTTGTGACAAGCAAAGTCGACGCAATAAACACGGAATTGACTAAATTAGACACGGGCGCGGGGGTGTGATATGGCTATATCAGATACAATCAATTCTTTAAAAAAGCATATAGGCAACGCCTATACGGCTATCGGAAACAAAAAAGGAACAGTGCCGGCAAATAAAAATTGCGAAAACTTACAAGCGGCAATAGAAAGCATTTCTACCGAAAAAGAAGAGCAAGCTAAAACGGTGACTATTACCGAAAACGGTACAAATAAACTGCTTCCCGACGAGAACAAAGTTTTAACGGAAGTAACAATCGTTACGGACGTTCCCGCCACGCCTACGCAAGAGGTTACCAAAGACCTCGATATGGCGGCGGGCGATCAGATTATAATACCCGCAAGCGGTTATAATTTATCTAAAGCAACGGTAAAAAAACCCGCAACTTTTGTTGCAGAGAATATCAAAAAAGGCGTTGATATCGGCGGTGTAACAGGAACACTCGAAAATCAAAAAAAAGAAGAGGCGGGAACTGCAACGATTACGGAAAACGGCTCTCAAACGTTTTCGCCTACTTCGGGCAAGGTTTTCTCGAATTTTACGGTTACAACAAACGTGCCTACGGGCGTTGACACAGACGACGCCACGGCGGTTGCAAGCGATATACTGAGCGGAAAAACTGCGTATGCAAAAGGCGTTAAATTGACAGGTTCGGTCGAAACGTATAACGGAGCATTTGTTGTAAAGGCGTCGTGGAAAGCGTCGGTGTCGAATTTAGGAGCGCAAGACCCCAACACTGTGGTGTTTAATACGCCTGCTGATAGCGTGCCCAAACCGTGGAGCGAAGTTGAATTTAACGGTGACGTCTTTATTAAATTTCCCAAAATGTACAAGAAAATCGTTACTGTAACGGACGATCAGATAACCGCTTTTGAAATAGCAAATGCGAAACTTGATGACGAGTACAAACTTTATCCTTGCTTTATCGATGAAAGCGGAAACGAACTCGACTATGTCCTTGTGGGTAAATATGTGTCAAAGAGCTCTAATACGTGCAATTCTGTTGCTTCCGGATCTGCGTATACATTACGTCCTGAAAAAGCAAGGACATTCGCGAGAGCGAGAGGTATAGGTTATCAGTTAATGGATTGGCGAATCCATAAACTGTGGCAAGATTTGTTAATTTGCACTATGAAAACAATAAATACAAACAGCGGTTCCGGCATTACTACAGATGTCTTAGGTTTGGTGTGGACCGGTGGTTTTTCATTTATTGACGGATTTGTAATCGGTGAAAATAATAAATGGGTTTACAGTAATTCTCCGTCGAAATATATAAACGCCCCAACCGCTTCATCTGACAGTTATTCAATTATATCTGGTTATGATGCGGCGATAGTGGAATGGGATAATTATGTCGTTAAAAAATTAGGATACGATGCTTCTCAACCGTTTTTCAATTATCCAAGCGATCGTGCTTCTAATATGTCGTATAACGCATATTATTGTGATAAATTGTACACGCCTAATATTAAAAATGTCATAATGTTCAGCATAGGGCGTTCTCAAGCATACGACGGGGCGTTTCAATTAAATTCAAATAATGGTTGGACAACGGATTTAGCTCAGCGTCTTTGCTATCGTCCTATATCTTCGTGAGGTGAAAAATGGAAATAGAATTAATTAATGCTAATGGAATAACTCTAAAAACTCAGGGTAAGTATTGCACGGAAGATATCGATATAACGCCCAAACTTCAAGGAAAGACGGCTACGGCAAATGGAAAAATAACCTCTGATAGCGGTTATGTCGGGCTTAAAGAAGTTACGGTAAACGTACAGACAGCACCAACGCTTCAAAGTAAGACTGTTACGCCCACAAAGTCGCAACAAAATATAGCCGCTGACAGCGGATACGATGGATTATCGGGTGTCACGGTCAATGCAATACCTGACAATTATGTAATTCCAACGGGAACCGTTAACATTACGGCGAACGGTACGCACGACGTGTCGGGAAAAGCGAGCGTAAATGTAAACGTACCATGCAAAGAAGAACAAACAAAAAGCGTAACAATTACCGCTAACGGCACTGTAAAGATTACGCCCGACACAGGGAAAACTCTTTCTGAGGTTACGGCAATAGTAGCTGTCGAAAGCGAAAAGCCGACGTTAAATGCCCCGACGATTTCCTTAAGCAATTCAACGCTGACAATTACAAACCCTGCTACCAACGGCAATTTTGCAACTTCTTACAGAATCTATAAAGGTTCGGCGGAGTTAGCCGTTGTAACAAGCAAAACCGTTGACCTTTCGACTTTACTCACCGATTCGGGTACATACACGATAACGGTCAAAGCAAGCGCGCCGAATTTCAATAATAGCGCGGCGAGTAATGCGGTAAGTTATGAAGTAGCGGCGGCGGGATATAATGTAACTGTTACTGCTGAAAATTACGATTTTAATATTTATGACGGGCAATCGGCATCGGGTACAAAATTAGGAAGTCTGAATGGTGGTGGTGATTCTATAACTGTTGTATGCACTTCAGGATATTTATATTTTAGCACCAGTGCCGCCTACGGTAACATAACGTTGGTAACAGGCGGCGTAACGATTGTTAATGATTACACGGTAAAAGTGACGGGCGACGGTACGGTTTCGGCTAATTATATGTGTATGATTGAAGGCACTCAAATTACTCTCGCAGACGGAACAACGAAAGCAATCGAAGATATCACCTATGACGACGAACTTCTCGTTTGGAACTTCTATGCGGGCAGATTCGATAAGGCTAAACCGACTTGGATAAAGGTTGAAGAAGTTGCTCCGAGATATAACCTTGTTAAATTCTCGAATGGTTCGGAAGTTGGCTTTGTTGGTGCAGGCGGGGAGAAAGGCTATCACCGTATCTTTAACAAAGAAGCGGGTGCGTTTACCTATGTTGGAACTGAAGAAACACCGAATGGAACTACAACGTTTGCACAAGACGGAACATTCCCGACGGTTGTTTCGCAGGAAGTTGTCGAAAAAGAAGTCAAGTTCTATAACATTATTACCGATAAACACTATAACATCTTCGCAAACGGAATTCTTACTTCGTGTAGGTTGAGCAACAAGTATCGCATAGAAAATATGAGGTATATAGGCGAAAAACTTATAAGCGACGAACAAGAAAAGGCATACTTCGAGAGAATTGAAAATAAACGCAAATGAAAGCAAGGCTTGCAATAACTTACATATTTAACTTAATAGACCTTATCGCCACAATGTATTTAGTCAGCCTGTTCGGGTTATCCGTTGAGGGTAATCCGATAGGGCGGTGGCTCATACGGACGAATCTCGTTTATCCTTTCAAAATCATCGTTATGGGCGGATTGTTGTTGACGATAGGTCTGTTAGGTAAGATAAACAGAAAGGCGACAAATATAGGCTCGTGGGTGCTTTTAACGGTATTTACGAGCCTAATACTTTATCACGGAGTAATATTATATTTAGTATAGGAGAAACAACAATGATTTACGATATACAACTTAAAAATCTTTCTTATGTGGGTGTGGACGACGCGCCTTTTTTTATGCCGCTTTCCGAAGACGGCGAAAAACTCATTTTAAGGTTTAAGTCCGAATACGACCTAAGCAAAATGTACGTTACGTTATCGAACGGAAACGAAGCGGATAACTTTCGGCTTGTTAAAAACGACAGCGAAGAGTACATAATAACCGTTCCCGATAAACTCATAAAGGCGGGATTCCTCGATATAACCGTAATTTTGAAAGGCGGCACGTTAACCCTTAAGAAATGGATTATAAGCCCGATAAGGATAACGGAAACGGAAGAAGCCGTTAAACTCTCGTCATATGTCGCGGAACTTGAAACGCGGCTTACAGCCCTCGAAGAAAGGGTTAAAGAACTCGAAGATAAAAACACGAATCTGTTTAAACTTTAAACGAAAATATTTAAATTAAAGGAGAAAAGTTATGAAAAAAATACTGCTCATTTTGCTCACTGCCGCCCTCGTCTGTACCGCGGGGCTTTCTGCGGTTTCTGCTCACGCCGAAGTTTTAGGCGAGGGCGAGAATGCGGCACAATCCGACACGGAAATCGAATCGGTCACCGAGAGCATTTCCGAAAGTGTTTCCGAAAGCGTATCAGACGGTCAGGAAACTATCACTATAACGCGCGACGAACTCAAACAACTCATAGATGAGGCGTTAACGGAAAATCAAAAGAACGTTATAAAACTCATATCTGAGAAAATATCCGCTTGGACGGGGCTTGATTTCACCGCTATATACCTTATCATAGCGAGCGCGGCGGTTGTCTTGCTTGCCGTTGTAGTGTTTATTGTAAAGTATGTAAAAACCAAAACAAGGCTTAAAGCCACGCAAAGCGCGTATGCTTTGGAAAAGAAGATCGCCGAGAGTAATTCCGAAATACTGAAAACGCTGTCAAACGACGGAATATTCAAACTCGTAATCGAAGCAATGAAAGAGGGCGGCGACGATTTGGTCGAAAAACTCGCTACGGCTTTGAAACTCGACGAGCAGACCATATCGAAACTCTTAACCGCTATGGAAATGGCAGAAGAGAGAGAACAGAAAATAATGCTTGCCTTAAAAACGATTGCAAAGGACGCGGGAAAAACGGAAGTTGTAAATGCGCTTTCGGAAGCCCCCACAAAGACGGCTGTTGAAAATTTAACGCTCGAAAACGAAAAACTTAAT